>Ga0304728_1001310_pt1 | contig 17817 bp, 19 predicted proteins | sample C_130625_MF_Meta_FD_190476 | JGI IMG/M metagenome (GOLD analysis project Ga0304728, IMG submission 190476) | Freshwater microbial communities from Lake Croche, Canada to study carbon cycling - C_130625_MF_MetaG (v2) (version 2) | ecosystem: Environmental > Aquatic > Freshwater > Lake | place... | reverse complement strand
GTTCATGGCCCCCCCCCCCCCCCCCACCCCACCCCGCTTTAGCATATAGCCCTCTCAAATCCCGCTATCGTTTTTTACTATTCACGAATAAACGAAAATTGTTTTAACTCCCCCACCATGCCCTCCTACGACCCCCGCATTGTTGAGTTGATGCTTGAAAACGTCAAAGCCCACGCCGAAGCGAATGAACGCTTCAACAACGTAACCGTTGCACTTCTGGCTCTGGTCAAACCGGAGTGGAAGCGCGAGGCGCAGCTAATCATCGACCAGCTAAAACAAGTCCCCAAGTCAGGCCCCGAGGAGAGTCTCCAATTGCCCTCGGATTAAAGGCGTGACGAATAAACAAATTTTGTTTTATAGGATTAACCAGCCGTCTGTCCGGTAGCAATCAGGCAACAGGTAATCGTACCGGTCGTTCTTGCGGTAATTCCAAGTTGCAGGAATCACTTGCAGGTTTCTGTGGCAGTGCGATCCGCCCAGTGAGAGCGGTACGATGTGATCCACGTCGTGGGAGATTCCGAGGCACTTAGATACCCGATTGGCTATGGCGTAGAGCCCAGTTACAAACGCCTTGTTTGCATCGTCAGGCACTGCCGCCAGCTTGAGGGCACGACGTCGCGCACTTTTTGATCGGAGATTTTCAGGGTTGGCCTTAGCCCACGCAGCGAATGACGCCCGTTTTTTTTCGGGATTGGCCTTGCCCCACACACCGCTTAACGCCCGCTTTCTTTCAGGGTTGGCCTTAGCCCACGCAGCATTTGACGCTTTCTTTTTTTCAGGGTTTGCCTTGGTCCACGCAGCGGATCTTGCCCGATCTTTTTCGGGATTGGTCTTTCTCCACGCAGCGTCTGACGCCCGTTTTTTTTCAGGGTTGGTCTTGCACCACGCAGCAAATAACGCCCGCCGTTTTTCTAGTCTATGCGCGTACTTTTCCGGTACTACCCAATACTCTTGTCCGGTGCCTTGGTAACTCCAAAAAATCCTGCCATCTTCCCGGATGGTGCCTTGTTTGAGTCTCATGCCAGAATAGCCTCCAATTGCCCTCGGATTAAAGGCGTGACGCCCTCACGGGACCAGAAGTATTGCACCGGAGAAACCAATGGACCGTTGGTGGACACATCATCCCCGAACAGGTTGTAGTCTACTTTGGTTCCCGGCGTAATCCCCTTCTCGCGCCAGTATTCGCTGGGCGTCAAGACCCTCGTGACCACGGCGTATTTATCGCGCCACTTTTCCATGGCCAAGGCGAAACCACCAATGGTGGGGAACTCCGCGAAAGTCTGGGGGAATTCGTTCTTTTGCAGGAGGACGTATTGGGTAAAAGGGATGACATGGACGGTTTCAATCCACTCCCGCATCTCGCGATACATCCCAGTCCAGAAAACCCCCGGGTGCCGGACCATGGTCTCCCATGGCATCTTCACCCCGAGGGCGTGCTCGACGCAGTTCTGCCACGACGCCCTTGCCGGATAGTGGGCGAAGTCCGCATACCGCTCGCGCAGCAATATCGGTTTTCCATCCTTTAGAAAAGTTTCCAGTGTGAACGGTTCCTTGAACACGCAGTCGGCATCGATATGAACCACCAAGTCGGTGCCCCTTGGGCACCACACGTCGGCCTCGCACTTGCAGACCTGATGGTGGAGAAAGCCCTTGCCCGCTGCCTCGTAGAATCCCCGCAGGGTGCAGCCGTGCTGTTTGGCCAGCGGCGCGAACCGTTCCATGTCGCGGTAGGGAACCACGATGGTGATGCCCGAGAACCCGCTCCCGAACTTTGCAATCGAACGCAGGGTGTACGACGTGAAGTCGTAATCGGGGGCGTAGGTGACGAGGAGGATTTCAGCTTTCATAAGGTGAATGGGTTAGCGGGATGGACCCGCCGGGAGGCCGTCTGAACAGGTATTACTGTTCCTACGCCAGCGCGGAAAATTGCCTTAGGTATCCGCCCCAACAAAATGGGGCTTCAGCTTCCTGCTGGAGACTGTCACGCGCACCGTGCCAGTAACCCAAAAGTTGTTTAGCAGTTCCAAGCTTTGCGCGACCAGTAGTTGGCCGAGAGCTTGCCGTCGCCACCCGTGATCCCACCGCTGCGGGCGCAGTAGGACGACTTGCGGGCGGGCTGGTCCTTCTTGATCGACATCTTGGGGTCGCCGAAGCGAACCAGTTTCACTTTATCGCCGACCTTCGCAAGAACGGCGGACTTCTTCGTCGCATTGGGAGTGTGCTTGGGCTGGTTGTAACCAGCGAAAAGCTCGCCACGGTATTTGATGCTCATGATTTATTTGTCAGTCGTGTAGGCATGAAAATAATTGTGAACCCTTTCGCCGTACGGGTCGAGCTTACCCGACCGCATGGTCTTTAAAGCGCCTTGCCAGCCCTTGTTCCAAATGGAACCCAAGATGTAGGGGGTGGGGGTAATTCCGGCTTCCCGCAGACGTTGCGCCTGCCGCCCCAAGCGTTGGACGGCCATTTGACGGGCGAAATCGCGGTTGTTGGCCAAGTGATATGGCTGGGTCGTCTCCTCGAACCACGCGACGGGCTTGAATTGCAATCCACCACCCTGCGAACTCCACGGGCTGTTCTCAACCGCCTCGATTGCCTGCACCACCCGGTCAAGCCCCGTTACTTCGTCATCCGGCTTGCCGAACAAGCTCATTGCAATCCCGAGGAACATGAGGGGTCGGATCAATGGAAAAATCCCAGCCGATGCAGGAGGTTAAAGATGGGCACGACGATGCAGCGTGGAATCCATGGCCATGGGAAAACAAACTTATAGGGGCCGCTGCCCACCTCAAACACTGGGCGCTGGCCGTTGATCACCCGCACATAGGTGCAATCGGAATCAAGGCGTCGAATGTCGAGCGTGACGTCCGTGGTCGGTTCCGAAGACTGGTCCGACCAGTTGCCGATATCGACGTCGGTTTCCTTGCCGTGGCCCAGACAATCGTTTGCCGAGATGATGATGTGGCGTGAGCCGCCCTTGATGGTCACCCCCATCGTCCCTTGAAAAATAAGCTTCTCCACTCGCAGCGTGAGGTGCTCGCACTGGTTGTTGATATCGATGCAGTCCTCCTGACCCGAGGTCACCTCGGGAAAGTATCCGGTAAAATTGGACAGCCCCGTGGAGAACTTCAAGGTGTCGGCAATCTCGGGGCCGGGGATGATTGCCTGCTCGAAGGTAAGGTCCACGGTCTGCCCGTTGCAATCGGGGCCGTTGTAGCTGATGAGGTTGGTATCCTTGCTCATGGTTTTCTCCTGATCCCTTTTAGAACTTCACTAATGTAGGGAGCCGAAACATTGTATTTGGCGGCAAGTTGCTTCTGGTCGCCATATTTTAAGTTCTGCCCATCCAGTCGGATGGCTTTGACCACATGGTCGGGCACGACTCTTTTTCCGCGCTGGTATTCAATTGGCATGGCAACAGGAAAAGAACTCCATCCATTGGGGCAGCACCACGGGCCAGTCAAAACATTTTACCGACTCGCGGGCCTTCTCACATTTTTCGCGGAAAGCGTTTGGGTTGTCCTTGTACCACCGCAGGCGCTCGACGGCCACCCGGCGGAACTGACTCTCGTTGGACGGGATTAGTTCTGCAATCCCAAGCGCGGCCAGCTCACCGGTGTTACCGCAGGCCGACGTCAGAACCAACCGACCGCTTGCCGCCGCCTCCAGTTGCGGGATCGGGGCGGTCTCGTACAACGCGGAGGCGAGGATGCAATCCACCGACTGCCAGTAGTGAGGGACCGCAAGATAGTTGTACGAGTGGGCTGGGTAGAATGCGAGCTGGGCTTCAGCGGCGCACTCCTGCGCCAAGCTTCCCCGCTTGAACTCCACCCCGTAATGGTTTTGGCGGGACATGGCGGTGCCATACCCCACCGTCCTGAGTTCCGACGGGACCGGTCCGCTGTAACGCCCCATGGTAAGCCCAATCGGCAACACTTGCGGAATCCGCATGATTCCCAAGGAAAGCGAAATCGACAACAGGTTGTGGCTGGGCACTCCGTAACCCGCGACCCGGTCAAACAAGTGAGCAATGTTTTCCCGCTGGGCTTTGACGATATCGTAATCGCTGTAGTTGAAGACGATTACTTTTTCGGGTGGCACCCGGTATTGGTTCACCAGCACGTCGAGTCCCGACGCAATGGTCACGACCCGGTCGTATTGGGCCATGATGTGCTCCACCTCTTGTGGCTCGTAACCTTTCAGCCACGACAGGATATCCGCCTGCCACCCGGCAGCAGACAGGTGCTTCACCATCTCTTGGTGAATCGTTCCAAAGGCCCAGTTAGGTTCAACAAAGAATAGAATTTTCATGTGCTTTTTTATTGCGAGCTTCTTGGGCCAGACGAAATGCGGTGGAGACTGAAACCCCACCCAGTCGGGTGGCGAGTTCACGGAGCTGCACCGAGCCTTCTGCGAGCCACTGAGCCACGATCTCTTGGTAGTTGGCAGCTAGCCTTAGGGAGGGCTTGCCGAGCTTCACGCCTCGCGCTCGCGCTGCCGCCAGACCTGCCTTGGTGCGTTCGATGATGAGAGAACGCTCGAACTCGGCGACAGCGGCAAGGACGTGCATCTGGAGTCTCCCGGCAGGGTTCGACTTCGAGGTGTCGATGCCCTGACCCGGGCAGACCAGCGCGACCCCGTGCTTGTCAAATTCCGCCACAAGCTGGGCAAAGTGGCTCAAGCTGCGGGCCAGTCGGTCCAGCTTTACGACCATGACGCCATCGAATTTTTTCTGACGGACATCGGCCATCAGTTGGTCGAGCGAGACCCGGCTCGACTTGGACCCCGAGACGACGTCCGTGAACTCGGTGACAATGGTCCAGTTCCGCTGGGCGGCGTACGCTCGAAGCTCCTGTTGCTGGGGCTCGACGGTTTGGTCGTCGGTGGAGACACGGAGGTAGAGGGCTATCTTCATGGATTACACCTCAACTGTTCGGTGACCCCCGGTCAACCACAATCTTAATAAGTTTGCTAGATTTTTTTCTTCGGGACATCCAAGCTGCCGGGGCGGCAGACTGGATTCGGGGTTGCCGCCAAGAGCCGCACTACGTCGAAGTTGCTTTTTAACCGGTGCTCCCGCCTGAGACGGTGCAACTCATCGCGTTCGCGAGGGTAGACCGCGAAAGTCATCGGCGTGGATAGGGACTTTTTTTTCATGGGGCAGAAGCATTTATTTCTTAATAATTTGTCAATCCTTTAGCATGTCCGACACATCGGGCACATTGCCGTCCAAGCCCGACATTGAGGCCGAGCCAAACGCGACGTCGAACCCTTCCCAACCCGGTTCTTCGCGGGAAGCTTCGCCCCCAGCCTGAGTGTCCTTTGCCCTTGGGACAAGCGAAGGCACGCGCATCCGGGCCACATGGAGCATCAGCAGGAATGAGTCCGCCCGGTCGGGCGAGGTCTCGCCAGTGCGCCCTTTGTAGGCGTCCTTGGGCTCGACGGATTGTTTTTTACCCAGCCCGACCTTCATTCCGCCGCGACGACCACCCAGCTCTTCGCTGGTTTTTACATCCACGCCACGACCGATGCGGATGATGTCGTATTCAAAAAGTTTTGCTCCCGCCATCCACAACTCCGTCGCCGTGCGGTCGTAGAGTTCTTTCGGCGTCTGGGTGTCCTCGTCAGCAATCTTCACCTCTGAAGCGGACGCGGCGTACTCCACTCCTAGGATCGGGGCGATCCCCTCCTGCTCGTCGGCAAGCGGCCCGACCTTGTCCTTCCACTGGCGGCGAATGACGTCATGAACGCCCCGTCCCGTTCCGGTTTTGTCGATACCGAAGTTTTCCGCCCGCACGTTGAGCTGTTTGCAGCGGGCCATGTTTTCGTCAGCCACATCCTGCGTGTCGCCGTGCGGCAAGATTGCCGTGCCGTCCGCTTGGATTTTGATGGCCGGTTCGGGCAGGTCATGGCGTTCGCCCTTGTAGTCCATCCATGCCACGGCTCGGCCCACGCGCCCGGTTGTCATTGCAGGCAGATCCCCCGTGAACGCGGGGTCGGAGCCGACGATTGTCTGCGTTGGACCGTCGAAAACCCACTCACCCTCGGCGCGACGCAAGTGGTGCGAGTTGATAAGCGTCGCTTGCGTGCCAGTCTTGGGGAAGCGACCGTAGACGTAAGTGTATACATTTGGATGCTGGTCGTTGCCGCCTGCTTGCGAACGGATGATCTTCTGCACGCCCTCCCACGTTATCATGCGGGGGAAGATGGTTTTTTTCGCCATCACGTTCTCCGTCCGCATGGCGTTAATCGAGATCACATGCCATCCGGTTTCGGATTCCCATTCGTCTTGGTCGTCGGCAACTGAATCCCAGCCGCCCACCGGCTTGCAATTCTGCCCGTAACGCGACCACTCGTCCTTTGGGTTTGCCGCCGCCATGATCTTGATGTGCTCAACTGAGCCGTCCACGGAGGACAGGAGATTGGGCGTTTCATCGAAGATATTTGCGGGGATCTCCTGCGCTTCATCGAGTAGGATGCGGAGCCGCGAGTTATCGCCAAAAAGTGGGTGGGTCGGGCGGTTCTTGATCTTCGCGCCTTTTAGTTTGCCGCGTGACTTCGGGCCACCGGGAATCACGAGGACGAAAATCCCCATGCCACGTTTTTTATCGATTGAAATGGACTCTGAATCCACGTTACCCGGCAAAGGCAGCACCGCCTCCGTGTGGAGCCGCACGATGTCGGCAAAGAGATTCTTCTCAACGTGGTCCTGCGAGTTGGACGCGACCTCGACCCGCGTCCATTCGGGATCGAGCAGCCAATCGAGGATGCACCACGCTGATGGCGTGAATGTCTTACCCACACTGCCGCAACCCATGACGTTGATTTGGTTTTTGCTGAACAGGGCGTTCCACATGAGTTGCGCGGCCTTGGGTTCTGGTGTGAACGTCTTTGGTCCCCAGAGCACGATCGAGGCAGCGACATAGTCGCGGGAATACAGCAGCGAATAGACGTAGGCCCACGCCATGGCCAGCATGTCTGAAGTGCTCTTCAGCGGTTTTTGCAGGGCGGGGTTGTTCTGCACATAACGCTTGAAAGTTTTGTCGCTCAACATCCGTGTCACCGCATCGGTCAAGGCGACCGGATCTTGCGTCTCGCGGTGCAAGAACAGGTTTTGATGGATGTGCTTGAGGTCGGTCTTTCTTGCGCGATCGGGAATGATGACGGGCATGGGTTCTTAATAAGTTATTTTACGTTGCTATCAAGACCGTAATCACTAGGAGAATCGAACGACCCCCATATCCATGCCATTCAAATCCAAGGTTCAGGCCCGTTATTTGTTTGCCCGGGAACCGGCAGTCGCCGCCCGTTTTGCGAAGGAGACTCCGTCCATGAAGAAGCTCCCTGAAAAGAAGACCACCAACAAAAAGAAAAAGTGAAAGTAGGACGTGGCAGAATCCCGCCGAACGGTTGGCATTTCCAAATCTCCCCCGGTGTCAGGCTGGAGGCGATTAACGAAGAGGAACTGACCAAGCAGATTTTCGAGCACCGATTGCGGAACAATATCCCCATTGGCGATATCGAGCGCGATATTGATGACTACTACTGCACCAAGTGGCCGCAAGCGTGTCATAAAGAACCAAAGGATTTGGGAGACGGCACTGGTCCCGATTCGCCGCCAGCCGAGAAACAGATTCACCGGGTGGCGCGGTGGGCTTCGTCCATGATCCATGGCCAGCCCAAGGGCGGATACACTTTGGTCTCGATGGAGGAAGCAAATCGTCGGGCGGATCTCTGCGTTGGATGCACTCGCAATCAGCCTTGGAGGGTCGGTTGCAGCGGCTGCAACAATTCAACCACCACCGTCCTAGCCCAGATTCGCAAAACTCAATCTAGCCGACAGCAGGGTAACCTGATGTCGTGCGCGGTGGCGGGGTGGGACAATGCTACGGCGGTTTTCATGCCCAAAGAGGACTTGAAGGTGACCGACGGTCAGTTGCAAGCCTTGCCCCCGAGGTGCTGGAGGAAAGGATGATCCTTCGATGGTCCAGCCCGGTCAATATCTGGAAAGCGGCCCAGAGGTCGCTTGGGTATTTGATGTCCGGCAGGCCGGTTCTAGCACCCCGTGAGGTGATTAAGGAGCGGGAAGCCATTTGTCGGGGTTGTCCGCACATCCACGAAGGACAATGCCGGATCTGCACATGTTTCGTCAGCATGAAGACGGCTTTGTCTTCAGAAAGCTGCCCCGATCAACCTCCTCGCTGGAAAAGGTTGACGTTTAGCGGGTCACCCACCAACAAATCCAGCGTCGCCTAATTGCAATGCCAAACGACATTCAGCCTAATAACCAAGATATCGTAGGTAACGGTAGTCCGTTGCCAGCTATTGGCATCGCTACCATCGATGCTCCCGAGCGCACGGATGAGGGCTACGGAAACCATCTAAAGCTGGAGGCCCGGTCTGTTAAGACGGTCGATCACGCTTGGAATATCTGCAAAGCGACCGAGCAAAACAATCGCACCCGCGCCGCTCGCACGGCGGACATCCAATCGCTGCACGATGGTGAACCGCCGCGTTCGTCGGCTTCGCAAGCCGAGCGTGGCAAGAGTTGGCAGTCCAATGCCTCCACCAATTGGTTATCCGGCATCGTTGGCCGGGTCAGCCAGCGTTTTGTCGGCGCGGTTATTTCCCAGATATACGTCACGTCGAGTTCGCTTTCCTCCAACCTTAATAACTCCAAGGCCAAGACGGACTTTCTTCGCGCCAAGTTTACCCAACTTATTCGTTCTTGGGACGGTAATACCGGCATGATCAACAGCCTTGCCGTGGAGACCGCTCTCCAAGGCTACGCCTACGCGGTATTTCTCGATCCCTACACCTACAAGCCGACAATGTTTAAGCAGGACCGTGCTTTTTGCCCGGAACAATCGGGGCAACATGCAAGGGATTTGCAGTTCTTTGTGGGTAAGATGGATTATCGGTTGGATGAGTTCCTCGCCCTGTTTAAGGATGAGGAAGCCGCCAAGGAGGTTGGATACGACCTCGATAACTGCGTTTACGCGGCAAACAACGCCAAGATGATGGACCCACGGGAGGACGCCACCACCACTCAATTTCGCAAGTTTGTCGAGATGATCAACGAGGGTGTGTTGGGCCTGACTTTTACCAGCACCGGTGCCCGGGTTGTTTCCTGCTGGCTGCTGTTTAATCAGGAATACGACGGCAAGGTATCGTTCTGGCTGATACACCGCGACAGCGGCAAGATGCTTCGGTTTAGTTTCAAGATCTTCCCCAAGATGGAGGACGCGATTGCGCTGTTTAGCTTTGAACCCGGCAACGGCTGCATCCATTCGGCCAAGGGTTTGGGCCGCAAGCTGGCTTCGCTGACAATCATGAAGGAGCTTTTCCGCAATGGCATCATCGACAACAGCCGCATGAGCGGGCTGATGATCCTGCGGGCGGACGCCAAGGACAAGTCGAAGTTTGCTCCTGCGGTGATGGCACCATTCATTGTCATCGACAAGTCGGTCGAGATTCCCGAGCAGCAATTCGTTGCCAACGGCGAATCCTACCGGGCGACAGATCTTCAGATCGATGGTTGGGCCGAGCAGTCGGTGGGGGCTTACCTTGCCGCCCAGATCGCGCCTGAAGGCCGCACCGAGAAGACCGCGACGGAAGCGAATATCGACTCCCGCCGCGAGTCAGAGGCGGCGGACATCATGATCCGCCGGTGGATCGATCAGTTTGCGAATCTTACCCAGATTCAACAGCTCCGGGCTTTTTCGGATGACTATATTTCCGAGGCCCGTCGCATGTCGGTGAAGCTCATGGAAGACCCGACGCGGGACAAGCCCGGGTTTTACGAGGGTCGTGACAACAGCGACTCTGACGCGCTTCGCGCACTGGTCGAAGTGATGATGGACCCGCTCCAGATTACCGACGACGAAATCAAGATTTGGCGATCGTCTCCTGCAAGTCCTCTGGCCCACACTGCCGACGCGGCGACCGCGCAGGGCGTGTCGGTTGTGATGCAGAAGTACGCGGGCAACCCCAACGTGGACCAGCCCAAGCTAATTCAGCGAGACATCGAGAATATCGTCGGCGCTGAGTTGGCGCAGGAGTTCTTTATTCCCACCGCCGACCAGACAGTGGTGGCAGAGGCAAAGCGCCAACAGCTCATCGAGTCCAACGCCATGATGGCCGCGCAGCTCGATATACCGGTCAGCCCCCGAGATAATCATTTTATTCACGCGCAGACCGTGCAGGAGCTTTTGACCACCTTTGCTGCTCCGATTCTGAGCAAACCAAATCCGCCCCCGGAGATTTTGAAGGCTGTGGAGTTGAATTTGAACCATTTGCTGGCGCATTTGAAAATTGGGGACTCGATGGGTTTGAACAAGAACCCCCAGTTCAGGGACATTGAAAAATTTGCCCTTGGGTTTAAGAAACAGCTCGCGCAAGTGATCCAGATTAACGCCCACATGGAGGCTTCTCAGAATGCGGTCATGGATACGATTCGCCGCGAAGGTCTGCCGCCGGACGAGGCGGGAGCAGCCTCCGAAACACCACCGGACCAGTCTTTAGGTGCCGCTCAACCCGGCTCCGCTATGCCCCAGTCTATTTCGGCACCACCTCAAGGCGAAGCGCCCGCCCTCGCTAATGTACCTTCGTAAAGAACATCAGGAAACACTCGTTAACCTGCTCAATTCCTCGCTCTGGGTAGACATCAAACGATGTCTGAATGAGCGCCGACCGGAGTCTCCGGTGGCCGTTGACGCCGTCCATGTGGCGGCGGCAAAGGGGTTTGAGCGGAAGGGTTACGAGCAAGCGGTCTCGGACATCGAGAAGCTGCCATTCGACATACCTGTCGAACGAGTTGACCCCTTTAACCGCCCGTCCGTAAACGTAACTGAGGATTAAATCATGCCCGATAATTCACCCGCACTGTTCGATCTTGAAGGTCTTGCCGACTTGGCTCGCAAAGTGAGCCCAGAACTGGCCAAGGAAGTGGAGGCGGACGCTAGTTCCGCACCCGATTCCGTGCCGCAACCGGGCGCAGTGGCCCCAGAACCGGTTCGCGACCTCCCGACGGATTCCGTGCCTGATCTGGAACCGGAACCGGAAACAGTTCCCGAGCCAGAAGCTGAACCGGATACCGAGAAGACTTCGGAAGACCTGTCGATCGGCGATGAGCTGGAGGAATTGAATCGGCAATCGGTTGCTGCCGCTGCCGCCAAGAACACGCCAGCGCCAGTCGAGGCACCCCCGGAAGTTGTCACCAAGTCCGTTCCGACCGTGCGTGACGAAGACCTCAAGCTGGACAGCCGACAGTCGGCGGCGATGCATCCCAAGACCAAAAAGATCATCGAGGAGCGTAATCAAAAGATCATCATCGAGCGCAACAAGGCAGAGGCTTTGGCCAAGGAAAAGGAACTGCTGTCGAAAGAACTTAACCAAGCTCGTGAGGCGTTGAAAAAGGGGGCCATCCCAGAGGGAACCGAAAAGGAGTTGGCGGAACTTCGCGAGGTGGTCCGAGAGAGCGACATCCTGCGTGACCCGTCGTTGAGAATTAAATACGACAGCAAGATCGAAGCGAATCAGGATGGCATATTGAAAGTGCTCGAAGAGTTCGGCGTGGCCAAGGTCGATGGCAGCGATAAAAACGACCCGAAAGTCCTAGCCCAGCTCAAGCAGCAGGGTTTGAATTTCAAAACCGTAACCCCGTTTATCAAAAAGCTCTCTGATGCGGGTTACGAGGAGGAGGCTGAGACCCTGCGCGAGCTGCTGCGCGACAATATCCGCATCAAAAACGCGAAAGATTCAGAGGTCATGAACTGGCGCACCAATTTTGCGGCCAAAAAAGAGCAGTCTGGTATCGAGCAGCGTCAGTTTCAGGAGCGGCAAATGTCCGACCAACGCGAACACTCCAGCCGTATCCTAAATTCGGATATTTCGGAGCTGTCGAAGGACTTTCCGTATCTCATGCGGCCCTCGGAACCCCTCCCGACCGACTCGCCATCGGTAACTAGGGTCAAACAAGACGCCATTGCAGCTCACGAGGCAGCGGCGAAACAGGTCTCCGACGCCGTGGCCCTTTTGGATGCATCCAAAGTTTCCCCCGACAGGCTGGCCGAGGTCAACGGGCGGTTGACGGCAAACGCCGTGCAAAGCATCATCTTTAAGCAGCATCTTTTGCCCCGTTTAAACCGGGAGCTGGCAGATCTCCGTGCCCGCAACGCGGAGTTGGAGGCCAAAGTGGGTAAAATCAAGACGGCGGGCACTCTTTCCCGTGCTCACGCCGCCGCTGCCACCGCCCCAGCAGGGGCGAGGGCTGCTCTGCCCGAAAGTAACGAGGACGCAGCCAAGCAGATTGCCCGCGAGATGGGGCTGTCGATTGATTAGCCGTGATTGACCTCGTCAATCTCCCAAAAAAGTACATCGACAAGTATGGCAGGGGCAGGGTTACCGAAATCATCGGTCAAAGCCCTTCCATGGTGTCGATGTGGCTTTCGCGCAAGCGATTCCCAGTCGAGGCAGTGCAAAAACTCCTCGATTTTGACCCCGAGCCGTTGCATGCGGTAAAACCGCTGTACACAAACCCGGAGCCGGGAAAAAAGCTCGTGATTCTCATGCCACTGAACGGACCGCCGGTCCCCGAGGTGCTGGATGCCTTTTCACGCCTCTACGACCCCAAGGAAATGGACTTTCGACGGGTTGCATTCAACAACCTGTCGGTGGCGCGTAATGCTCTGGCCGGTCAGTTTCTTCGCGGCCCTTGGGAGTACGCCATCTGGTGGGACGGAGACACCATTCCGCCATACGGCGATGCCGCCGCCTTCAAAAGACTCTGTGAGACCCCCAATATGCCGGATGTATTTGCGGGAGTGCATTCGATCTACCGCATGCTGGTTCACAAGAGACCTTTCGTCAGCGCCGTCTATATCGGTCGGAGAAAGGGCGCTCCACCGCAGTTCGGCGGGGGAGAATTTGAAACCACTAAGTACGAAGTTAAGCGCGGCCCCCGTGACGAGCTTCGCGCTGCCGATTGGTCGGGCTTTGGTTTTGTTCTTACACACCGAAAAATCTTTGAGGACATAATCAAAACGCAAGGCGACGAAATCAGAGTCAAAAACGAGGATCTTCGCAGCCGATTTGGCTACGACTATGCCTTTTTCACACCAACGGGGGTTGATATTCCCGGCGATGACATTCCGTTTTGCGCTCGCGCCGCCAAGGCCGGTCACCAAGTGCAGCTCGATATGTCGGTTTTCGCCGCGCACATCGGCAACCATGCCTATACCTATCAGGATCTGTAACTCGAAAATACCATGCCCGCTCCAAACCAGTTCCAACCGCTAGCCTCCCCACCCGCCATGGTCCGTATGAACGACGGTTCCTACGTCCCGTCGTCTCAACCCAACCGGGTTATGCACGGCAACCACCAGAAGCTTTTAATCATAATTCAGTATTACGAAGGCGATAAGGCAGCGGCTGAAGAGCTGGGCGCGTTGATCGCCGACTTGGAACGGGTCCGAAATCATCTGGCGGATGTCATGATTTTTCGCCGTCACGATGCTGGTGACTACGATACATCGGTCATTGACCGATTGAAAAACAAATTCGACAAAGTGTTTGTTGAGACCAGCCGCCGCCGTGATGCCCGAGGGTATCCGTTCGGCCCCAACCAAATGTGGGCAGACATCGTCACGCTCTTGGGTCAGGTACCACAATGGCGCGACAACTACTACGCTTTCCTGCCGTTGGAGGCCGACTGCGTTCCCGTCCATCCCGGTTGGGTAGGCGAGTTGATCGGGGAGTTCAGGATGTCAAAAGCCCAGAATTTCCCGGTTATTGGGCACATTCAAGATGACCCTGTTCGACATGTGAATGGGGTAGCAGTCTACGACACGAACATCTGGTCGATCGTCGGCGGGAATAAGCTTAACGGGGCAGATCCGCAAGTGGCCTACGATGTGTTCCATCGGAACGATATTCTGCCGCTTGCCTATAACACGCCCCTGATAATGATGCAGTTCCAGCGTCCCACAATCCTCGCGTCGGATCTATTCAGCCGTTGGAAAAACAACGTCGAGCCCGCGATATTTCACGGGGTAAAGGACGGTTCCGCCCGCGCAGCAGTGCGGGCCAAGCACATCGCGTTCTCGAATGAGGGCGACGTGTCCAAGCGGACGGTGTTTACTTACGAGCATCAGAAAGCCAACAATCCGGCTATCAATTCCGTGTATGAGATGTGGGCGGACGGGTGGAGAAGCCGGGGGTGGAATCCGGTAAAGCTCTCCTTGCGCGATGCGGTTCGCGAACCCCGCTATGCCGAGGTGATGAAGAATATCGGCACCATGAAGTTCATGGGTCCGCAAACCGACGAGGTCGCCAGACTAATCCGCTGGGTGGCGCTTGAATCTGTAGGCGGGGGTTTCATGGTCGATCCCGACGTCCTACCCGGAAATTTTAATCCGGCGGATTTTAAACGGGCTTCGGCGGTTTTTAGTGCCGAGAACCAAACAGGGATTCTTGCGGCGTGTTTCGACCGCAAGACGTTGGGCGCTTTTCTTGACGCCCTTCAAAAATACCCCGCCGAGGACGACGTCCGCATGGTGGCACCGGAGTTACTGGTTTTGAAAGCTAGCGGGCTATTTAAGAAGGCCACCGTGAAGGTGGTTATTCAGGGGTCAGATAACTGGAGGTCGTATCCCATGGTCTCGTTCAACCAAGCAGAAATGCAAAGGATTGGCATCGGTGGGATGGCACCACGCATGATGGAGAAATTCTTACAGGAGAGCTAAGATTAGAAGTTGACCACGCCCAGTAACCAGTTATTGAGTGTGGTCAACCGGAGGTTATTAGCGCGAAAGCGCCGGTCCGCTGCGAGAGCAGTTATCTGCCGGGGACAAACGGGTGCGTCGAGAGACCAAACTGGAGAAGGGGGTACTACCCACCCTCGACCGAGCTAAACCCCGCCTTTCGGCGGATAGTTCAACCATAGTCTTCTTTTACCATGTCCTGCACTCCGATTCCAATTGATCTTGCGACACAGCTTTTTTCGCGTGATCCGCAACGTCTCTACGGCCCCATCGCCAAGTCCCTGCTCACGCAGGTTCCCTACATCTCGACGCTCCGTTCGGGCACGTTCCCGTCGGCGGTTTCCGCTACGCTGATCAGCGTTGCTCAAGGCCGTCCCTACCTCCAGAGTTCGCTGGCCAACCCGTCGTTCACCTCGATGCTGAACCTCTGCGGTTCCTGCTCGCTGAACGTGGATCAAAACGGAACGAATCAGTATTCGTACAACGCCGCGATCAATCAGGGTATGTCCGACAAAATCTGCTTGAACCAAGGGTTCAGCGCATTTCTCGGCTCCCTGACGACCCAGCTTGAGTCGTATCAGGTCGGCGTGACCGAGCTGATCAATGCGGATATCCGCTGGCAGCTCTTTCTGCGTTCTGGCGTCAAGATGGCGGTCCAGACCGGCGTTGGCATTACCAGCCAAATCACCGGCGGTGAGTACAACATCGACCAGCCGGTCCCGGCGGTCAATTCCAACGCCCAGCTCACTTTTGGCACCCTCCAGAGCGCCAACCGTTACATGCGCTCGGCCCTTCGCGCCAAGCCCTTCGGTTCCGGTGCAGCGGCCCACGCTCGATTCATCGGTTCGCCGGACATCCTCGATGCCCTCCGTAACGATCTCGGCGGCGCGGCTGGCCCCGGTGGTGCCAACATCGTTCCTCTCGGTCAGGTTGCCGCTGGCGGCAACAAGATGGCTCAGGATGCTCTCACGAGCTACATGTTTGAGCCCCTCTATCGTGGCATCCAGTTCGCGGAAGACCCGATTCCGTTGCGCCTCAACTGGAACGGCACTGGCTATGACCCCGTCGATCCGAACAGCAGCTACAGCGCGACGGTTGGCACGGTCTCGGTCGTGTCTAATGCGTGGCTCAATGCCTCACACGAAGTCGCGTTCCTGATGTTTGACGGCTCTTTCGAGCGTCAGGTTCCGGCTCCGTTTACGGGCGAAGGCAAGATCAAGTTCCAGCGCCAGCTCTTCGGTGGTGAGATTCAATTCCTGAATCACCCCGACATGACGTCCAATCTCTTCGGGGATTTTGGCGTGATGGCTTACCGGATTGGTCGCGCTCTCCGTCCGATCTATCCGTGGTTCGTGCTTCCGATCATCTATAAACGGTGCAAGGACACGGACAGTTTGGTGACCTGCACGGGCGTCTCGGGTTAATCCTGAGAGGCTTTTGGAATTTGCAGCCCTGAGTTAAACTCAGGGCTGCATCGCCTTTTAACCTCCGAAAGAAAGACGCTTCATGTCTTGCGGTACTGACCCGGTTCAATGCTTGCCGCCACAGGCAACGCTTTTATTTTTTCAGGGCATTACCGGACCTACCGGTGCTACCGGTCCAAGTGGGCCTACCGGCCCGCAAGGCACTCCGGGCGGCGCAACCGGCGCAACCGGCGCAACCGGCCCATTGGGACCAGTCGGATCGATTGGCCCCCTCGGTGCAACTGGCGTGTCCGGCGTGACCGGGCAGCTCTGCGTGTTTCGAGGCGCGTACTTGATTACGGAGCGATATTACTTCAACGCCAATCGTCGGGATGTCGTAATATACAGTAACACGTTTTGGATCGCCAACAACCCGGCAAAAGACGCGCAGGTTAACTGGGGGACTCCCGGTTCCAGCAGCGACTGGGTTAGTTTTGGCACAGTATTTTCAATGATCGCGACCGGTCTGCTTCTGACGCAGAATGCGATTATAACAGTCAGTCTTACGCTCGGTCAGACTGGTAGTGCCGTGGGATTCATTCAATCTGCCAACTATGTGGCAGGGTCTACCGGTTTTCTTATCCGTGCAGATGGATTTGCAGAGTTTAATGACGTCGAGATTCGTGGTAAGATCTCCACGACCTCACAAAAATTTAACGTCGCCAACGCTTTAAAGACGATGCCTGCGGTCGGGTTCGCGGCATTTAATATCGCGCAGATCCTAGACGCTGGTATCCCAGAAAACCCGACCCTGCTGTATTCCACTGACAACAGTTTGATTTTTTATGGTTGGAATAGTGGGTCGAATGGATTGGTTACGAATCGATTCGGTAACGCACAACAGCCGTTTACGATTAACCTTCAAGGTAACGCAAATAACAGCGCGAGTGGTGGCCAACTTTTTTATATCGGCACCGCGTATCGTATTCGCAATAACGGCGGCTCGTTTGGGTCGTGGTCAGACATCGGGTTCAATGCCTATGTGGTCTACAATACCGTTGGACAAAGTTTCCAGAAAACCAATTTTCAAGTGGTTGGACTTATCGGAACCAACGACATCCAGTTTGCCGCAGTATTTTCCAAAGGTGTTGGCGGCAGCGTAATTATGGAAGGTGCTGAACTATCCATTCAAGCTCTAAACTAAAATGGCCGACACAAACTGCAATCAGGGGTGCGCTCCCATAGCGTTCTGTTCTCCCCCGCAATGGAATATTGATTTTCCGCAGCTTGTGGGGGCGACCGGGGCAACTGGCGTGGCTGGTCCCTCGGGGGCAACCGGTCCGGGTGGTGCAACCGGAGCTGGAGTGACAGGCGCGACAGGTGTTGTCGGCGTTACGGGAGTCTCGGGAGCGACTGGCCCGATTGGCGTTACGGGCGCGACTGGCCCCGTTGGTGTCACTGGCGTCACGGGCGCGACAGGCCCGATCGGCGTCACGGGAGTTACGGGCGTCACGGGCGTCTCTGGCGCGACTGGCGCTGTTGGCGTCACGGGCGTTTCGGGTGCGACAGGCCCGATTGGCGTCACGGGCGTTTCGGGTGCGACTGGCGCTGTTGGCGTCACGGGCGTTTCGGGTGCGACAGGCCCGATTGGC
>Ga0304728_1001307_pt1 | contig 17860 bp, 38 predicted proteins | sample C_130625_MF_Meta_FD_190476 | JGI IMG/M metagenome (GOLD analysis project Ga0304728, IMG submission 190476) | Freshwater microbial communities from Lake Croche, Canada to study carbon cycling - C_130625_MF_MetaG (v2) (version 2) | ecosystem: Environmental > Aquatic > Freshwater > Lake | place... | reverse complement strand
ATCCAGTGATCATATGTTTTGAAACGATGAAAACCACATAAATGTGAAACTGCCATGATACTAGTTACAAGTGTTGCAATCAAAAAAATGTAAAAAAGTATTCTTTCAAGTTTCATTGTAATAATATTTTATTATATTTCAGTATAATAAAATGCCATATTCTATACGAAAACTTCCTGGAAAAGAAAAGTATCGTGTCAAACAAATGAACACTGGTAAAATTGTTGCCAAGGGTACAACACTCAAAAAAGCCAAAGCACAAGTACGTCTTCTATATGCAATCAACCGGATAAAGAGAGGATAATAGCACAATACGCACGCTGTGCTTCTTTAAGAACATTACCTCTGATAACTTGATATCCTGAATCACCTAATTTTTTCTTGGCAGCTGTAACACAATCATTCCAAACTTGTAATTGATCAATCATTTAATCTACACTGATATTATTTACCCCAATTGTTTAACACTTCCAGATTCTTCACGACGTTTACGTTTTGCATCATTTAATTCCTGATTACGAGCCGCTTGGTCTGGATTGGCTTTCGCTTTATTTTCTTGTTTGATTCGTTTTCTTTCAGAATCAGTCATTTCTGCATTTGGTTTCTTTTTTTCTTCTTTTTTATTTTGAATTTGTGTAGTTGTATGATTTTTTCCCATTATACAACTAACATTTATTTATTAAGTACACTTATTACGCAATACTCAATATCATCTTTATTGAAGACATTTCCATGACTCTGACACAATGGACAATTCTTATAAATCTGTTCAGTCAGAGGATGATTATGAACTGGTGCCACCTTTTTGACAACCTTCTTCTTGTTACCACGAGTTGTTTTTATACCAGAATCACTCCTAGACTTTTTGATACGCGCCTTGAGTTCAATAACAGAACCTTCTGAATTAATACCATAATGAATACATTCAGAAATAAGATCTGATTTCTTCATCTTGGAAAGCGAAATAGTTTCAAAAGATTGCAGAGTATACTTCATTGACAGCTCTTTATAATTGAGGCTGTAGTCCTTTGCAACATGTTTTAAAATATCGAGTATCAAACTCTCATAAAGTGCCATTCTTTGTTTATTATTAGTTCATTTACAGCGTGAATACATTTGAGACACATATTTTTTAATAGAGCGTTTTTTTACAAGCTGTACTACTATTTCATTTTTTTAAATTTTGAGGAAAGTGTTTCGTGAATACTCTTCGCTTTGGGCTTGCTTGACTTGGCAATAATTGATTTACCAAAAATGAGTTCAATAAAATCATCTAGTTTTTTACTATTTCTCTTCATATAATCATCATGTAAAATCATCTTTTCAAGTATATAGTCCGGGTATCCAAATCCCTTGGCGGCTCGAATTCTGATATCAAGAGGAGCCATCTTTCCTTTTCTCTGATACTCGTAGACAGGTTCCATTGGAACTGTAAACTTGATACGTACTGTGCCATTCTTGAGCACCTTCATGTTTGAAAATACATGAAGAGGATCACTTGGTACCACAAATTTCTCATGTGTATTATTGTTAATAGGTTCTGGTTCAAGAAAGTGCAACTGACGAATCTTATCAGCCTCTTCATCAGAAACGTTTAAACTGTGTATGTACCCTTCTATATTATGAATAGGTTTGAAAGTGTAATAAGAAAAATTACGAATCTTTTTATTGAAAATACTTTCAATTCGTTCAGAAAATTTGCATGTTGTAACAGGTGGTGACTCGATAATTCGTCTCTTGACGGTGGGGCGAATCTTAGGTGTGGGGTCATACTCATCGTCGTCCATTCTTTACTAATAATTTATATTTAACCTGAACAAATTTGAAACACATATTTTTTTAAAAATGATATTATATATGTTGTTACTAGCTCTTTTGATGTCCCTAACATTGCAAATATTTGGATTTTATATCGGATGTAGAAATCAGTGTCTCTTGACACATGAACAATTGAAAAAGTTTCTCATAATAAATAGAATTGTTTCACTTGTACTATATGTTGTATGGATTACAATGAAATATGGGAGTATATTTCAGTCTAATATGATGTACAATAGCATTGCGTTAATTTTTATTACAATTGGGCAATATCTCAATGTAACTGTGTACCAGAAACTGGGTGAAGATCTTGTGTATTATGGTCGAGAGTACGATAAAGAAGGTGAATACCTCACAAAATTTCCATTCAATATGAATCATCCTCAATACACGGGTGCAATACTAACAATATTAGGAGTATTTTTTCTTACAGGATTTAATAAAAATGGAAACATTAGAAAAACAAATTTGTATGTACTTTCGTATATGATTGTACTCTATTTAATCAGTGTATGCATTGAAAATAAATGTCAAAAGAAAAAGTGTTAAAACAACCAGGGACGTTTTTGCTTCTTAACCTTTTGAAGTTCAGCACGAGTCTCTGCAAGCTCCTTCTTCAACTTTTGGAGCTCTTCAAACATAAAATCAATACAGCCAATGTATCCAGCAAAGCGATACTTTTTAGCTATCCCTATTAAAAATTTTCCCATGTCAATCTCTTCTTCATGATCAGACACGTGTACATAAACTTGTGTTGAAAGTTGTTCATCCGTAGCTGGAATATTAAATTGAATGTTATTCATCCTACTAGTATAGGAACCAAACTCTTTAACTTTTTTCTCAGACTACTATTAAATGAAGTTTGGATTAATCTCAATGTTTGCAATCTACCTCGTGTTCAAGTTCTTTTTCAATATTCTGACTTCAATGCTTACACTTAACAAGAAAATATCAGTACAAACTTTTTCCGCAATTTCTATGATTGAGAATCTTATTTCACTCGTCTTTGCTATTATGATTATTCGCCTAGCTGTGAAATCCGGTGGTAAGGCATAAAGAAATACATGTAACTATTAATAAATGTTTAAAAGTTTGTACAAAAGTATAGAAGAGTTTTTGGCTCAAATTTATCCCTCAACGTCACTTTCACCATCCTCTTCGACAAGTGACATGTCTGAATCAGACTCTGATTCCGAATCAGATGGGGTATAATCATCATCCGATTCATCTAACAAAATATATCCACCGTCCACCTTTTTAAATCCAGCAGAAGCCTCTGTATCTTCTGGATTGTAAAAACCACTGATACACTCTCGATCTATTTCACAGGGATCCTCATAATCGTAGATACCCTTCTTCTTGTAACTCAGATACCTAACAGTGACGGTGTCCTTGTTTTCTTGGACGACTTTGGCGAGGGATGTGCCAGATGTTGTTTCAACATCAACGAGCATTTTTAATAATAATATGTAAATCTTTTTAAATAACTTCTAAAGTTGTTATTTCTACGCCATTACTACTCGAAAGCACTATTCTATCATCTTCTCGGAAAAGCCGCATCATTCCTTCGGGAAGCTGGTCATTGTCGTACAAGTTGTTCAGAATGTTCCGAATATCATTACTCAGACGATTTGTCATGTTAATTTCTATGTCAACTTCCAAAGAAATCTTTGGTCTGCGAACCGATGTACGGCAATAGGGGCACCGGTGATCATTCTTGAACCAGGGGTAAATGCAACATGTGTGGTACGCGTGACCACAAATAAGAGTGCACACCTCCTCCCCAGAAGAAGTTTTCTCAAAACAGATGGAACATTCCCGCGAATGAACATTGCAAACCTTGAGTCCATTGCATGTCTTGTTCTTACAAACACGACCCTCCCGCGTTTTGTAAGAACAACGAGTCATTCTTTCTTTACCAATAGTTCATTTGTAACCTGGGTACAACTGAGACATTTCTTTTTGAGTACCAAGTTTTTAAAAACCGATTGGAGGCAAAGCCTCCAATTCGTGAACTGTCTCACAAGTGGTCGGAGACCACTTGGTTTTTAAAAAACCAAGACTCAACATTTCCAGCGTTTTGAGCAATTGAGACATGTGACAAATGTCGTCATGGGTTCATCCGCACTCCTTGTCTGCATCTGGAAATATGTAGTACGTTTCGACTTGCACTTGCCACATGTAAACATTCCTTCAAAGTCCTTTTCATCTTCGAGTCTCTTTGCTGACATTAACTTTCTCGCGTGAAATTCGTGTCGTTCACGAATAGCTTGTGCGGCGACACCAACTGGGTTCAGACCCACAGCGGTCAGTCCAGCAATGGTATTTGTTTTAACCTCCTTGTTGAGGATTCTTTGAGCTAAATCAGAGTGTTCCAAGTTGTATTTGATATTTAAAAACTTTTTCTTGTAGCGTTCTGTAAACATCTTATTTTCCCACGCAGGAATCTCACCTTTGAGTCTAGTATCGCGAACAGTCCAGTTAAATACACTCTTCTCCATATTGTATGGCATAGGATCAGTGGTCTTCTGCTTCAAAAGGTTTGCAAACTGAGACAGAGCATATTCACGAATACTCATCTTTCTTTCTTTACTAGTAGTAACTTTTTAACGTTAGTAATTTTGAGACACATTTTTAATAATTCTCAAATAATTAAAGTTTTTACCACCTATATTATCAAGTAAGATGTGTGATCAGTGGGTTCATGATTTCATTGATACAAGGATACTCGATGACAGATTCGACGTTGAAGATTTTACAGATTTCACGGCAACTATTACGAACTCTGATGTACCAATATTTCGTGATCTGACAAACACTTGGAAACTTCAATTTGAATTTGATCAAAATAATCACTTCAAGTGGAAGGCGATAGAGTACGAAGACGAAGATGATCCTCATGGTATTTGTGTTTTGGAAGGAAATCTGAAACTAGCAAAGACTGAATATCCAAAAAAATGGTACCCAGATAGGCTCAGTGAAGATCCGGATACAATTGATTTTGTAAAAGCTGTATTTCCAGACTCTGATGTTGATCAGTTGGTACCGGAACGAAATGTTTTTCAGATTGACGATGAAATGACTGATTTTGATCGAATGGAATGTTCTTCTGGATACATATATTTAGAGTTTTCAGTAACACATTGATAAATGTTTGAGTGGTTGGATTATATTGATGATAGGTGGACAAAATATCGTTTACTCTTTGAATTATTACTTCATCAAGTTGAAAGTGAACAATGGGTCGAACTTGCTGAAATTCCAAGTGAAATTGAAAAAATTTTGCAAAAACTTTGTAGAGATGTATTTCCTATTAAAACGAAATCAGTTGAGTGTGTAGAATTAATATTAGAACATGCACTAATTGCGAGTATCAATTCCCAATTATTGTTCCTGACAAATAATTTTGACTTTTGCGTATCGAATGCTGTGTATGCTTGTTTTAATAGAATACACAGCAGTCCTATTTTCAAGAAAATGATTAATGAGCACCGGCTACTCTGGATGGCTACCCGAAAAATACAGTTCTGCTGGAGGCGTTGTATATCAAACCCCAATTACACACTGTGTAAAAGACGAATAATACGTGAATTTAATGAATGTCAAGACTTATTTAGAACCAAACTGCTTGTAGATCATCTTGTGTGCAAGACCATAAACGAGAGCGAGCACCACAGCGTGTGTCAGAGCCACCACCTTTTTGCTGCCTCCTGGGGGTAGGCTAACAAGGACACCGGGGGAAAGGATGAATGCAAGGACAACCAGAAAGAAAAACATAACAAAGTTCATTTACTGTAAACAAATTTTATTTTTTTTATCCACTACTAATAAATGAAGGTTCGCCTGGTAAAAAAGACCGCACCAGCCACTGCACGAAAACTGGTACACGAAGCTGAGACTGGTATGAAAACAACTGGTACCATAAATAATAGAACAGCACGACTCATAGTGGTGGGTGCACTGCGTAAAGCTGGTATCGCCCTGGAGAATGCAAATATACCACCTGAAATGTACAGAAATGTCACCTTTATCAAGTCTGTCAAGTCTTTCCTGACAAAACCAAATGCCAATACAGAGCGTCGATTTCGTAATCTTGTACATCACTTTGGAGGACTGGCTATGCGCGCGCGAAAGCACAAACTTGTGGGTGTCTGGCAAAACTACCGCGCACCTCGTAACGAAGGACGATTCGACCCATCTAAGAATCGATTTGTGACGAATAACAATGCCCGACAAAAGATTACCGAATCGGTAAATCGTGGAAATGTTTTAAACATGTTGATTCCAACACAAGGTACAGGTGGTGTTGGAGCAAACTACTATCACGCAGCTTCTAATAAATCTACAAATCCTATTGCCTACGCCATAATTGGGAACAACAAGGTGAAATCACTTGCATTCCTACGCAATCAACCTACTGGAAACCGCTACATCAATCTCATTTCTGGAAAACCATCCTATGGATCCGCCATGTTAAAACGAATCATACAAAATGCTGGTAAACCGATAAAGCTAAGTGCTGTATATATGCCTCAAAATCCAGCTCGTAATAAGCTAATTGGATTTTACCGACACTTTGGTTTCAAAGCAAATGGAAACAATTCAAATGCAATTGGAAAAATTCTTGGAAATTTGTCAAAAGAATCAAGTGCAAATAAACGTGAACTACTTCTCAAGCAACTAAACAAACAAGTTTTACCTAGACTAAGTTCTTATAACAAGTTATTACCCATGACGAAAATCTAAGAGTAAACCAAGTATCAACATCTGAATATCTTTTACAAGTCCATTTGTTATACGAGCAAACAATGATAAAAAATCAGGAGTCAAAAAATCACGATGCTGATGAATAATATTTGCCATGTATTGTTCATCAGTAATTTGAATGTGTTCAAGATCTGCGTAACTCGGAAACATTTATTAATAGTACATTTTACACTTGGGTATCGTTCGTACAATTATTTTTTAATACATCGTTTTTTAAAAAGCACTGCACTTACCACATAATAGGACAAGGATTACCATAGTCCCATAGAAGAGTACCTTCTCGGGTGTAATACTCAATGTCAAACGCTTCATCACGAGTCTGAACAATAAGTAAATTTTCCTCCCTGTTAAGGAGACCCCGAGCCGGAAAGTACTCCCACTCCAATTCATAGTGCCAATTCAAGAGTCGCTTTGCATCCATACGTATTGATAACCATTCACGGGGCTGATCACAGCTCTTAATCTCGGAAATTTGGCGAGTTTCGAGATTGAGAAGGAAAGGCATCTTGTTTTACCATTACTTTGTTTTTAACTTGGGTACATTTCGTACATTTATTTTTTACTATGTAATAATAATGGGACCACCACTGAAAGAATCTATAAAAAAATCACTACAAAGTCGTCTTAAAATGGTTCGTAACCGACTTGTTACTAAAAAAAATATTTTTACTGGCAAGTGGCCTGCTATAACATATAATAGAAAGGTGATCAATTTGCCGCGTTTTAACAAGTACCGGCGGGAGAGTGCGACCAAGGTATCCTTTAATAAGACCAATATGCCATTGAACAACCAGCGATACCTCGTGTCCCAGGGCAACGCTGTCAATCAAAGCTGGTTGACGCGGCAGGCTGCCTACATACGCAGTCTCAGCGACTACGACTTTCAGACCCTTGCCGCATTCACCGTTCAGTCTCATAAATGGATCGGGAGATTCATGCGAACGGGGAACTTTCCAAATCAGTACCGGTCGAGTGGAACCAGCCACATGGTGGAACCCCTGGCGGTCCAGATGCAAAAGCTGACTGGAAAACCGGACGCAAGTGTCTACACAAATAGGAACAAGGCGCTCCAAATAAAAGCCATGGAACTCTACGCCAGAGACCTACACAGGATTATTCAGAATGCACCACCAGTGCCTGCTACAATGTACGTTTACCGCGGAGTCAACGATGACGTATTCAAGGGGGAAACTGGCTCAATCCACCACACCAAGGGGTTTGTCTCAACCGCATACATGCTCAAGACGGCAGCCATCTACGGGGCGCCCCGGGGGTACAACCATCATTTTAATATTCACAGAATAAAGGTGCTCAGGGGGTCACATGTCATTGCCGCCGCCATGGTCAACCAATGGAACAAAGAGGGAGAGAATGAAATCCTCATAAACAGCAACTCCAGGTATATTGTGCGCGCCCGTCGAATCGCACGTAGAATCGTGTACCAGGGTAATTATAGAACCGAATCGGAAGATGCGCGTATAACAGATGTGACACTTTTACCCTAGTTTTCCTTGTAGTACTTTCCATCGGGACCACACAAGTCTTTGTTTGAACGAGCGTGGCTGATATCAACATACACAAGAGTACCGCTCACCGGATCTTGACTCGCAAACAACTTGCACTTGCCATTATCATAATACTTGCATGTTCGACACAACGGCGAAGACTTTGGGGTCAACGGTGCAACAAAACGCACAACTGGGCGAATCATTCTTTTTATAATAACGTTTCTCTTTTTTAATTGATAGTATCGCTAATTTTCTTTTGTAAAAATGTAAAGTTTTCTTGAATGTATTTATTGTCACTATAAGTCTCTTTATAGATTTCAAGAGCATCAAGAAGGCGTATATCAAGCGGTATACCGTATGCTATTGCCAAATCAATAATATGTTCCAAGTGGTAATAAATAATAAATTTACGATCACCTGTAAACCATCTGTATATACGATTGGGGTTCTTATCAATCTTGAGTATTCCCATACGTATATATAGTTTTTGACCCGGCTGTATTTGTAGCAAAGTATCAAGTGATAATTCGACATACTCTGAAGTCATCATTTTACCTTTTTATAAACTGAAGTCTATTTCTCTATTTACATGTTCATTCCGCGAAGGACGTTGTAGGGGTTCTTGTTCTTGAGCCCACGGAGAGACACCTTCTTCACCTTGCGCTTGGGGGACTTGGCGGGGCGCTTCTTCATTGCCATCATGGAGCGGAGGCTCTTGTAGAGGGTTCCGCCGGGGGAGAAGACCATCACATTCTTGGCAGCCATCTTTTTGGGCTTGGCAGCAGCCATTCGGCGGAGCATTGTGCCCTCACGAGGACCGCGGGCGACACCCTTGTTGGAGCGCACCTTGCGGCGGATGGGGGAGGGGACAGCCATGGGATCAGCAATCTTGGTGGCGTTGGCAGATCCCACCTGGCGAAAGGAAGCCTTGACACCGTACACCTTCTTACCACCCTCACCCAGGGCGTGGAAACCGCCGCGGGCTCCGTGGAAGATGCGTCGCTTGCTGGCATTCAGGTAATTTGTTGCGCTCATTTTACTATGTCCTGATATTTTTTTTACGCACTGTAAATCTCCCGAGCCTTGCTGGCGAGTTTGCCCTTGATCATCATAGCCGCCTCACCCTTCTTAGGTTTCTTGACTCCAAGCTCCTTCTTCGCCTTTTTCACAGCCTTGGTCCAATCCTTGAGCTGCTTGGGGACGTGCTCCACCTTGTACTTGCTCTTGTAGCCCTCGCCTGGGTGATGGACGATATCCTTTTTGTACAGGGCATCCTGACCATAACTGGTCTTTTCGGCAACGCCTTTGAAAACTTCTTCGCGGGAACCAACAGTTTTAAGAAATGCCATTTATATTACACTTGGAAAATCTTTTTGATTTCTCTAATACCTACACTACTACCTTTCGGAATCTGTTCCGCTAATCTAGGGTCGTTGAGCACCTCCGAACAAATCATCGCCTTGTGCCCCTGAAGCTCCATCATCGTCTCCTCGATACTCGGAAGTTCCCCCGACTTGTAAATCAGCTTCCGGACCACCACCTTTTTCGTCTGCCCCGTCCTGTGACTCCGAGCTATCGCCTGCATCTCCGTCGCTGGATTCCAAGCCGGACTCGTAATGTAGACCCGCGTCGCCTCCTGTATGTTGAGCCCCTGACCACCCGCTTTGATCTGAATAACAAACACACACCCGCGAGTACTCTTTTTAAACTGATCAAGCTGCTGAACCCGATCTTCTTGAGAAACCGACCCATCAATTCGGAACACCTTGATGTTTCGCTCAGTCAGTTTCTCCTGAATGTGATTCATCTCCTCCACAAACTGACAGAACACCAGACTCTTCTCCGACGGATGAGTCTCAATCATTTCGAAGAGTGTCTCCATCTTCTTCGAACGACCTTCCCATGGTTCGGGAAGTTCATCCATCTTCTTCGCCATACCATCAATGTACAGCTGTGGCCAGATCATAGTCTGTCTGGTCCGAAGGAGACACTCGAGGATATGCATCGCATGCATTCCCACATTCTCCTTTTTGAAAAGTTCTCGAATAGTATCCTGAGACTTTTCGTAAACCTCCTTGTAGAGCTTGAACTCTTCGGGGTACATTTCAAGCTCCACATTCTGAAAGTCACACGGGGGAAGTTCTAACCGAGCATTAAACTTGGCAACATCCTGCTTGGTTCTTCGGAGTACATATGTTTCCCGCACCTTGTCCACCATTCCCTGAACAACCGCCTTGGATATACCTATGAAACCGCAAAGCGCCACAAAGTCATTCATCGAATTGTAGACTGGAGTACCGGAGATGACCCAGCGAATACTGCTCGTAAGAGTCTTCATACTCGCATGAATCTTGGAAGATTTGCTCCGAATCTCATGCCCCTCATCAAGGACAACTCGACCCCAGTGAAACCCGTGAAGCCGAGTCGGGTGTCCCTTGGGTTGACCCTTGACAATCATAACCGAATACGGTGCAATCACCACATCAGTCTCCTTGAAAATCTCGGGAGTAATCTCCCGTTCGGGACCATCAAACGTGTGAACCTTGAGACCCGGGGCAAACTTTTCAATTTCCTCGGACCACTGATTCACAATCGATTTGGGAACCACAATTAGTGTTTTTTTACCGGGATTACCCAGAATCGTTGCGATAATCTGAACCGTCTTACCCAGACCCATCTCATCACACAGAAACCCACCACGAATCGTCTGTCGGAACTCGCGACTCAACATCCAGAGAACACCTTCGCGCTGATACGGAGCGATGAGGCGACCATTCAAAGTAGAGGTGGCGAGTTTGTAAGCTTCGGCTTCCATTTTGACTGCGTTTTACAAGTACTTCGTTTACAACTTGGATTCAATTGAGACATGTTTTTTGTAACCCTTTGTTTTAAAAAACCAAGTGGTCGGATACCACTTGTGAGACAGTTCACGAAGAGGTCACTAATTGAGGGGACTTTGTCCCCCAATTGATTTTAAAAAGACTCCAACTCGTGAGAACCGAGACTTATTTCAGATTCTCAAGAGCTATCATGAGACCAACACTATCCAGTTTATAAGGAAGAAGTACAAGTGGATCATCCTCAAACTTTATCGGAGACGAAGGACGGAGACGATACGACATCTGTGGAGGAGTATTCATCTCTTGATCTTTTTACTTATAGTTCATTTACAACTTGGGTACTTCTCAATCATGTTTTTTGTAACTCGGTGTTTTAAAAAATCAAGTGTCATTTTTTAATAGTTTCTCTTTGTTTTTCCATTTAGCAATAGTAGTATACAAAGCAACAGTTTCCCGAGGTCCGTATGTTTCAAGAACTTGTTCATATGTGTAAACACTGTGATCTATGTTTATACATAGCATAGCATATTCTTGAGAAGCACTGATTGGTTTACCTTGTTGTTTATTCCACATATACATGGCAACCATATTTTTATTAAGATAGACTGCACCAGGATACTCCTGAGTAAGGGTCTTGATAACATCAGCTATAAATGTGTTGTAATACATCTTGTTTTACTTATAGTTTGTTTACAACTTGTGTATCTCACGAGCACGTTTTTTTAAGAAAACCTTGGAAAAGGTACCAAGGCTGGATTGGGTCTAGGTGCCGGAACGGGTTCTATGAGGGCGTCGATCATCCTTTTGATTATCACAGTGTTTATCAAGGTATAAGCGCTCACACCAGCGCTAAATGCGAGTGCTATAATTTCAATAGGTCTCATTTAATAATTTACAATCACAATCTATATCTAGCATTTCATAAAATTCTTAAACGTATCTATATACTCCTTCATGTCGAACTCCTGTATCTCAGGACCGTCGTACTCCTCAAACTTTTGGATAAGTATCTTCGATAGATTCTGGTAACTTATTGTGTGTACCCAGTAATTATCGACAACATTCATCAGACTCTGTGCAATTGCCATCGCTACCAACCGGGTCGCCTTCACCTCCCTATTTGTTCTATCGGTCTTCTCGACCATGTATGACTTCAACCACCGCAAATGTTCTATAAACTTTTTGCTGTCAGACGTCTTGATAGAGAGCTCGTACGCCTGCTGCTCATTAGGCCACCTGTTGGTGTCCTCGTCAAGGACTGCGAAGAACTTGTCGGGAACCTGGAGCTCGGGAAGCGCGCGACCGGAACGAAGCTGCATTTGTGAGTGTGTTTTTATACATAGTTCATTTTAAACGTGGGTACCACTTGAACACAATTTTTAAAAAACATAATTTTTAAAATTATTGGTGACCCTTACTAATAATTGCATATATAACCATACCAATTATACCAAGTACAATTGCAAATCCTCCAACACACCATAGACCTGTCATACAAACTCGACGACTTATTGTATGACTCACCCGAACTTCAACCTCATACCGATTGGGTTCTATAACCACAGCCACCTGTTCCTCTTTACCCGTGAAAATGGGAAAAGAAGACATTTTTTTATCAATAGTTCATTTACAACTTGGGAAACATTGAGACATCTTTTTAAAGAAGATGATTACACAATTATAAAATGAGACGGAAACTGGATAAAATTGAAGAATCACTAACACAAATTAACAAAACTCTTGAGAGCAATCATGATGACCACATGTGTTTGTTAATGATTCTTACTGGTGCTGTAATGACAGTGGTACTTATGTTACCATGGCTCTAATTATTTCATTGTATGTATTTCCATCGTATCCTTTAATCTGGGGACCTGTTAACTGAGTTAATTCACCATCATAATATTCAAATTCTATTTGAATTGTTGAATCACATGAAGCATCTTTGCGTGTCAAGGGGTAAAACCCATCACCAAACTTTGCTTCATATGAATCAAAATAGAGTTCAATCACCTTTCTCATTTTTTAAAAATAACAAGGCTAATTTTTATATACAAAACAACTTGGGGTGGGACCAGTACCCGGAAATGGACAGTCCCATTTTAATTCAAGATACACTTGACCTTCATCAAATAGACCATAGACATTTGTTGGTGGGTAATCAATTATTATAGTGTGTTTAATATCGGGAACTTTTTGTTTCAAAAGTGTCAGAACCCCAAATACTTGTGATGGTCGTATCAACATTCTATCTTCTCGATAGGAATCAGTGAGTTCACTAATAAAAAAATCAACAGCTTTTTGTTCGCCATTTGTTGTTACGCCATCAAGAAAATCTTGTTTTGTTTTTTTTAAAAGTTCTTGAACTTTTGAACGTAACATTTACTTAACTAATGTAAGTATTCTCTATACATATTTTTGAGAGTACTGCTTTTTTAAAAACCGATCGGGGGGACTTTGTCCCCTCAACTCGTGAACTGTATCACAAGGTCTTGGTTTTTTAAAAAACCTAAAATAATTTGTGGAGCGTCATCATGAATTGTTTTTCTTCGGGTGTGTATTCGGGATATTCTAACCCGTAATTTTTGAGTGAATCCATGTGTCTCTTAAATGGAACCCGAAGAGATTGATCCCACCAATCAATTAAATTTCCTTTGGGTCCGTCGTCTGTTCCTATCCAATTAAATGCCTTGTTCTTGAAACAAGACTGATGATTGCTCGAAAACATCGGGGGTATTTGACCGCTCGGTATCATTGGGACTCCCAGGTTATCAATAGCCGATTCTTTCCCGGGTAAGAGCGGTTCAGTTCCCTTGGTTAATCTCCAACCAAAGAATAACCGAAACTGTTCGTGTTCTGATTTTTGGGACAGTACTTCGTGAATCAAATGCTGAGGAAAAATGATTAGGTGACCAGGAGGAACTGTAAACTTTTGCTTTGTGTTTTGGTATTCTTGGTATTCTTCCGAATTGGTATCAAGAGTGCAAAACCCCTGATGAGCCTGGGAAACTTCCCAAGTGTTTCGAATACCCAAATGAGACCCTGGTTTAGCCACAAAGAACTGATCGTGATCAGTCAAATTTAACCAGCCTCCGAATAAATGATCATCGTCCTCCTCTTTTAGGAATTTACTTGGGGTAACATCCCTGTGAGCTGTTTCAGCTCCAGGTTTTTGATCCGGAAACCGGTGAAGTATCCTATCAAATAGGAGTTCAATACGATAATTCCAGTGAGTCGTGGGTCTAATTTCTTCGAGGTACTTTTGAAATATTCGGGACTTTATCACCTTTTTAAAGGTTGATTTTCTGAGCAATTTAACCAAGGGACAATGAAATGAAGCCGGATTTGCATAAGCTGCAAACCCGCCAAGTACCTTGGGCGATGCCCTGGGTCTAAATTCGGGAAATGATTGTTCAGCTTCTCGAAAGAAGTGACTCGCGTCTCCTTTGAGAACCTGAAGGGTAACTATACCAGTTGTATTCATTTCTTTTAAAAAATGTTCTTTTATAACTTGGGTAAGTTTTAAACAAGTTTTTAAAAGTGCTATGTTTTTTAAAAACCGATTGGAGGCGGAGCCTCCGACTCGTGACATCCTCTTATTCTGGGTCACAAGTAGTCGGAAACTGATTAGAGATCACATATCCAAGCACTCAAACATATTTGTAATCTCCATCTCAAAAGCTGGAGGGGTGTACATTTTCATCTTTTTGGCAGGAGGCGGAACAATAACTGTTCGTACACAGCGGGTTCTGCGCCTTTTTAAGGCGTGGTGTTTTTTCGGGACGACTTTTGCCTTAACAGGAACCTGAACTGGAACGGGAAGACCAAGCACCTTTGCTGAAATAATAGCCGCCTTTTTCTGAATTGGGAACGTGAAGCCAAAACGGAAAGCCTCCATTTTTCTTGCTCTTTTTATCTATAGTTTGTTTATAACATGAGTACTATTGAGACAACTTTTTGTGGTACGTGTGTTTTTAAAAAAATGAGTGCAAAGCACTCGGGAATCGGGACTAACCATACATACCACGACTCTCTGCATAGCTCCACTCTTTTCCAGAGTGCGGATTTGTCATCACGAACTTGATACCAGCTTGAGGTCCCTGGGTCACAAACACATTCATAGCATCTGTGTTAGCCTTGTCCATACCAACTATTTTGGCATATTCATCAACTGTTTCAACTGTGCCACGACCACTTATCATATCTTTGGATACACTGATAGCTGCAGCAATTTTATCATCAACCGTCGCCTCAACAGCTGTAGAACTAGTACAAGAACCCATTGTTATTTACATATAGTTCGTTTATAACGTGGGTACCACTAAGACAACTTTTTTTGTAATCAGTGTTTTTAAAAAATCTAAAACACAAGTCTCCTTTGGACGCCGTGAATTACAACCTCATGTAAATTACCGTCGTCGATAACAATTTCAGTCAGCTTGTATTTTATGGGAGCACTGGGGCAAACAATCTGTGAAATGCGTTTCAGAGGAGTCGAAAACATTTTGTTGTTTTTATTCATAGTTTCTTTTTGACGTGGGTACAATTGCGACATCTTTTTAAAGAATACCAACTTTATTATTTAAATGGCTGATCGCGTCAAACAGATGAAAGAGATACAAGAGAGGGCTCTTGAGTTGTTCGCTCGAAAGAATGCTGATTACGGTGACGCCTTTGCAACGTTTGGTGTCATTGGAGTTTTAGTTCGCATCGAGGATAAAATAAAACGAGCCCTCTCCATTTCAAACACTGGTGTCACTCTTGTGAATGATGAGGGTCTCCAAGATACACTTCTTGATTTGCACAACTATGCAGCCATGGCTTTGATGTTACAGAGCACTCAGTAATAAATAATAACCTTTGTATTATCGGGTAGATACTCGCGGATACTTGATGGCACTGCCCCTATGTACCACAAGTTATTTGATACAATCCCAGATCCATCTTCTAAAAAAGAAATGTTAAATAATTGCCCTGAGAATCCTTGATGTATAAATCCCTGTGAAAACATTTGACCCTCTGACACGTATCTCTTTGAACGGTTCTTTACATGAGGTTTCCAAAAGTCTGGAATTCCTTCTTCGTACTTGTCGAGTACAAGTTTCTTTATTTCGGTTGGAAAGTAATCAATGCGAAGAAAACTTACAAGTTCCTTGTCACTGAGTGAATACATTATTGTATAGGAGCAATGTACAAAATCTTTTTATGTGTCTCAATAACTATTGGAGTGTTTTCTGAAATCGATATTTTACACAGACCACTTGGTAAAAAGTTTGCATTGATTGAAACTTGAACAGAGTCTGAAGAGTACAAAGTTGGTAATCGGTACTCAATTTTCCCAAACTTTATAACGAGAAACCCTTCAACAACTTGAAGTGTCACTTGTTCTTTTGAAATTTCTGGAATTTCACAGATACATGACAATTTAGGAATTGAAGTTTCTAACATTGATTCACTTAATTGAAAGGTGTACTTGGCACTCCCAAAGTCTAACAGAGTTTGAAAAACTTTTACAGTTGAAAACTTTTTTACAAGTTCCACTAGGTACTCATCCAAGTCGATGTAGACCTCTAGTGTTTCACCATCATCAAAGAAAATTGGTACATTATATTCAGTAAGAGTAAAATCGTCATTTTTTTGAATATAACATCTCTTATTTGTAACAACGAGAACACCTTCAAAAAGATGGATGCACTCGAGTATTATCATTTATTTTAATACTAAAGATAACTTTAATATATTACCAATGAAGCCTGTACCCAAGTGCTGTGACTGTAAGTGGTTTGTTCCGCAGACTAAAATGTGTAAAGCTCTTTCATGGAGTCCCAAAAAACCCAGTGTGTATCGTGCAGAACTTGTACGTAAAAATATAGATCTCTGTGGACCAGATGGGGTGTACTTTTCAAAAGTAAGCATTGAGTCAAAAAAGTAATTAAAAAATTCAACTGTAGTAATATCAAGAAGAATGTTGTTCGTTGAGGGCAACATCGGAACCGGCAAGTCGACGTTTCTCAAAAAATTGTCCCAAGAGTTTAAAGTTATTCTCGAGCCAGTTGATGAGTGGACCAAGACACGCAATGCCAATGGAAAGAATCTTCTCGAAGAGTTTTACTCGGATCCAGCCCGCAACGCTTACCTATTCCAGTCTATTGCATTCCGTTCTCGCATGAAGAATATTGTGAATCAAGACACCGCCATCATTGAGCGATCTATTTACACGGATCGGAATGTGTTTGCCAAGGCGTGTCGCGAGGACTCTCTCATCAGTGATATAGAGTGGAATGATTACTGTGGATGGTTTGATTGGCTGACTGATGAGTTCAAGGTGAAGCCCACTGGGTTCATTTACCTGAGATGTGAACCAGAAATTTCTTATGAACGAATCAAGAAGAGGAGTCGTTCAGGAGAAGAGTCTATTTCTCTCGATTATTTGCAAAAGTTGCACCAGAAGCATGATCAATGGTTGCTACATGAGGAGAAAACACCTGTTGTTGTGATTGATGTGAATGAAGATTTTGAGGATAATCCCGAAAAGTTGCAAAATATGATTGACAAAGTCAAAATGATTTTCGTTCATCAATTATCTTCTGTATATGTTTAATATCTTGTTCAATAACACCAAGTTTACCATTCATTTCATAAAGTAGTTCACGAGTCCCCTTTTGTTCAGCTTCTGCTGCATAGGCTCTTTTAAATAGATCGTCTAATTTTTCAGATTGGCTACCAGCCTGAAAAATCAGGGCGCCAAACGGTATAATCAACGGAAGGAATTTTGTCAATTCACTCATGCTGTTATTTAATTATATTTTATTTATTGGTACTATAATAATGGACACAACCAATATCCGAAAGAAGATACAGTACATTACAGTCGATTCAGAGTTTGTGCAAGGTAGCAATAATACGTTTACAGTAAACCTTGGTACT
>Ga0304728_1001304_pt1 | contig 17871 bp, 18 predicted proteins | sample C_130625_MF_Meta_FD_190476 | JGI IMG/M metagenome (GOLD analysis project Ga0304728, IMG submission 190476) | Freshwater microbial communities from Lake Croche, Canada to study carbon cycling - C_130625_MF_MetaG (v2) (version 2) | ecosystem: Environmental > Aquatic > Freshwater > Lake | place... | reverse complement strand
ATATTATTTATATCCTAGTTTACCAGCAATTATACCTACCCATTTTAATATAAGGGGAGAGGCAGATGGCTTTGGTGGAAAAGACAGTATTTTTTTAGGCCCTATTATTATGGGGGTAGCCAGTTTATTTACTTATTTTTTACTTGCCAATATAAAAAAATTTGATCCAAAAAGATCTGAGCAAGTAGACGACACTTTATTTCAAAAGTTTGGATTTTTTACTGTTCTATTTTTAAGTGCATTAAGCATGGTTATTTTATACGCAACCACGCACCAAGGTATGCCTATAGAAAAATTATTATTTCCTATAATGGGATTAGCCTTTGCAGCCATGGGTATGTATATGCCTAAAATAAAACAAAACTATTTTGCAGGATTTAAACTGCCCTGGACTTTAGAGAATGAAGACAATTGGAATGCAACCCATAAAATAGCAGGAAAAGTATGGTTGTACGGAGGTTTAGTTCAGTTTTTTGCGGGTATGGTCTTTAGTTCAGTTACATCTTTTGTCATTTTTTTTATAGATATGATTGTAATGGTATTAGTACCCACTATCTATTCTTATAGAATGTTTAAAAATGGAAATAAGCTTTCCTAATTAATATTACAATTGGAATAAATTGAATTGAATTAAAATAATAATTTTTAAAATCTTCTTAAAATTTACAAATGAAATTAGCTACTAAATATATTCACGCAGGGGCACATCCCGATCCAAGCACTGGTGCTATCATGACCCCTATCTATCAAACTTCTACCTATGTGCAATCGGCACCTGGTGTACATCAGGGCTATGAATATGCTAGAAGTCAAAACCCAACTAGGTTTGCATTAGAAGAAGCCTTTGCTGTCATTGAAAATGGAAAATTTGGATTGGCCTTCGCGAGTGGTGTTGCCGCTACAGATGCAGTGATGCGTTTACTAGTGCCAGGTGATGAAGTAGTAGCTGCGCATGATATGTATGGCGGGAGTTTCAGGTTATTTTCCAAAGTGCATGAAAAAATGGGCATCAAATTTATTTATGTCGATACCTCCGATGCTAAGAATGTAGAAAAGGCCATGACTCCTGCAACTAAATTAATTTGGTTAGAAACTCCCACTAATCCACTTATGAATATTACTGATATTGAAGCTGTTTCTATGATTGGTAAAAAACATAATTGTATAGTTTGTGTAGACAATACTTTTGCTTCCCCTTATTTACAAAATCCACTCGACTTTGGAGCTACCATTGTAATGCATTCTGCTACTAAATATTTAGGAGGACATAGCGATGTCATTCAAGGTTGTTTAGTCATGAACGATCAGGCCTTAAGAGACCAGCTATATTTTATTCAAAAAAGTACAGGCGCTGTTCCAGGCCCACAAGATTGTTTCTTAGTGTTGAGAGGTATTAAAACTTTACATGTTCGAATGCAAAGACATTGTGAAAATGGTATTCAAGTAGCTGCTTATTTAAGACAACATCCTAAAGTGGGCAAAGTATACTGGTGTGGATTTGAGGACCATCCTAATCACGACATTGCCAAAAAACAAATGCGTGGATTTGGAGGTATGATGAGCTTTACTTTAAAAGAAGATACAGTAGATGCAGCCACAAAAGTACTCTCTAGCACTAAAGTGTTTTCATTAGCAGAAAGTTTAGGTGGTGTAGAATCTCTAATTAATCATCCAGCAAGTATGACGCATGCTTCTATACCCCACGCGCAAAGAATTGCTAATGGTTTATCGGACGGGCTTATTCGCTTAAGTGTGGGTATTGAAGATGCCGACGATTTAATTGCAGATTTAGCACAAGCCATTGGTTAATGAAAGATGAGATTCATAAACTATTAGACCAAAAAGTAAAACAGTACAATTGCATTGAATTTATTGGGAAAGATCCTATTTCTATTCCTCATTTATTTACAAAGCAGCAAGACATAGAAATAGCTGGTTTTTTTGCTGCTATTTTTGCATGGGGGAATAGAACAACTATTATAAATAAAACGAAGGAGTTATTAGAGAGAATGGACAATGCACCCTATGCTTTTTGTATAGGAAATCAGGATAAAGATTTAAAAAAATTATTAGGTTTTGCGCACCGCACTTTCAATGATACCGACTTACTCTATTGTATTGAATTTTTTAAAAAGCATTATAGTAAAAATGAAAGTTTAGAAACTGCATTTTTTAATAATACAACTTTGAGTAAGAAAAATATAGATAGACAAAATATAATAGAACAGGCCCTTATTCATTTTCAAGAATATTTTTTTTCTTTAGAAGAAGCTCCAGCAAGAACAAAAAAACATATCGCTAGTCCTTTGTCTGGTTCAACATGTAAAAGATTGAATATGTATTTACGTTGGATGATAAGAAAAGATAATCAAGGGGTTGATTTTGGTTTATGGAAAAAAATTAGCCCAGCAGCCCTTATTATACCTATTGACATTCATGTAGCAAGGGTTTCAAGAGGATTAGGAATTTTAAAAAGAACCCAAACAGATTGGCAAACCGCAATTGAATTAACCAATTATTGTCGAACTTTAGACCCTAAAGACCCTGTTAAATATGACTTTGCTTTGTTTAGTCTAGGTGTTATTGAAAAATTTAATTAAATCAAATGGAAATAAATTTATTAGCGCTTGAGAAATTAAGTAACCCAGATTTAGAATCCATGATCAATGAGTTGATTAAAGAAGACTTTTCCAAACTCGTCCAACTACTATACCGAATAGATGTTTCAGAAGCAAAACTGAAAAGTATTTTACAAAATAATCCAAATGAAAATGCTGGAAAATTAATTGCAGAAGTCATTATTGAAAGAATAGCTGCTACTAAAAAAGCTAGAGAAAGTTTTTCAAATAAGGCCTCTATTATTGATGACGATACAGAAATGCTTTAGTACGAATGATAAATTATTAAATTAGTTAAATATATAAATAAAAACTTAGTTCATAAAAGTTAAAATATACTATTTAATTTATAAATCACCTAATTGCGGACGCAACACAATGTCTTCCACTACTGCTTGTGGACTTAAATGAGCTGCTGCAAAAATCATCTTTGCAATATCCTGCGCTTCCATAATTCGAGTAGGCGCTACCCCACTACCCGCCCAACTATTGGTATAAGTGGCGCCTGGATAAACACCTGTAACTTTAATGCCTTTATCTTTTAACTCAAACCTTAAGTTTTTAGAAAATCCATCTAAAGCAAACTTACTAATGCTATAAGAACCACCTTCTGCATAAGCTTGCAAAGAAGCGATAGAACAAATATTAAAAATATGTCCGCTGCCTGCATTAATCATTGCAGGAATAATGGCACGACTAGTATAATAAGCAGAATAAAGATTAGCGCCTATCTGTGTTTCTAATACACCTTGTTCCTCCTTCATTAAATTACCTGGCAAAAAGAAACCTGCATTATTAATTAAAATGTTGGGTGTACCAAAACTCAAACACCAATTGCCAAAGGCTTCGCAATCGACTTGCTTTGATAAATCGGCTTGCTTTGAATATATAGTAGCAGTAGGAAAGTTTTTTTGTAAGTTTTCAGTGGCTTCTTCTAAACGAGAAGCTGTTTTACTACCTATTAATAAAGTATGTCCTGCGCCTGCAAAGACCTCTGCTATTGCATAGCCAATACCTTGTGAAGCGCCTGTGATAACAACTAGCATATAAATAATTTATAGATAATCTAAATAAAGAATAAAGATAAGAATCAAAACTGTAAATTCGTTCAACACAATTAGTATTTGATGCCCTATAAAGACTTGTTTTTTGACCTTGACCATACAATTTGGGACTTTGAATTAAATTCTAAAGAAACCTTATGGGACTTACATCTTAAATATGCATTAGAAACAAGGGGTATCAATAATTTTGATGAATTTTATAGTAAATATAGTGTGCACAATCACAAGTTATGGGACCGTTATACCAAGGGTTATATCAAACAAGAAGAATTAAGATGGAAGCGTATTTACTTAAGTTTACTAGAATATAAAATAGCCGACGAAGCGCTGTCTAAAGAAATGTCTGTTGACTACTTAACTATTCTCCCTAATAAAAAGAATTTATTCCCTTACACCATTGAAATTCTAGAGTACTTAAAAAGCAAAAATTATTCAATGCATTTAATTACGAATGGATTTGAATCGGTACAATTTAAAAAAATTAAAAACTCAAATATAGCACAATACTTTACTGAAGTAATTACTTCAGAAGCAAGCAATAGTTTAAAGCCCCATAAAGAAATTTTTGATTACGCTTTAAAAGTTTCCAATGCAAAATTGGAAACCAGTATTATGATTGGAGACAATGAGTCTGCAGATATTCAAGGTGCTATTAATATTGGTATGGATTCTATATTTGTAAATCATTTACAAGTAGTGCCTACTGTACCAGCAACACATACCATTACACATTTAAAGGAATTAGAAAATATATTCTAAAGGTTAGAATAACAAAGCTTTTTTACAAAAAAGAGTAACCCGCATTACCAACTAGCAAGAACGCTAACACCTCCCTTTACCACCTCACCAATTTTTGCATGAATTTTTGTACCCAATGGCAAGAGTAAATCAACCCTGCTACCAAATTTTATAAATCCGTATTCATCACCTTGTTTGAATGCTTGCCCTACAGTTGTATAGTTGCATATTCTTCTTGCTAAAGCACCAGCAATTTGCTTACATAAAATACTTCCTTTACTATTTTCCACTACTACAGACCATCTCTCATTATCGGTAGAAGATTTTGGATGCCAAGCCACCAAAAATTTACCAGGGTGATATTTATTGTATACAATATTGCCTGCAATAGGTAAACGGTTCACGTGTACATTCGCAGGACTCATAAATACACTTATTTGAATTCTTTTTTCTGTATAAAATTCATCGGGCTCTACTTCTTCAATGACTACCACTTTACCATCCGCTGGAGCTACAATGGCTTCATCACTAATGGTTAGTTCACGTACAGGCATTCTAAAAAAAGAAACAATGAACAAAAAGAATGCAACTGTAATAAAAAATACACCCCAAGCTGCTATTGCAGAGATAGGAAATAAATAAGAAAAATTAAGCATATTCAAAACGCCTACGCATATAGCAATCAATGAAATAGTAGCTGTCCCTTCTTTATGTATGGTCATTATTTAAATTTAAAGGCAAATGTAAAACATCTAAAACAGAATCTGAAGAATTAGCCAAACAAAAGGGGTAGCAAATAAGATAGAGTCAAATCTGTCTAAAAAACCACCATGGCCTGGCATCAGACTACCACTATCTTTCACGCCTGCCAATCTTTTTAATTTACTTTCTAATAAATCTCCAAAATTACCTGCAATAGAGGCTATTAAACTAATGCAAAAAATATATCTCTCTTGAATAGGCACTACCAAGGCCATTCCCTTAGAGACAATTAATACCGATAATATAATACCTGCAATAGTACCCTCCCATGTTTTATTTGGAGAGATAGGAGATAAAGGCGTTTTGCCAATTACAGAACCTACTAAATAAGCCATGGTATCATTTACCCAAATAGAGACAATTAATAATAAGGGAATTGAAAAAGTCCAGCTACCAAAATAGGTATTGGTCATAAAACTTTTTAATTGAAAAAATAAAGACAAACACATAGGTATATACACTAAACCTGCAAATGAAATAGCCCAGTTTTGTAAATTAATTTTCTTCGTAAAAATATCAATGATAATCATAAAAGCAATTACAAATGGTAGTAATCTGCTTCCAATATATTTAATACTCATACCATTAATGGCTAAATCAACTGGGCCCAATGTCATCATCATTAAACAACCTACAACGAGTAAGCCCCATTTATGCACAGCCGTAATTTTTTGATAACTCGGAAAAATAAGTGCTAATAATTTTTGATACTCAAACAAACAACCTAATTGTATAATTAAAAATAATGTAAAAAAAGACCAGCTATTCCAAATCAAACCGGCTAACATAATAATGACAAAAACAATGGCAGATAGAGTTCTTAATTTTAAAACGGAAGTATTAGAGGCCATAGAAAAAATTATAAATTTTTAAAAATATTTTATGATTCAACTGAATTAATTTGAATAGTTGCAATGAGGGCTTCTGCTTTTTCATATATCTCTATAGGTACATATACTTCTACTTCTCCTAAAAAAACATAGGAAGAATCCTGCTTATTGAGTGTTTTAGCGGGTATTTCATTTTCATTTAAAATGCCCATCACCATTGAAGCGGCAGCTAATTGACTGCTACTAAATACTTTTTTCCAATCCTGCATTAGAATGATAATTTTTTAATTTTTTTAATAAATAGTAAACGCCTAGTAAGGCTAGCAGTCCCCAATAAATGGGTAGATTATCATCCATCATTTTTTCTACTTTGGCTGGACTATTTCGAATCGAATATAAAGTGACTACCGCAATTCCATTATTTAAAAAATGAAGTAAAATGGGTAGCCATATATTTTTTGAATAATAATAAATACAGCCAAGTACTAAACCCAAGGCCATTCTTGATAAAAAACCAAAATAAGAAAAATGAATGGCGCTAAAAAAAATAGCTGTTAAAATAATGGCAATATAAGCTTTGCCCGTTAGGTCTAATAATATTTTTTGAAGCGTAGCTCTAAAATAAACTTCTTCAATAATAGCAGGTATAATAGCCACTGCTAGTAATGCATAAACCAAATCCATGAATGAATTCATATGTGTCATGGACAACATTGCTTTTCTATATTGGGCTTCTAAACCTTCGGCCCAAATTTTAAAATGAGTAGGTATAGGAATTTTTTCTGTCAAAGTTCCTAAGGCACCACTCAGTATTAATCCAGTGAGCGCTAATAAAATAACTATGCCTACCGATTCATAAGACTTCATAGGCCCAAAACCCAAATTGGCCAACCAATTACCTTTTACAAATAAAGCAAGTACGAGACTAGGTAAACCAAAAGCAATAATGGAAGCAAGTGCATTGGCGAATTGTGCCATAGAAGCATATTCCGGCTGCAAAAGTACTTTTTGCATTTCAGCAAATGGGATATGCAATATTGCGGAGACTAAAGAAAAACTAATGAGCGCCCCTGCTATCATACCAATGCCAGTAAGTCCTAAAAAAAGGGCCATTCGCAATGGAGGTCTCATATCAAATAATTGGTACATTTGCAATCGTATCAGTTAGATGCAAGATAATGAATTCATATGGTTTCTATAGGTCCTATACAATTACCCGATTTTCCTCTATTACTCGCTCCGATGGAGGACGTAAGCGACCCGCCATTTAGAGCGGTCTGCAAGGAAAATGGGGCCGACCTCATGTATACCGAATTTATAAGCAGCGAGGGGCTCATTCGTGATGCCATCAAGAGCAGACAAAAATTAGACATTTTTGATTATGAGCGTCCCATAGGTATTCAAATATTTGGAGGAGACGAGGAAGCCATGGCACTTTGTACAAAAATTGTAGATACTGTCAACCCCGATTTAATAGACATTAACTTTGGCTGTCCCGTAAAAAAAGTAGTGACCAAGGGAGCAGGTGCAGGTGTTTTAAAAGATTTAGATTTAATGGTTCGCTTAACGGAGGCAGTGGTGAAAAGCACCAACTTACCTGTTACTGTAAAAACAAGATTAGGTTGGGATGAAAGCAGTAAAAATATTCATGAAGTAGCTTTAAGATTACAAGATGTGGGTGTAAAAGCATTGGCCATTCATGGTCGTACCAGGGTTCAAATGTATAAAGGGGATGCCGATTGGACTTTGATTGGTGAAATTAAAAATGACCCACGTATTCATATGCCTATTTTTGGCAATGGGGATATTAACTCTCCAGAAAAAGCATTAGAATATAAAAATAGATACGGCGTAGATGGTATTATGATTGGCCGCGCTGCCATTGGCTATCCTTGGATATTTAGAGAGATCAAACATTTTGTAGCCACAGGTGAAAGAAGAGCAGACCCTACTATTGAAGAGCGTGTAGAAGTAGCAAGACAACACTTAATTAAATCCATGGAGTGGAAAGGACCTATTGCAGGCATCAATGAAATGAGAAGACATTACGCCAATTATTTAAGAGGACTTCCTAATATTAAAGAGTATAGAAATAAATTAGTACGCATTAGCACTCAAAAAGAGATTGAAGAAATCTTAGATGAGATTAAAGAGAAATATAAAGACATTGTCATTGAATCAGGTAAGATAGTTTTAGAAAACTACCACGAGCACTGTCCTATTTAATTATTTTTTTCAATAGCATCAATTACTGAAGCGTCCATTGGATCTACGGTCATAGGAAAATAATGTGTAAGGGTGCCTTCTTCATTCACTAAATATTTACAAAAATTCCAGACTGGCTCTTGCTCATTCCATCCATTAATGGACTTATCTGACAACCATTTAAATACATCATTTTGTTGACTCTTTTTTACCACAACCGATTTAGCCATTAAAGGGAAACTAACTCCATAATTTTTTTTACAAAATGAAGCAATACTTTCATTGTCCTTAGTTTCTTGTTCTTTAAAATCATTGGCAGGAAATCCAATGATTACAAGGTTATTCGCATATTTTTCTTGTAATTTCTCTAAGGCCTCGTACTGACCAGTAAAACCGCAATCACTAGCTGTATTTACTAATAAAATTTTTTTTCCTTTTAAAGAAGAAAAATTAAAATCCTTCCCATTGATATCCTTCATGGTTAAACTATAAAAAGAAACAAATGGGGTTTTATTTTCTTTATTGAACTGTGTTTGTTTTTTTCCTGCCCCCTTACTTGACCACATGATGGCCGGATACATGGTCTTTAAAATAGATTGACGATAAGACATACCTTGTTTTTTCATTAGCAGTGTGGCAGTCACTAATATACCTAGAGCGATGGCAATTTTTATCATACTATTTTTTTTATTTTTCAATCTTTTTTTATTTAAAATTAAATACTAGCAAAAAATATCTCATTTTACTAACCAATTAGTCTTTTCAGTAACCAAGCCTTGCCTTTATAAGGAGGATATTTAAAACTAGGATCTATCCAGGTGGGGGTTTTTAATACCGATTTTGTATGCGTGAAGGTGTCGAAACTTAATTTACCATGATAGCCTCCTGTTCCGCTGAAACCCCTGCCACCAAAGGGTAATTCATGATTGGTAATATGCATAGTTGCATTATTTACACAGGCCCCACCTGAAGGTACATTAGTTAACCAATAATCTTCATCATTTTTATTTTCAGTGAAAACATAAAAGGCCAATGGATTTGGATTTTTTTGAATAATGGCCAATGCTTCTTCCTTTGTTTCATAAGTAAGTATGGGAAGAATGGGTCCAAAAATTTCCTCCTGCATAATTTTTGAATCTGGCTGAACCCCTGTCATAATGGTGGGCTCTATAAATAAATTTTCTCTATTCGATTTTCCTCCATAGACAATTTCACCATCTGATAAATAAGAAGTTAAACGTAACCATTGTTTATCATTAATTATTTTTCCATAATGTTCTGAGCTTTCTGCATCAGCACCATAGAATGCTTGTAGGGCAACTATTAATTCTTTAATAAGTTCTTCTCTTAAATGATGCGGTACTAAAATATAGTCAGGCGCAATACACATTTGACCGCAATTAGAAAATTTTGGATTCGCTAAACGGCGCGCTGCTACTCTTATATTGGCATCAGCACAAATTACGGCAGGGCTTTTGCCACCTAATTCTAATGTAACAGGCACTAATTGTTCGGCTGCATATTTATAAATAATTTTACCAACGGCGGTACTGCCTGTATAAAAAATATGATCGAATCTATTATCGGTTAATAAGGGAGGAAGTATTGTAGCGCCTTCGCCTTCTAAATAAAGTATATAGTTATCTGGAAATAAGGAGTCCACAATTTTACCCATAATTTTTGCCGTCGCAGGCGCAAATTCACTAGGTTTTAAAACCACACAATTGCCAGCTGCAATAGCTCCAATTAAGGGGGTAAATAATAATTGAAAAGGATAGTTCCAAGGCGCAATAATACAAACTACTCCCAAAGGTTCTTGAATGGTATAACTTGAAGAAGGTATATTGACCAAATTAGTAGCAACCGATTTAGGTTCCATCCACTCTTTCAAATGCTTAATGGTGTAGTTTAACTCACTTAAGAAAAAGCCTACTTCGGTAGCCCAAGCATCTTCGTCAGTTTTTTTCAAATCGGTAAATAGCGCTTGATATAATTGCTTTTCTGACTCCAAAACAGCTTTTTTTAAACGGTCAAGCTGTTGAGCTCTAAAAGCATAGGACTGTGTTGCACCAGAGGCAAAATAAGAACGCAGATTATGAATAGTGGTAGACATAAGCAAAGATTATAAAGCAATTTAAGCCTAATTCACGAAAGCCAAGCCCCATTTATTCGCTTATCAAAATAATTATGAAAATTCCAAAATTTTTGATAATTTAACATACTTAATTTAACAAGTCAATTAACAACGATTTTAAACCAAATAAAGATTTGCTATGTCCAAGAGAAAATCACAAAACACAAGAAGGGATTTTATTAAAAATTCTGCGCTTGCATTAGGAGGCTTTTACATTCTACCTAGACACGTATTAGGTGGTAAAGGATTTATTGCACCAAGTGATAAATTACAAGTTGCTGGTATTGGTGCCGGCGGAAAAGGAGAAAGTGATTTATTTGCTTTCTATAGTAGCGGCAAAGCAGATATTGCTTTTTTATGTGATGTCGATGATAGACAAGCTGTAAAAAGTCGTGAAAGATATCCTAAAGCAAAATACTATAAAGACTATCGAGAAATGTTAGATAAAGAACATATGCATATTGATGCTTGTTCAGTTTCTACTCCAGATCATATGCATGCTGTTCAAGCTATGGCCGCTATGCAATTAGGTAAACATGTTTATGTACAAAAGCCAATGGCACATGATATTTATGAAGCACGTATTATGACAAAGGCTGCCCACGATTATAATGTAGTGACGCAAATGGGTAACCAAGGTTCATCAGGAGATGGCGTGCGTATGTTACAAGACTGGCATACTGCAGGATTAATTGGAGATGTACATACTATTTATTGTTATACCGACAGACCTGTTTGGCCTCAAGGCGTGAACCGTCCTGTATCCTCTACACCAAGTCCTATCCCTGCTGAATTAGATTTTAATTTATGGTTAGGTACTGCTCCTCAAAAAGATTATTTCGAAGGTTTGTTACCATTTAACTGGAGAGGTTGGTGGGATTACGGAACCGGCGCTTTAGGTGATATGGCTTGTCATATCATGGCACCTGCTTTTGCAGTCTGTGGTTTAGGCTATCCTATTGCTGCAGAATGTAGTGTTGCCACACGTTATACAGCTCCTTGGCAAAAATTATATGCACCAGATTCAGGTCCAATGGGATCTCATATTATATTAACTTTCCAAGGACAGAATGGAAAGCCTAATGTAAAATTACATTGGATGGATGGCGGTATTCAGCCAGAGCGTCCAGCTGAATTAGGCCCTAATGAAATAATGGGTGACGGTGGTAACGGTGTTATTTTTGAAGGAACCAAAGGAAAAATGATGGCAGGTACTTATGGTATCAATCCTCAATTATTACCTACCAACTTAACTAAAACCACTTCAGTGCCTAAAACTATCGATAGAGTGAAAGGTGGAGAAGGCGGACATTATGCTGCATGGGTAGAAGCTTGTATCGCTGGTCCTGGTAGTAAGGAAGCAAAGGCTTTAAGTTCTCATTTTGATATTGCAGGTCCTTTAACCGAGTCTGTATTGATGGGTAATTTAGCTATTAGAAGTTATGATATTAAATCTTCTGATAAAAAAGGTGGGGCAACTTATCCAGGTAGAAATATTCAATTATTATGGGATGGTCCAAATATGAAGATCACCAATTTCGACGAAGCGAACCAATATGTAAAAAGAACATATCGCAACGGTTGGAGTTTGGGTGTATAGTATTTATTTACTTTACTTATTATATAACTCGGCTGCCTTGGTAGCCGAGTTTTTTTTGTACTACCTTTAGAATGCAAAAATATAAACCATGGAAAATTTAAAAGATCAGTTTTTATTAAACCCAGACATTACTTTTTTAAACTTTGGATCCTTTGGCGCCACACCTAAGCCCATTTTTGAGGCTTATCAAAAATGGCAAAGAGTTTTAGAAGCAGAACCTGTTCAATTTATTGCCTTTGATGGTGTAAATTATTTAGCCGATTCAAGGGCTGCATTAGCTAAATTTATAGGTTGCCCCGATAAAGATGATTTAGTCATGGTAACCAACCCTTCTTTTGCTATTAATTTAATTGCAAAGAATTTTCCGCTAAATGAGGGTGATGAAATTTTAGCCACCGATATAGAATACGGCGCTTGTGATCGTACCTGGGATTATTATTGTAAAAAAAATAAAGCCACTTATAGAAGACAAAAAATAAATTTACCTATTACATCAAAAGAAAAATTTATTGAAGACTTTTTTGAAGGGCTAAGACCAAGCACTAAAGCCATTTTCATAAGTCATATTACAAGTGCTACTGCCTTAATTTTTCCAGTGAAAGAAATTTGTGCAATTGCAAAATCAAAAGGTTTAATAACCATTGTAGATGGTGCCCATGTGCCAGCCCATATACCTTTTAACATAAGTGAAATTCAAGCCGATTTTTATACAGGGGCCTGTCATAAATGGATGATGGCAGCTAAAGGTTGTAGTTTTTTGTATGCACATAAATCGGTTCAGCCATTATGTGATCCACTTATTGTAAGTTGGGGTTATAAAGCTTTCAAGCCTTCTCATTCTAATTTTTTAGACTACCACCAAATGATTGGTACACGCGATTTTTCAGCATTCTTAACAGTGGAGGCGAGCATTGAATTTATGCAAAAAAATAATTGGCTAGACGTTTCAAAAAAATGTCATGATATCGTACTTGCCAATGCTGAACGTTTTTATAGTTTACTAGGTACAAAACCAATTAGCCCCTTGACTAGTGAATGGATAGGTCAAATGATAAGTATTCCTATTAACACCCCTGAGCCTGAAGTTTTACAAAGAAAATTATTCATGGACTACAAGATTGAAATTCCTATTATGCGTCAAGAAAATGATGTATACATGCGCTACTCTATTAATGGCTTTAATACGGTGGCCGATTTAGATACTTTATATGCTGCACTAGAGGCCATAAAAAAAGAAGCCTTACTTATATTTTAATAGTAAGACTTCTTAATCAATGTCTATTTGAAAATGTATAATTATCTATATATTCTTTTTAATGGCTACTAGTCAATTTCTACCATTGTAAAGTCTTCAAATAAGCAGCGTCGTCTTTAGCGCAATCTAATTCGGTTGTCCCAGTATAGGCTTCTTGTTCTACGAAATAATATTTTACGCCTTGAGCAGCTGCTTGAGGTAATAAAGATTTATAATCGATACTTCCTTTACCTACAATACAAGATTCTTTTGTACCTGTTGATGTAGTTGCCATATCTTTTACATGTACTAATTTAAAACGATTAGGGAATTTTTTCATGTAAGCAATAGGATCAACGCCGGCAGCTACTGTCCAATACATATCCATTTCAAAATCCACAGTGTCTGGATTGGTAGACTTTATCATTAAGTCTTGTGGTACAATACCATCCATTGGTACAAATGAATAATCGTGGTTATGGTAAGCAAAACGCAACCCATTTTTCTTAGTAATTTCTCCGCAAGCATTAAACTCATCAGAGAATTGTTTGAAATTATCAATTGATTTTTGCGCTCCTTTATGAGGACAAATTAAATACTTCATGCCAATCTCCGCTGCCTGCGCTGCTTTGCGTTCAAAGTCTTGTGTATTATTGCAATGAGAAGAAACCATTTGCATTCCTAAATCATCTAATACTTTTTTAAGTTCGGTATTTTTCATTCCCCAAAAAATACCCTTTTCTCCTTCAAAGCTTTCTATTTGTTTATAGCCCGATTTTGATAAATGGGTTAATACGCCCATAGTGTCTTTATATAAAGCTTGCTTTACTGTCCACAATTGAATACCAAACGGATTTGATTTTCCAGCCATTGCCATTAATTTGTTACCAAATGGCATGCTTAAAGCCGCACCTGCTAATGTCGTTTGACGCAGGAAATTTCTTCTTGAATTGTTCATAATTTTTTTTAATACTGTCCTTAGTTCAGTTTTTAATAATCATACAAATGCAGTTTTTCTACTGCACCTATTTTTATCCAATTTAAGTCGCCCAAGCTTTGTCTCCTTTTTTATAAGGCACTGTTCCTTCATATTTACCAGGTACAGCGATATAACGTAAAGCTTTTGTAGCGCCTACTTCAGAACTAAAGAACCCCCAAAGGGTTAATTCTTTCAGCATCGTAAAATAATGTTTTGTCTCTTCCGGCTTTTTTGTTTTTTGAAAGGCTGTTGCTTCTTTATCTAAGTCTACTAATAAGCTATGGCGTTGTTCTGCAGTGGCTTGCATAAAAGTTTTTCCACTAGCTTTATTAGAAGCCTCATTTAATTTTTTTAGACCTGCCATGAAAGCAGTTTGGTCTTTGGTTTCATAACAATCGTTTACAATTACCGTCATAAACTCACCCACTTTTGCTTCTTTAGCACCAGGTGTATTTGTAGCAGGTAAAATAGTTTCCCCAATTTCATTTAAAAATGCAATATCGTCTTTTGTAAATTTTAATCCGGTGGCACCAGTAGTACAACCCGATAAAAAAGCTTCTGCACCTAAAACAGTGCCTCCCATTATTAGGGCTACTCTTGATAAGGCTTCTCTTCTATTCATCATAAAATAGTATTTAAAATATTATAAATTATAAGTTTCCTTTTTTCAATTCATTTACTGCAAATTCAGCAGCGCGTGCTGTAAATGCCATATAGGTCAAAGAAGGGTTCACGCAAGAAGAACTTGCCATGAAAGCTCCGTCTGTTACAAATACATTGGGTGCATCCCAAACTTGATTATTGCCATTTAAAACAGAAGTCTTAGGATCTCTACCCATACGAGCTGTACCCATTTCATGAATACCTCTTCCTGGAGTACCATCTCCATCATGAGCACTTACATTTTTAACGCCTGCTTTTTCTAACATTTCCTGTGCATCTGCAATAATATCTTTGCGCATTTTTTTCTCGTTATCTTTTAATTCGCAATCGATATTCAATACATTCAATCCCCACTTGTCTTTCACTGTTTTATCAATTGTGACTTTATTAGTTGGGTCTGGTAACATTTCACCAAAGCCACCCATACCAATCGTCCAGCTACCTGGTTCTGTTAAGGCGTCTTTATAATCACCACCTATAGAGAATTCAGCAACATCTCTTCTCCAGTTTTGACGAGAACCACTTCCTTGATAACCAAAGCCACGCACATAATCACGTTTATCATCACCTACATTTCTAAAACGAGGAATATAAAAGCCATTCGCACGACGACCAAATGTATATTTATCTTCATATCCTTCAACTACACCTCCTGCACCTACTCCTAAATGATGGTCCATTAAGTTTTTACCCAAGGCATCACTACTGCTACCTAAACCACCTTCCCAAACATCGGTAGCAGAATTCATTAATAACCAAGTACTATTTAATGTAGAAGCATTCACGAAAATAATTTTTGCACTGTACTCAATAGTTTTATTCGTTTCAGCATCTAAAACCATTACACCTGTAGCGCGTTTTTTATCTTTGTCGTATTTAATTTCTGTAACAATACTCCAAGGTCTTAAAGTTAAATTACCCGTTGCCATAGCGGCTGGTAAAGTAGAAGACTGCGTACTAAAATAACCGCCAAAAGGACAACCCAACCAACATTTATTTCTAAACTGACAACCAGGACGGCCTTCATGAGGAACTGTAATATTAGCAGTACGTCCAATTATTAAATGACGAGAACCTTTATACACTTCTTTTAATCTTGCGGCTACATCTTTTTCAACACAGGTTAAATCCATGGCAGGTAAAAATTGTCCATCAGGCAAAACCGCCAAGCCATCACGATTACCGCTAATGCCTGCAAATTTTTCTACATAATCATACCATGGTTCAATTTCTTTATAACGTACAGGCCAGTCAACACCGTGACCATCTTTTGCATTAGCTTCAAAATCTAAATCGGACCAACGATAAGATTGACGACCCCACATTAAAGAACGACCGCCTACATGGTATCCTCTAAACCAATCGAAACGTTTTGTTTCAACATAGGGACTGTCTTTATCTGAACACCAATAATCTAAATTAGTTTCGTTTAAAGGATAATCTCTTTTTAAAACAGGATAGTCTTTAATCATTTCCTGTGTGCGGGAACCACGATGTGGATAGTCCCATGCTTCTTTATCTGCATTTACATAGTCTTTAATGTGTTCAATGTTTCTTCCACGCTCTAACATTAAAACTTTTAATCCTTTTTGTGTAAGTTCTTTGGCTGCCCATCCGCCGCTAATTCCTGATCCTACTACAATTGCATCATACTTCTGTGTTGCCATATTTTATTTTTATCTTATTAAATTATATTGAATTTTTTTTCTTTATTAAACATCACAAATTTTAATTGCTGCTGCTAAAGAAGCCAGAGGATCTTTGTCTGCAGGAATAAACTCTTGTGCTACATAACCTTTATACCCTGTTTTAACAATTGCGCGCATAATGGCAGGATAATATAATTCTTGTCTTTCATCAATTTCATTTCTACCAGGCACACCCCCTGTATGATAGTGGCCATAGTATTGATGATTGGTCCTGATAGAATGAATAATATCTCCTTCATCAATTTGCATGTGATAAATATCGAATAAGAGTTTGAAATTTGGAGAACCTAGTCTTTTACAGAGTTCAACTCCCCAAGAAGAACGATCACACATATAGTCTTTGTGGTCTACTCTTGAGTTTAATAGTTCCATTTGAATAATTACCCCTCTTTTTTCTGCTAAAGACATAATTTTTTTTAAACCTGTAACACAATTATTCAATCCTGTTTCATCATCCATTCCTTTTCTACTTCCAGAAAAACAAATCAGGTTCGTATAACCAGCATCTGCTACATAATTAATATGTTCTATATAATTATTTACTAATTTATCGTGGTATTGGATAGTGTTAAAACCCTCTGTTAAACTAATTTCTGCACCATTGCACATGGTAGAAATTAAATTATTTTCTTTTAAAATTTTCCATTCTGAAGGACCCACTAAGTCCATGCCCACCATACCTAGTTGCTTAAAATTTTTTGCTAATGTAGCTATAGGAATGCTGTTGTAGCACCACCTGCAGGCGGAATGTTGAATATTACCTTTAAGTGATTCTATTACTGTATTATTTTTCACGGCTGCTAAAATAGTAGAAGGTACCACAGCACCTGTAGCCATTGCTGCAGAACCTGTTAAAACTTGTTTAATAAGATTACGTCTATTGACATTGGTTGACATAGCAAGTAAATGTTAATTGGTTCGATAAATATAATTTTTATTTCCTGTTTTTTAGAAAGTTTTTTATAACAAATGGGGGTTATTTGCAAAATAATAAGGAAATTGCTACTTGAACTTGCTGCCTCTTTTATAATGACATAATGAGTCGATTTGCTTTAGCTTAAAAACAATCAATAATGAATAGAAAATTACGCATGGGTATGGTGGGTGGAGGTAAGGATGCCTTCATAGGAGCCATCCACAGATTAGCCGCCAATATGGATGGTCTTATTGAAGTGAGTTGTGGTGCCTTAAGTATTAATCCTGATGTTGCAGTGGCTTCTGGAGAAGCATTATTTCTTCCAAAGGAAAGAACTTATTTGACCTTTGAAGAAATGATTAAAAAAGAAGCAGCACTTCCTGCAGACCAGCGTATCGATTTTGTAACCATTGTAACAC
>Ga0304728_1001303_pt1 | contig 17912 bp, 19 predicted proteins | sample C_130625_MF_Meta_FD_190476 | JGI IMG/M metagenome (GOLD analysis project Ga0304728, IMG submission 190476) | Freshwater microbial communities from Lake Croche, Canada to study carbon cycling - C_130625_MF_MetaG (v2) (version 2) | ecosystem: Environmental > Aquatic > Freshwater > Lake | place... | reverse complement strand
CCTCGGCGCAGAGCTTCATCGCGGACAAGGGGTACGACCCCGAGTTGGGTGCGCGCCCACTGCGTCGCGCCATCCAGCAATACATCGAGGACACCCTGAGCGAGAAGTTGCTCTTCAAGGAATTCACGACCGGTCAGACCATTGTGGTGGACACCACCGATGGTCCCGACGGCACCGTGTTGACCTTCGAGGCTGTTGATGGACTCCCGCCCACGGTGGATCTCGAAGACTCTGCTCCGAGCGCCTAAGTCAGCTATCAGGGCGCTTCGCGCCCCAAATATCGGTGATGGAAAGTTCCGCGGAAAAGTGCGGTACAATAGATGACCCCCTAGCCCCTACGGGCCCCTTGAGGAGTTCTCGCATTTATGACCGCTGCCCGCAAATACAAGAAGGGTGACCGCTTGGTCTACCCCCACCATGGTGCCTGCACCGTCGAAAAGATTGAGAAAAAAGAAGCTTTCGGCACCAAGCAGGACTATCTGAAGCTCAAAGTCGCCTACACCGACCTGGTGCTCATGGTTCCGGTAGCCAAGATTGAAGAAGTGGGCCTGCGCGAAGTGATTAACGACGAGGAAGTCGAAGAAGTATTCGCCGTTCTCCGCAAGAAAGAAGCGCGTATGCCGACCAACTGGTCGCGCCGTTTCAAGAACCACTCGGAGAAGCTCCGTAGTGGTGACATCTACCAAGTCGCCGAAGTCGTGCGGAACTTGTCGATTCGTGACAAGGACAAAGGACTCAGCGCTGGTGAGAAGCGCATGCTGACGCGCGCCCGTCAGATCTTGGTCTCAGAGCTCACCTTCGCTCTGAACGTGGATGAGAAGGCCGCCGAAGAGAAGCTCGCTTCGGCGCTGCCCTAAGCATGTCGGTGACCGCGGTCGTGGTGGCCGCTGGTCGAGCGGAACGTTTCGGTTCGCTCAAACAATTCTTGACTCTCGGCAACGAGACCGTCGTTCGTCACAGCGTCGCCCGCGCGCGCAGCGTGGCTGACCGTGTGGTTGTGGTGGTCCCCGCGGACTACGAAGGTGACGGTGAAGGTGCGGACGTGGTTTGTATCGGGGGCGCCACCCGGTCGGCTTCCGTGCGTTCGGGTCTCTCCCAGATTGGTGACGCCGACATCGTGGTGATCCACGACGCCGCACGTCCTTTTGCCAGCCCCACGCTCTTTTCACGCGTGGTGAGCGCCGTGGAATCGGGCGCGGACGCCGCTATTCCGGGCATCGCCGTCGTGGACACTCTCAAGCGCGTCGCCTCGTCGCTCCCGTCATTTTCCCTCGGAACGGTGGAGCGCGACGAGCTGGTGGCCGTGCAAACCCCTCAGGCTTTTCGCACCGCGACTTTGGTGGCGGCCCACGCTCACGACGCGGAGGCCACGGATGACGCCGCGTTGGTCGAGCGCGCCGGTGGTCGGGTCACTATCGTCGAAGGTGAAGTCAGCAATCGCAAGATCACTACCCGTGACGATTACGAATGGGCGATCTGGTTCGAGGGGAGTCGGTCGTGAGAATTGGTCAAGGTATCGACATCCACCGCTGGAGTGACGACCCCCGCCGTACTCTGCGGCTCGGGACGGTGGAGATTTCTCACTCACCAGGACTCGACGGACACTCGGATGCCGACGCGGTGACCCACGCTCTCTGCGACGCGCTGCTCAGTGCCGTCAATCTCGGCACCATTGGCCAACACTTTCCCGACACGGATGAGACGTGGCGCGGAGCGAACTCCGCCGATCTCCTGACACGGGTGCTGGCTTTAGTGGCCGCCGCCGGATTCGTTACCGAGTCCGCCACTGTGACCGTGGTGGCCGAACGGCCACGGCTGGCTCCGTATTTCGAATCGATGAGTGCGGCTCTCAGCACGCTCGTCGGCGCGCCCGTTTCCCTCTCGGCCACCACGGCCGAGGGATTGGGTTCGCTCGGCAGCGGCGAGGGTCTCGCCGCGGTAGCAGTAGCTCTCGTGAAGGAGAAATAATGAGTCCCCGCCCCCCCGCCCCCCGTTCGTCTGGTTCCTCTCGCCCCGGTGGGGCCGCCCGTTCGACACGTCCTCCTCGTCCGGCGGGTGCACGCACTCGCCCGGAACACCGCGCCGCGCCCGAAGGCCTCGGTGGCGACCAGGTCGAAGGGCGTCAAGCCGTCTTGGAGCTTCTGGCCGCCAATCGTCGCACGACGCGCAAGATTCTTATTGCCGAAGCTCAGGAGTCCGCCGACATTTTGGACAAAATCGAGAACTACGCCCGTGGGCGTCGCATTCCCGTGGAGTTCGTGTCCTGGGCACGTTTGGACAAGGAAGCGCGCACCGAAGGCCACCAGGGCGTCATGGCCTTGGCCCACAAGCTGCCCTCGGTGGCTCTCGATGACGTGATGACGGGAACCGATCCCTTCTTGCTGGTCTGCGACGGCGTGACCGATCCTCGCAACCTGGGAGCGATGTTGCGCAGCGCCGACGGCGCGGGGGTCAGCGGCATCGTGTTGCCGCGTCACCGCACCGCGCGCATTACTCCCGCCGTGACCAAGACGGCGGTGGGGGCCATTGAGTACTTAACCTTCGCCGAAGTCGGCGGAGTGCCGAGCGCCATTGATCGTTTGAACAAGGCCGGATTCTTGACCGTGGGCCTGGCGGGAGAATCCAAGATGTCGCTGTACGACCTCGACCTCGCCAGCACGCCCATTGCGCTGGTGGTCGGTGGCGAACAAGACGGGCTATCGGCACTCACGCGCAAGCGTTGTGGCGCGGTGGTCTCGATTCCGCAGCTGGGAAAAATTTCTTCCCTGAACGCCGGAGTGGCGTCGTCGATAGCGATGTTCGAAGCTGCACGTCAACGCAAACTCCGTTAGTCCTTCGCTTGGCTCCAGTCAGCACCGAGCGCTTCGGTGCAGGCCGGACAGCGCGTGGCCGATCGACTAATTTCCGTGGTGCAGGCGATACACGGCGCGGTAGTGGGCGTCGATTCTTGGCCCGTGCGACGGCGCAGGGCGTTGAGTGGTTTGACGACGAAGAAGAAGAGCACCAGAGCCACGATGAACATCGAGATGATGGCGTTGATGAACAAGCCGTAGTGGAATTGGCTTCCCCTTATCGAGAAAAAGAGTCCGGCGAAGTCCTTCTCACCGAACACCGCTCCGATGATCGGGGTCATGAGCCCGGTCACGATGGAGTTAACCACTGCGTTAAAGGCAGCACCAATGGCCACACCAATGGCCAAATCGACGGCGTTGGCTTTGAGGGCGAAACTGCGGAACTCTTGCAGGGTCGTTTTGGCCCCGTCCACGTTGACTTTAGTTCGCCACTTCATCATTGTCTCTTTCGCCAGTGCTTGCTAAGTGAATTGTAGGTTCCTTGGTCGCGAAAGGTCCGTATGGGAGACGTAGCGACAAAGTCCTAACCTAGAAGGATGCCTGCGCCGACGTTCTCGAATAGTTTTCTCTGGAGCGTCGCCCACGCCGAAGCCCCCGAGGTTGTCACCTCGGCGTGGATCGACGAACAATTGCGCGAAACCTACGAGCGTTGCGAGATTCGTCCGGGCCTTTTGGAATCCGTCGCCGGCATCATCGAGCGCCGTTGGTGGCCCAAGGAGATGACCTTCGACGAGGCCGCCGCCCTCGCCGGTCAACGGGCCATTAACGCCGCCGGTATCGCCGCCAAGGACATCGACATGTTGATCTCCACCTCGGTCTGCAAGCACCACCTCGAACCCAGCGTGGCCTGCGCGGTGCACTACCGCCTCGGACTATCGACCTCGGCCGTGAACTTTGACCTCGGCAACGCCTGCTTGGGCTTCGTGAACGCCATGGACATCGCCGCCATGGCCATTGAGACCGGGCGTGCGCGGACGGTGTTGATTGTTGACGGTGAAGGCAGCCGCTTTACCCAAGAAGCCACGATTGATCGTCTGCGCCGCAACAGCACCACGGTGACCGACGTGTTTGATCAATTTGCTTCCCTGACGTTGGGCTCCGGCGCCGCCGCCGTGGTCATGGGTGGGCCGCGATTGGGCGCGCACCAATATCTCGGGGGGATCGCTCGGGCGGCCACCGCTAATCACGATCTCTGCGTGGGCGACCTCGACACCATGCGCACCGACACCGCCGTGCTCTTGCTGCAAGGACTTACCTTGGCCAAAGAAGCATTCGCGGCGGCCTTGGACCTCGGCTGGGAGTGGACCAACTGCGACCGTTACGTCATGCATCAGGTATCCAAGGTGCACACCAGCCGGCTCTGCGAAGAATTAGGGGTTCCTCTCAACCTCGTTCCTTTGACCTACCCGCACTTCGGCAACATGGGTCCAGCCGCCGTCCCCTACACCTTGTCGACGATCGCCGATCGGATTTCCGAAGGCGAGCGGGTTGTGCTCATGGGCATTGGTTCGGGCCTGAACTGCGCGGCCGCCGAACTTCGTTGGTAGGACGCGTGTCGCGGCCCACGGCGCCGAGCCCCGCTCAACTCACTTCCTGGGGACTGCGACCGGAGTGGTCGCGCGTCGTTACCTTTCCCAGCGCTGATGGGGCTCCGGTCACCTGGCACCTTCTCGACACCGGTGAGCCCATGGCCCCCAGTCGTGGCACCGTCGTCTGCGTACACGGCAATCCCACCTGGGGATATTTGTGGAAGAACGTCCTGACCACTTTGTCGTCGCAGTGGCGTGTGATTGCGGTGGACCAAACGGGTATGGGTTACTCCGAACGTGGTCGACCACGCCGCCTCGGCGAACGCATTGACGATCTCGTGAACTTCTGTCGACAAGAAGTCAGCGGGAATCTTGTTCTCGCGGCGCACGACTGGGGTGGCGCGGTGGCGGTGGGGGCCATGGGTCAACTCGACGTGGACGCGCTGGCACTTTCCAACACGGCCGTATCGAAGCCGGAGCACGTCGCCGTTCCGCCGTTGATCGCCTTCTCGCGAAGTCTTTCCAGCGTCGTGTGCCAACTCACCCCCGGATTCGTGTGGGGCGCCGCCGCCATGACTAATCGACAACACCGTGCGGCCTTGCGAGCGCCGTATCGGGGGAGTCGCCGTCGACGCGCAGTGCGAGACTTCGTGGCCGATATTCCCGTGCGTTCGTCGGATCCTTCCTTCATGAGTTTGGCGGGTGTGGCGACGGTTTTCGATACTTCTCGCGTGCCGACGGTTTTGCTCTGGGGTGGTCGCGACCTGGTGTTTCATCACCGTTTCCTCAGTGATCTTCGTCGTCGTCGCCCCGAGGCTCGCGTGGAACGCCTGGAGAATGCGGCACATTTAGCCCCCCTCGATGACGCCTGGGCCGTCAGGTTCGAAGAGTGGCTCAATTCTGATAACTCCACCAGCGAAGCAAGCTCACCAGGAGCGTCGCTCCTTCAGCCCGTCATTGACCGTGCCGGCGATGAGTCGTCGGTCTACGTCGGCCCCGACGGCACCGTGAGTTGGCGTGAACTCGCGCTGCGCTCGGCGCGCGCTGCGGGCGCGCTGCGCAGCGCGAAAATTCGCCCCGGTGACCGCGTGGCGGTGTTGACGCCGCCCTCCGCTGATCTACTGGTGACGGCCGTGGCTATCTGGCACTGTGGGGCCATCCCCGTGGTGGCCGATGCTTCGGGAGGTCTGCGCCAATTACGTCGACTACTGCGGGCCAGCGGATGCTGCGCGGTGGTGGGAACTCGCCGCACCCTCGCGGCGAATTACGTGGGTCGCTTGACCAAGGCCCCCGTGCGTTTCTCGATGACGCAATTGGATCGCGGGGTTCCTTCGAACGAGGAAATCGCATCGACGTCCGGTTCGGACGTGGTGGCCATTGTGCACACCTCGGGTGCGACGGGTCCGGCCAAAGCCGTGCGCTACACCCACGACGCCCTCGTCGCCCAACGGTCCGCCGTTCAGGGTCTGGTGCAACTCGGCGATCACGAAGCCTTCACCACTTCCTTCGCCGCCTTCGTCCTCTTGGCTCCCGTGTTGGGAGTGAGCTGCGTGCGTCCGGACATTGATATTGACAAACCTTCTACCTTGGGCTTCGACGAACTCCTCGCCACCACGACATTGGCGAGCGTGCGAGCGGCCTGGCTGTCACCCGCCGCCGCTGAGCGTCTGGTCGCGACGGCGCAGGGTCGAAAACTGCCCGTGGACCGCGTGTTGCTGGCCGGAGCTCCTATAAGTGCGGAACTCGCGAATGCGGTGAGCTCCGTAGTGAGCGGAGAGGTGCTGGCCCCCTACGGCATGACCGAATGTCTTCCCATCACCGACGGCACGTCACCTACCGTGGTCGGCCCGCGTGGAGGAACGTCCACCGGCCGCGTGCTGCCGGGTGTCCAACTACGTATTGCCTCGCTCCTCGATGACGGTGACCTCACCGCGAGTGGAGAGTGGGGCGAAATCTGGGTCGCGGCTCCCTGGATGAGCGATGGCTACGACGGACGTGATCTGTCGCTCGCGGGAAGTTTTGTGCGGGTCGACGGAGTTCGTTTCCACCGCACGGGAGACGTGGGCTACCTCGATGGCGGCCTCCTCTTCCATCTGGGTCGGCGAGCCCACGTCATTGCCACCGCGCACGGTGCGGTGGCCTCGGTGGAAGTGGAAGGTCCCGTGGCGGCGGCGCTCGGGCGACGGGTAGCGGCGGTAGCGGTCGGCCCCATCGGGGCCCAGGTGATCTGCGTGGTGGTGGAAGGCGCATCGCTGGGTGTGGCGGACGTGGCGATGACCAACGCGGTTCGCCACGCGAGCGCCCGGAGCATCGCTGCGGTCGTCACCTCACCTCTGCCCGTAGATCACCGCCACCAATCAAAAATTGACCGGACGCGCTTGTCACGTTCGGTCAGCGACTTTCTCGCGGGTCGCTGACGTGAAGGTTCTGGTGACGGGGGCCACTAGTTTGCTGGGACGTCACGTGGCGGAGCAATTACTCGCACGTGGTGACGAGGTCACGTGCTTTCAACGTCACCCCAGCGCCGTGGAAAGTGCCGAAGTGCTCGGGGATATTCGCGATGCGGCCCAGGTCACTGCGGTGATGAAGGGTCACGACGCGGTGATTCATCTCGCCGCGCTGGTGGCCCCTCGGCCCCGTTACGACCAGGCCTACGCCGTCAACGTCACCGGAACCATCAATGTCGCTCTCGCCGCTCGGTCTGCGGGGCGCATGGTTTACGTATCCAGTCCGTCGGTGGCTTTCGCCCACGCCCCCGTCGTGGGCGTGGGGGCACTACCACCGACGTACACCGGTCGTGACGTGTACACCCGCACCAAGGCCCTGGCGGAAATTGCGGCCCTCGAGAGTGGCGTCGGCGCCACCGTGGTGGTGCGCCCCCACTTGGTCTGGGGACCCGGCGATACGCAGCTACTCGGTCGCGTGGCCGAACGAGCGCGGGCGGGTCGGCTGGTGTTGCCGGATGGGGGACGAGCGCTGGTGGATACCACCTACGTCAGCGACGCGGCGGCGTCCCTAGTGTCGGCTCTCGATCGAACGGGTGATGATTCCACTACGTGGGGTCAGGCCTACGTGGTGACGGGTGGTGAGCCGCGCCCACTGGGTGAATTAATCCGCCTTTTTCTCGCGGCCATGGACATCAACTCGTCACCCCGCTCCTGGCCCGCACCACTCGTGAAGCTTCTTGGAGGAATCGTGGATCGCGCGTGGTGGGGCAGTGAACCACCCATCACCTCCTTCGCGGCCCAACAACTCTCGATGGCTCATTGGTTCGATCAAAGTGAAACCCGACGAGCCCTGCGGTGGGCTCCGAGCATGGGCCTGGAGGGTGGACTGGCGCAGTTGCGCGGTGCCACGCGCAACGGCTCGGCAACCACCTAAACCACGTGGCCAGAACCGAGTTGTTCGACTCTCAGAACTCTCGTTTAGGGTAAGCGTGTATGGGGTGGCCTCGGTTGAATTCGTTTCATTGTCGTCGCGCGACGGCGGCCGTGATCGCTAGTGCGGTGCTGTTGCTCCCGGTGACCGCGTGGGCCGGGGCGGTGACGGGAACGCCGGCCCAGGTTGCCGCCGCGGTTGCGGCATCCGCGAAGGTCACCACGGTGAACGCGGTAGTTCTTGGCGAACTGACGAGCCCGATGTCCCTACGAACTTCCGCTTTATATCCGGTGGTGAAGAAGGACTGCCTTACGGTTACCTCCTGCGTCTTCGGCGACCTAAATTCCTCGCGCACCATGGTTCTCTACGGTGACTCGCACGCGATGATGTGGTTGCCGGCCGTGGTCCCCTACGCGACCCACAACCATCTCCGACTCGTGCTGCTGTGGCTCGGTGCCTGTCCCATCATCGCCCTGCCCGGTGCGTACACCATGATTGGTTACAACGGATCGGCGGGACCGACGAGCGAAAGTGCGTGCGCGACATTTCGCACGTCCGCGATGCAAGCGATTTCGAGTCTGCACCCGTATCTCGTTATGGTCGCTGAGCGTACGGCCAACGTGGTGATGGGGGCATCAGCCACGGGGCGCAACCTGTTCCCTTCGTCGATCTGGTCACGAAATCTTTCGGTCACCTTGGCGTCGTTGCACGCAGCATCCCCGCGAGTGGTGCTCGTGGAGGACATCCCCTACGTGGGACGGTCACCCGGAAACTGCCTTTCGCGACATCTCAAATCGGTACAGGGTTGCGTGGTGCCCTGCCCGAACACCAATCTGAACGCCGCCGGTGCGTCGCTGCTCGGCCAGCAATCGGCGGAACGAGCGGCCGCTCGGACGACCTCGACGGGCTTGATCCCCACCACGCAGTGGTTCTGCCCCACAGCGGGTCCCGGAGTAGAGCCGATTATTAATGACATCGTGACGTACTACGACGAGAGCCACGTTTCCGCCCCCTACGCCGCGTGGCTGTCCGGGGTGATGGGTGGTTCGATCACGCGAGTTCTACTTCCAAGGTCTGAAAATAGGTCTTAACCGAAGTTGTGAAGGTGCCAGTAGATGGCCGCATAGGTGGCGCCAATAAGAACGGCCCCGAGCGCGAAGGTCAGCGCACGTTTCTTCACCAGGAGAGAGGATGTGCGCACGGGCTGCTCCACCAGAAAGTAGAGAGCCACCGAAACGCCAATCGATAGTGCGAGGAGTTCGTAGACCGAATGCCGCGGGAGTGGAGCCAGGGCGTATTGCTGCGCCAGGGTGATGATCGGCCAGTGCACCAGATAGAGCGAAAAGGAAATGGCGCCGATCCACTGCAGTGGCGGAAAACTGGAAATCACGTGGTAGATGCGGCTGTTCGAGCCCTGATGCATGGTGCCACCCATCAGAATCGCCACCGTGCCGACAATGGGAATGATGGCGGCCGCACCGGGCCACACCGTTTGTGCCGAGAAGTGCCACGTGGCGAACAAAATCATCATGAGCCCCCCCAGCGACAGCCAAGGACCCACGGCGCGCCAACGTCCCGCCATCCACGGCGCGAGGACCGCAACCACGGCGCCCGCGGCCAGTTCCCAGGCGCGGGTCAGAGGTGAGAAGTAGGCCGATCCCGCGGGACTCAGCGATTGGGTCACGCACAGACCAAGGGAGATGGCGATAATAAGCGTGAGTCCCACGGTGAGCTTGACTCGCGAGGCGACCGCGGGGAAGAGCCGACTGAGGGCGAAAAACAAAATTGGCCACACCAGATAAAACTGCTCTTCGACGGCCAGGGACCAGAACTGTTGCAAGGTCGACGGCGGCTGTCCCTGGGCAAAGTAATTGGTGCCCACGGCGGAGAAGTGGAAGTTCCCCCAGAAGGCCGCGACCCACTTAGCGTCGGTGGCCACGGAAGCACCAGTGACAAAGGCCAGGTAGTGATACGTGATAAAAACGGTGGCGATGATGACGGCGGTGGCGGCCGGCAGGATGCGACGAATACGTCGGCCGTAGAAATTGAGAAGTGAGGTGCTCGCTGTGGTCTCGTATTCGCGCAGCAAAACTTGCGTGATAACGAAACCGGAGATTACGAAGAAGACGTCGACTCCTAAGAATCCGGCGTGCACCCACGAAAAACCAAAGTGATAGAGAACAACTAAGCCCACCGCGAGGGCGCGCAGAGCCTGCACGTCAGGACGAAAGGGAGTGGAGGTTGCCGAGGAATCGGAGAGGAGCACACCAAAATCTAGTGCGGTACCTGCGAAAGTTCCCTGCTACTTTGTTGCGAATTGAGAGCCGGTGGAGGGATTCGAACCCCCGACCAGTTGTTTACAAAACAACCGCTCTACCCCTGAGCTACACCGGCGTGACTATCTAGGCTACCGAAACTTCGGCGACCTTCTAGGCTGGGGATATGTCGACGCCGGAATCTACTGAGGAATCTCCCGTGAACGATTCGCGAGGCTCGTCGAAGTATCAGCCGCCCCTCTCGATCGCGCTGGCGCTCGTTCTGGTGTTGGTGGTTGCCGTATTTGGAATTGGGCACAGTCTCCAGAAGAAAAATTCCAGTAGTGCAATCAATTCGCCGGGCAATACCAATACCTCAAGCACCATTCCCTCCAACAATAAAGGCTTGGTGGTGATTCAGGTGGCGAACGGGACCAACGTCAAAGGCCTCGCCAGCACCTACTCGAATCGCCTCATCACACTCGGGTGGAATTCTCTGCAGCCCGTCAACTACCCCGACCTGGTATCGACGAGTCGTATTTATTACCGCAGGTCGTATCAGACCGCCGCGTACCAAATTGCGGCCGAAATCGGAGCACCACCCAGCGACGTCGCTCCCATGCCGGCAACCTTGCCACTGATGGGAACGGGCGCCGACAACATCGTGGTCATCGTGGGTCCCAACCTCGCCGGTTAGTTCTCGGGCAGCTCTACCCCGTGCCGCTCGAGAGCGGCCCGTAATACTTCGACCGACATGGGTCGTAATTCTTCAATCGGTCGGTTGCGGTGACGCCGCACGCCGAGGTCAATCTGCGCGATGCTCTGAACTCCGAAGGTGCGCGCCACGTCAATTAACAAGGCAATTTCGACGCCGTATCCGGATTCGAAGGTGATCTGATCCAAAGTCCCTCGTCGTACGGCAGTCTCGCCGGCGAGCGGTTGGCGAATTTCTCCGAGACCGGGGAAGAGCAGAGACAAAATGGGCCGGGCGGCAATTTCGGTGACGCGACCACCACCAGTGGGCATGTTCAGCAAGGGGCGTTCGTAATAGGCCTTGACCAGTTTGATCGCGGGATTATCCAGCAGGGGCTGGACGAGCCGGGGAACGAAGTCGGGTGCGGTGTTGGTTACGTCGGCGTCGAGAAAGACCACTAAGGATCCGCTGACGGTGGCGAGTCCGTGGGCCATGGCGAGACCCTTGCCACTTTGGTGACCAGGAAGGTTCACCACGCGGGCGCCGTGGCGAGCCGCCACGGTAGCCGTGTCGTCGCTGGAATGGTCGTTGACCACCACAATCTCGTCCACGAAATGTTTGCCCTCAAAGGTCAAGGACCTGACGGAGTCCAGCACGTGACCCACCGTGAGGGACTCGTTACGCGCCGGAACCACTACCGAAATTGTTTCGGAACCCTTGAGCGTGGCGACCCGTTGGAGGTCAAAATCCGACTCGACCAGAGTCCACGGGGTTTCGTTCAGGGCCACCCCTACAGGCTAGGGGACAGCCAAGCTGCTCTTGCGGGGAAAGGCAATCACCGTCTATGATGCATGTCACATCAAGAGCGACTGAGGGACGGGCCCTACGACGTCGCGGCAACCAGTGTGAGACAAGGGATCATCCATCACACCAGGTGCCAATGCCCGTGCGATGGAGGAAGTAATGAGTTTTGCTATTGGGCTCAAGTGCCGAGAGTGTTCGTCGACGTATCCCAGTGAAGCCAAGTTCGCCTGCGATTTTTGTTTCGGGCCACTCGAAGTGCACTACGACTACGCCGCCGCGCAGGGTCAGGTGACACACGCGTCCATTGCCGAGGGACCCTCCTCGATTTGGCGTTACCACCAACTTCTCCCCGCCGCCGGTCCCGAAGGCGCCGTGGATCTCGGCGCCGGTTATACCCCGCTGCGCCGTGCGCGTCGCCTCGGTGAAATTCTCGGTATGAAGGAGCTCTACCTCAAAGACGACACCGTCAATCCCACCGGATCCTTTAAGGACCGTGTGGTCTCGGTAGCGCTGTCCAACGCTCGTCGTCTCGGTTTCTCGACCGCGGCCTGCGCGTCCACGGGAAACTTGGCCACGTCGGTGGCGGCGCACGCGGCCTCTATTGGTTGGCCCAGCGTGACGGTGATTCCTTCGGACCTGGAAAAGTCGAAGATTGCCATGACTGCCATCTTCGGGGGCATCGTCTTGGCGGTGGAAGGTAATTACGACGACGTGAACCGCCTCTGCGCGGAACTGGTCTCCGAGCACCCGGACTGGGCCTTCGCCAACGTCAATTTGCGTGCCTACTACGCCGAAGGTTCGAAGACCTTGGCCTTCGAAATCGCCGAGCAAATGGGCTGGCGTACGCCGAGCCAAGTCGTGGTGCCGGTGGCCTCGGGTTCGCAGCTCACCAAGGTGGCCAAGGGCTTCCGTGAACTAGAACTTCTCGGTTTGACCACGGGGCCCACCCCCGTTCTCTTCGCGGCGCAGGCCACGGGTTGTTCGCCCATCGCCCAGGCCTTCGTCAGCGGTGCCGACGTGATAACGCCGGTGCGTCCGAACACCATCGCACGATCGCTGGCCATTGGTAATCCGGCCGACGGCCCCTACGTGCTCGACGAGTTGCGCGCCCACGGTGGAGCCTGTGGCTCGGTCTCCGACGAAGAAATTTTGGAATGCATTGGTCTGTTGGCGCGCAGCGAAGGCGTCTTCGCCGAAACGGCGGGGGGCGTGACCATCGCGTCGCTGCGTCAGCTGGTGCGCTCGGGGGCGCTGAACCCGGATCTGCCGACGGTCGCCATTATCTCCGGTCATGGTCTCAAGACCCTCGACGTCATCGTGGACACCGCGGTGGCTACGCACACCATTTCACCGTCCCTGCAGGACGCCCAAGAAGCTTTGAAGTTCCGAGACCTAGTGGAGGCCGCCTCATGAGTATCACCGTCCGTTTGCCCAGTCAGTTGCGCGTACTTGTAGGGGGCGAGGCCGAAGTCGTGGTCGATGCCGACACCGTGCGCGGTGCCATTGACGCCGTGGAGATCCGGCACCCCGGCCTGGCTACGCGAGTGCTCAACGACGACGGCAGCCTGCGTCGTTTCGTCAACGTCTTCGTCCAAGACGAAGACGTGCGTTTCCTCGACGGTCTTGACACCATTCTCACCCCGGGCCAGGTGGTTTCGCTGGTTCCGGCCGTGGCTGGTGGCTGCTAGCGCCGCAATTCTCCTTTAGCACTCTCGGGCCGAGACTGCTAAGATGGCGTTGCACCAATTGGTGCCCGCATAGGAGGAATCACAGTGGCGAAACTCATCGCATTTGACGAAGAAGCCCGCCGTTCACTCGAACGAGGCATGAACAAGTTGGCGGACGCCGTTCGCGTCACCCTCGGGCCCAAGGGCCGCAACGTCGTGTTGGACAAGAAGTGGGGCGCCCCCACCATCACCAACGACGGTGTTTCCATCGCCAAGGACATCGACCTCGAAGACCCCTTCGAGCGCATCGGTGCCGAATTAGTCAAAGAAGTCGCCAAGAAGACTGATGACGTGGCCGGTGACGGCACCACGACCGCGACGGTCCTCGCCTGGGCCATGGTCCGCGAAGGTCTGAAGAACGTCGCCGCCGGCGCGAACCCCATGTCCTTGAAGAAGGGCATCGAAGTCGCCGTGGAAGCTGCCGTCGCCAGCCTTAAGGAATTGGCCAAGCCAGCCGACTCCAAGGAGCAGATCGCTCAGGTCGCGTCCATTTCCGCCGCGGACACCGAGATCGGTGGACTCATCGCTGACGCCATCGACAAGGTCGGCAAGGACGGCGTCATCACCGTCGAAGAGTCACAGACCTTTGGCATGGGTATGGACCTCGTCGAAGGAATGCGTTTCGACAAGGGATACATCTCCCCGTACTTCTCCACCGACACCGAGCGCATGGAAGCCGTCCTCGAGGACGCCTACATTCTCATCGTGGGATCCAAGATCGGTGCCGTCCGTGACGTGTTGCCGGTGTTGGAGAAGGTCATGTCCTCGGGCAAGCCTTTGTTGATTATCGCCGAAGACCTCGAAGGCGAAGCCCTGGCCACTTTGGTGGTCAATAAGATTCGCGGAACCTTCCGATCGGTTGCCGTCAAGGCTCCGGGCTTTGGTGAGCGCCGCAAGGCCATGCTGCAGGACATCGCGATTTTGACCGGCGCCACGGTGATTGCCGAAGAAGTGGGCCTCAAGTTGGAGAACACCACCCTCGAGCTGTTGGGTACCGCCCGCAAGATCGTGGTAACCAAGGACGAGACCACCATCGTGGAAGGCGCCGGCAGCGATGTCGACATCGCCGGCCGCGTGGCGCAGATCAAGGCCGAAATCGACAACACCGACTCCGACTACGACCGCGAGAAGCTCCAAGAGCGTCTGGCCAAGTTGTCCGGTGGCGTGGCGGTGCTGAAGGTGGGCGCCGCGACCGAAGTCGAGCTCAAGGAAAAGAAGCACCGCATCGAAGATGCGGTCTCGACCACCAAGGCTGCTATCGAAGAGGGCGTCGTCCCCGGCGGTGGCGTGGCGCTCTTGCGTTCACAAAGCGCAATTCTGGCTGCGGCTGCGACCTTGACCGGTGACGAAGCGACTGGAGCCCGCATGGTGGCCCGCGCCGTCGAAGAACCACTGAAGCAGATCGCGGTCAACGCCGGTCTCGAAGGTGGCGTCATCGTGGACAAAGTCCGCAACCTTCCCCACCCCAGCGACGGCCTCAACGCCGCCACCGGTGAATACGAAGACCTCGTCAAAGCGGGTGTTATTGACGCCGCCAAGGTGACCCGTTCGGCCTTGCAGAACGCGGCGTCCATCGCCGCTCTCTTCTTGACCACCGAGTGCGTCATCGTGGACAAGCCAGAAGAAGCTGCTGCGGCTATGCCCGGTGGTGGAATGGACGACTACTAAACCTTTCCAGGAATAGTGGACAAAGGACGGGGCGCGCGCCCCGTCCTTTGTTATTTCTGGGCAGGGATAAGGTAATTTCGTGTCTCGACGATCCCTCAGCTTCGCCGCGCTCTATCTGACAATTGGAATCGCGGCACCCCTGATTGCCGTGCAGTTTTCTCAGTCGTCGTCGGAGACGATCAATGCTCATCGTGCGCCCGTGCGCACGCCGCCCACCGTCGTCGTGTCACCCGTGACCTTGACCGAGGCCGCGGTGGGTGAGGACTCGGCTCTGGTGTTCCACGTGACGAATGGCACCTCGTCCACCATCACCCTGACCGCGCTCTCGTCGCCCGTGAGTTCACTGGGTTTGATGCATTACGACGAGAACATGTGCCGTGCTCATTCCACCATGGTGGAATTACCCAACATCTCTATCGCACCTCACTCAGTCCAAGAGCTGGGATATCGATTTCAAGGAGCCATGTTGATGAAGGTGCGTCAGTCACTTCCACTGGGCGCACGCGTTGCGGTGAGCGTGATGTGGCAGAGGCACAACTCGGCTCCCGTCACCACGAGGCTGTGGGCGACGGTCGTGGCGGCACCGGCTGGTTTGAACTTTGGGTCCATGTCGTCCATGCAGATGTAATGAGCTGGTCTCTGGTGGAGGAACGGGCGAAATGTCGTTCTTTCCCCCCAGAATTCATGTCCACGGATGGCTTCTAGGCTGGAGCCATGACACCGCAAGAACCACTTGGTCCCAAGACCGGCCTGAACGTCGTTCACCTCTTTTGCTCCCCCGAATCGACGGTGGATCGTGAAGCGGTATACCTCGCCGTGGAGTCAGCGGTGGAAGGCGGGCTCCAAGTGGTTTCGGCCGCCATCATGGGCGCCAAAGCCGACCTGTGCTTCATGGTGCTCGGCAAGAACTTATGGGATCTTCGAAAGTTCCAATCGCGTATCCAGGCTGCCGGCCTCATGGTGGTGGAGAGCTACGTCTCGGTTACGGAAATCTCTGAATACGCAGCGGGCATGCCGGAGAAGATGATTAACGATCGCCTCTTCCCGAATTTGCCACCCGAAGGTTTGCGTGCTTTTTGTTTCTACCCCATGTCCAAGCGACGTGGTGACCAGAACAATTGGTATTCCCTGCCCTACGAAGAACGTGAGACGCTCATGCGCCAGCACGGCGCGTCGGGTCGTGAGTTCAAGGGTCGCATTCTCCAAGTCGTGACCGGCTCTACTGGCCTTGACGACTGGGAGTGGGGCGTGACCTTGTTCGGCGCACATGTGGATGATCTCAAAGAGTGCGTCTACACCATGCGTTTTGATGAGGCCTCCACTCTGTACGGCGAGTTTGGTTCCTTCTACACCGGCTTGGTTGGATCTGTCGACGACGTGCTCGACGCGGTGACGCCGTAAGTGGGCTTGCTAGGTTGATTTTGTGAGCGAACCGGTCGGAGAAAAGGCATTGCTGCGTTGGGCGGAATCCCTCGCGGGCGTGGCGCGCACGGGGCTGGGCTTTACCGAAAGCCAATACGAACGTGAACGTTTCGAAGAAGTGATGCACATCGCCGCCGACATTAAAGAAGCGGCCTTGCACGGTCTCCACGAAGATTCGGAAGCTTCCGGGCACGTCGAGGAGTGGATGAAGCAGATCGAAAAGGGAATTCCTGGTTACGCCACGCCGAAAGTGGCCGTCGGTGCCGCGGTGACCAACGAACGCGGCGAGCTACTACTCATTCAGCGCAGTGATTCGGGGATTTGGCTCTACCCCACGGGCTGGTGCGACATTGGTTATTCGGCTCCCGAAGTGGTGGTGAAGGAAGTAAAGGAAGAAACCGGTATTGACTGTGAGCCCGTCAGATTACTGGGCGTTCTCGACGGTCTACGTTTAGGAATGTCGCGCACGTCGTTTTATTCGCTGCTCTTTTTCTGTCGCGCCACTGGAGGGGAAATCAATCCCCACCCCTTGGAGTGCCAAGATGCCGGTTGGTTTCGTCGCGATAATCTCCCGGCGCCACTGATTAGTGCCGAGACGTGGGCCGATCCCATATTCGCGGCTATCGACGGTGAAGTGCGCGACATTTTTTATCACGCGGTGCGACGACCGGTCTGGCGGGGCAGCGAATGATCGTTATCGAAACGCACCACAGTGCCAGCCCCGAGCTCCTCGCGGCAACCAACCACCTGATTCCGCAGCTTTCCTCCTCCTTTGCGGGGCTGACGATGGAGCAGCTCGAAGCCGTACTGGTGCACGAGTCGGTCACTTTCTTCGTGGCGCGTGCAGATTCTGCGATTGTGGGGATTCTCACCCTGGCGATGTTCCCGCTGGCCACCGGCTTACGGGCATGGATCGAAGACGTGGTGGTTGATACGTCAGCTCGCGGGCAAGGTGCGGGCGATGCCTTGGTGAACGCGGCTCTCGCCACCGCCCGCGACGCGGGTGCGCGCACCGTCGATTTGACCTCACGCTCGGACCGAGAAGCGGCGCATCGCTTGTACGAACGAATGGGTTTTCTTCGTCGTGAAACCAACGTGTACAGATTTTCGTTTGACAACTGAGACTGCCACGACCGTGAGAGTTTGTGAAGGTGCGGGATGTCACTCGGATTATCGAAGAGGATGGCTGGCGTAGTGACTTGCTGACTCGGACTATCGGTCGGCTCTCGGGTGCGAAGGTCTCTGCCGCAGAGAACGGGTTGATTCGCTCGGAGACCAGCTTCGAGGGTGGTAATACTCACAGCCGTCTATCACTTGAATGACGTAGAGAACTTTTTGGCCAACCGTGTCTGAACCCCTTCGGACATCAGTCTGCGTCGTGCCGATGGCGCGCCGGCGCTACTCGGCCCATGAGTAGGAGGTGATGGGACTATGTTCGAACCCCTCTTGGGGGCAGAAACTCGATAGTTTCAGGGGTTCTGATCCAATTCTCAGCCCAATTCGGGGCACAACATGATGATTTGGCGTGGACTTGGAAGTGATGGGGCTATGTTCGAACCCCTTTTGAAAAGCGTCGAGCCGAA
>Ga0304728_1001301_pt1 | contig 17932 bp, 11 predicted proteins | sample C_130625_MF_Meta_FD_190476 | JGI IMG/M metagenome (GOLD analysis project Ga0304728, IMG submission 190476) | Freshwater microbial communities from Lake Croche, Canada to study carbon cycling - C_130625_MF_MetaG (v2) (version 2) | ecosystem: Environmental > Aquatic > Freshwater > Lake | place... | reverse complement strand
CGAAGTCAACTGCACAGGCCCCGTGCCGAACTCCCCCAACGGCAGTGAGCTACGCGTGAGGAGTCGGTAGACGCGCTGCTCGGCTGCCCCTTGGCTCAGCATCGTGACGCCAGGCTCAATCCCGAGGCGAATGCCATGCTCGTCAACGATGCGCGAGCAAAACGAGTTGTAGGTCATGACCTGCGGCTCGGACGGTGGGAGGTCGTCGTCACCCTGCGGCAGCGCGCCCTCCGCCTCGAGCCTGCGAAGCGCATCCCGCATGCTGGACAGCAGTCGACCGGTGGCCTTGCGGGTGAACGTCAATCCGAGCACCTGGTCGGGACGCACCACCTCGTCTGCGACGAGAAATGCCACGCGAGCGGCCATGCAGGTGGTTTTTCCTGAGCCCGCACCTGCGACGATCACTGACGGCTCGACCGGTGATGAGACCGCAGCCCACTGCTCGTCGGTGAGCTCAAAGCCCATGACCGAATTCATCTGGCTGTTTGACAATGTCATGGAATGACCTGCCCGCCCTCGGATTGCGCGGGGCACACCTGATGGAATGCGCAGAAGCGACAGGACGAGCAGCGCACGGCAGGGAATTCTTCGCTGCGAATTATCGACACGGCTTGGCCGAGCCGTTGCTCCACCCATGTTCCTGGCTCATCAGGAAGTGCTTGCTGCATCTGCACTCTTGGGCCATCGTCGGACGAGCTCTCATTGATGCGCAACTGAACCAACGCGGCGCCCCCGGGTGATGCATCAGGCTCTGCCGAGTAGCCGCCCGAGCGGATCACCAGTTGATAGAGCCCCAGCTGGCCGTGATCCGCCACATCGGCAGCACTCGGGGCGTTGCGCATGTTCTTAAGGTCGATCGCCACCAGGTTTCCGTGTAGGTCTCGCTCCACTCGATCGACATAGCCGGTGAGTTGGACGGGTTCGGTACCACCGGCGGGCAGCGGTACGTCAACGGTGACGTTCATGCTGACCTCGGTATCGACCAAAGCGCGATCAGTGCGCTCGTGGTAGGTCAGGAATCGCCGCAGTGCCTCGTGCGCTTCGACTCTCTCGGCCGCGGACTGCCAGGCGGAGTCATAGCGAAGTTCGGACCACACGCGGTCAACTTCGGCATCCATCTCCGGCAGGCTGGCCGGAATCTGGTCCTTGGCCACAAAGTCGGCGACGGCATGGACCACACTTCCAAACGCGGTGGTCGCAGGCCGGGGAACTTCTGCATGCGCCATGGTGTCGAGAAAAAATCGCAACGGACACTCGACGACGGAGTCGAGTTTGCTGCCGGACAATCGAATGGGTCGAATGGGATCTGCCACCGGGACGGCACCGGGACTGCGCTCGGCCACACCCCACCAGTTCTGCGGGTTCGCCTGCGGAGCCAGCGGATGGCCCAGGTCGTCTTTCTGTGCGGCGAGCTGCGCGAGCCGGGCCACCGCAGCTTGGCGGCGACGAGGTGAGGACGCAGTGTCCATCGCTGCCACCCGGAGTTCCGCCACCAGCCCGGCGAGCGTGATGGCGTGGCTGGGTCGACCGGTCACTGTCTCAGCCATCACGCCATGGCGCATGAGCTCGGTGATGAAGATGCTGGGACGTATCTCCCCGTCACTTCCTTCGTCAACCGCACTGACGTGCAACTGGTGTCGCGCACGTGTGCACGCCACATAGAACAGGCGTCGCTCTTCGAGCATGATGTCGGCTGTCATAGCACCGGGGCCCACGCCATCGACGCCGAGTTGATCGGCGTGCAAGGTCGAGCCGCGCGGGCGCAGATCTGGCCACGTGCCGTCTTCGGCGCCGACCACCCAGACTTCGTCCCACTCCAAACCCTTGGCCCGATGTGCCGTGAGGATGCGTACGGCATCGTCATAGAAGTTTCGTTCGCCGACTGCCTCGGATGGAATGTGCTGCTCCTTCAGGACATCCAGGAACATGCGCGCCCCCAGGAAGCCCGGGTATCTGCCGCTCAGTCGCTCTGCGGCTGCGAACAGGGCCATGACCGCGTCGATGTCGTGACTGGCCGATCGTGATCCCTGCAGTGCGGAGGCGCGCAACCGCTCTGGCCACCCATGCGCAGACCGACCACCCGTCCACAACGTCCACAGGACTTCTTCGGGTGACCGGCCGTGGACAAGGTCGGCGTTGACCGCTTCGAGCAGGGTGCGCAGCATCGCCACCGCAACGGTTGCCGAATCATGAGAGGGCAACGGCGACAGTGGCGCGGGGTTGTCGAGAATAAGCGCACGGATGAGGTCGCCCGAGGCGGGCGTGGCATATCCGACCTCATGCGCCTGTGCTCTCAAGGCACGCCCCAGACGTCGCACATCACTTGCTTCCAGACCGATGATCGGGCCAGTGAGTACGTCCAGTACCTGCGTCGACGTCGCTGCCCGAGGCTTGACTGCCAAAGCGAGGATGGCCAGCAGAGCAGAGACTGCCGGTTCGTCCTTGAGCGGAAGTTCATCTTGGGCAACCACGACCGGCACACCTGCCGCCGCCAGTGATCGCTGGACGGCCGCAATCTGGCTCCCCGAGCGCACCAGCACTGCGAGTTGTGACCACGGCACGCGACGTTCGAGGTGTGCGCTTCTGATCTCGCGGGCAATGTTCATCGCCTGCGCACCGCGAGAGTCATACAGGCGGAGCGTGACGGTGTCGGTCGCGGCATCCGCGCGAACAGGGCAGCGCGGCGCGCGATGGGCACGTTGCGCATCCACCGGCAGCCCGGGGACAAGGCGATCACCAAGGGCGACTGCCGCCGCGGCTCTGATGGCCGGCCCAAATCTGCGGGCGCTCTGAAGTGCGATGACGGATGCGGGCTCGCCCGACGACGTCCGGAACTGCTCGGGAAAGCGCAGGAGCCCCTGCACATCTGCACCGCGAAAACCGTAGATCGCCTGATCGTGATCACCGACGGCGACGACACTGCACTGCGGCCCCACGATGGCCTGAAGAAGCGCAACCTGAAGAGGATCGGTGTCCTGGTATTCATCGACGTAGACCGCTCGATAGGTGCTGTGCAGCCAATCGCGCACCGCAGGCTCGTGCGCTCGTACGACGGCAAGTCTGAGAAGCTCGGTGTAGTCCATGACATTCTCTAAGAGCATGACGTCGCGCTCTTCGACCGCGAGCTGGCCGATAGCCGTCCATGCGGGTCGTCCGGCGCGCGCGCCAATGCGCCGCAGATCACCGGGCTCCATGCCTAGCTCGCGTGAGCGGGCGATGACAGACCTGACCTCATTGGCCAGCCCTAACGTATGAAGGGCACCCGCGAGGTCGTCGGGCCACGCGATGGTGCCTCGTTCGACAGCGCCCACCAGCAGATCGCGGATGCGTACGTCTTCTTCGGCTCCCGACATCAGTCGAGGTAGATCCAGACCAGGCTCGCGCGCAGATGTCTTGACCACCAGGCCGTACGCGAAGGAGTGAAATGTCGATACCTGCGGCAGCAGCCCGCCGCCCAGTCGAGCCGCGATCCGGTCGCGTAGATCACCCGCGGCCCGACGACCGAACGTCAGGGCAAGGATCGACGACGCCGGCAGCGGATCATGGGGGTCGCGCACACGGGCGTGGACCGCCTCGACGATCGTCGTCGTCTTGCCCGTGCCCGGACCGGCCAGCACCAGCAGCGGACCCGTGCGATGGGCTACGACCTGGGCCTGCTCAGAATCCAGGACGGCCGCGGGCGTGGCAGGGACCGGAGAAAGGTCCAGTTGCCACCGCATGGGCCATGGATACCACCCCGGACTGACGTCTTGTCGGCTCAGCCGCTGGCGCGTCTGACACGATCACCCCGTGACCACCCAGCCCGTGGGCGACCTGCCCGTGAGCGACCTGCCCGTGAGCGGTGTAGCCGAGGACTCATCCACGATCATCATCGAGGACGGGGTCTACCCCAAGAACCTGCGGCGGCCCCTCGATCTTGCACGCTTCGTCCTCGCGGTTCTGGTCACCGGCGCAGTGGTCTTCATCGCCTGGTTCGCTACCAGTACGGCCGCGGGTCTGGACTCCGACATCACCTCCGGCGCCAACCAGCTGCCCTCACCTCTGCTTTTGCTCTTTAACGTCGTGGGCGGTATCGGCACGCTCGGGCTTCCCATCGCGGCCGCCATCATGCTCATGCTGCGCAAACGTTCACGACAAGTCATCGACTCATTCGTCGCCATGCTTGTGGCGGTCATCGGTTTGACCCTCTTGAGTTCCGCAGTGGTGGCCGTTCACGTGCCGCGCCTGCTCGCCGCGCTCGCCGGCTCAACCAGCTCCAACAGCGTGGCCACCGCGCCTCTCCTCGCCGGCCTCATCGCGTTCATCACGGTCGCACGTTTGCTCAGTCGACGGCCGTGGAACGTCCTTGCGTTTGCCGTAGTCGGTTCGGTCATCATTGTGACGATCGTGAACTCCGGCATCGCGCTGGCCGGAATCGGCATCTCCGTCACGCTGGGGTGGGGCATAGGCCTGCTCACCAGGTACATCGCCGGCACTCCCACCGCCCGACCTAGCGGACTCCAGATTGCCCACACGATGGACCGCAGCGGCTTCCCCCTCCTCCGGCTTCAGGCGCTGGCCTCGCTCAGCCGCGGGCGCCGATACGCGGGCACCACGCGCTCTGGCGAAATCGTGGTCATCACGGTCCTTGACCGCGATCTCGAGGGTGCAGGGCTGGTGAGCTCACTGTGGACCTCGCTTCGCCTGCGCGACGAGAACACTGCTGGCGCGTTCAACATGCGCCGCGCCCTGGACCACACCGCACTCATGGCGTATGCCGCTCAGTCCGCGGGCGCACCCGTCCCACGCCTCCTTGTCGCAAGCGAGATTGGCCCCGACTCCTGCCTTATCGCGTGGGAGCACGTTGCCGGAACACGCTTCAGCGACCTTGCGGAGATTTCCGACGACGACCTGGCACAGGCGTGGCGCGCCATGCGCACCCTGCACGAGCACGAGATCAGCCACCGGAGCCTGGTCGCCGAGCACCTGCTGCGTGCAGCTGACGGTCGCGTGTGGCTTATCGGCGGCGAGCGTGGGGCCGTCGCCGCGGGCGACGTGGCCATGCGCATTGATGCTGCCGAGCTTTTGTGCACCCTCGCGATGCTTGCCGGACCCGAACGTGCACTCGCAGCAGGTCGCACCACACTTGGCTTGACGGGTGTCGTGCGTGCCCTGCCCGCGCTGCAACCCGTAGCGCTGTCCACGCGCACTCGACGCGCATTGCGCAAGCACAAGGGGCTCATGGTCGCCCTGCGAGACGGCTTGGTCGAGATGAAGCCGAGCGCAGCCACGGAGAGCATCCAGTTCGAGCGCATCAAGCCCCGCACGCTGGTCATGATCGTCGTGGGCACCATCGCGGGATACCTGCTCGTCACGCAGCTGGCGAAGGTCAACCTCGTCGAACTGGTCACAACGGCGAAATGGGGGTGGGTGGCGGCCGCGGTCGGCTTCAGCCTCATCACCTTCTTCGGCGCCGCGTGGTCGCTCAATGGGTTCGTGCCCGAACGACTCAAACTTCATCGCACACTGGCCGCACAACTCGCCGGAAACTTCGCGACGCTCGTGTCGCCTCCCACGATCGGATCCATCGCGATCAATGTGCGTTACCTGCAACGTTCAGGGCTTCACCCTGCACTGGCGGCCGCCAGCGTCGGCGTCTCTCAAGTTCTGGCGTTTGTCTTCCATATCGTCCTTCTCTTTGCCTTTGGTATCGCCGCGGGCACCACAGCCGAGCACACCTTCAACCCGCCGCGCTGGGTCGTGATCGCGGTCGTGGTGGTGGTGATCTTGATGCTCGCGTCGCTCGCCGTTCCTTACGTGCGCAAACAGATTTCGGCCCGCGTGCTGCCCCTGCTCAAAGAGGTCGGCCCTCGACTCGCCACGGTCGCCCAGCGCCCGGCCAAACTCGCAGAGGGCATCGGCGGCATTCTCCTGCTCAACCTCGCCTTCGTGGGAGTCCTCTACGCGAGCATTGAGGCATTCGGTGGCTCGATGGCCATCGCCGTGGTTGCGGTCGTGTACCTCGCCGGCGCCACCCTCGGCCAGGCCGCGCCCACGCCCGGTGGCCTTGGCGCAGTTGAGGCGGCGCTCGTCGCCGGACTCACCGCTGGCGGACTGGATGCCGGTATCGCTGTCTCAGCAGTGCTCCTCTACCGCCTCATCACGTTCTGGATTCCCACCATCCCCGGATATTGGGCATTCACCTGGCTTTCTCGCATCGGCGCCCTCTAAAACGCGCCATCCGGTCGCTAGCCCGACATACTTGGGCCATGAGCGACAACGTGACCATCACCCCCCTGGACAACGGCCCTCTCGAAGTCACCGGTCAGGTGAGCATCGTGGCACCGGACGGAACGGTGATCTCCGACACGGAGAAGTCGTTCCTGTGCCGCTGCGGACAGTCCGAGAAGAAGCCCTTCTGCGACGGCAGCCACAAGCGAGTGGGCTGGACCTCCGCCTAGCACTGCGCCCCGGCGGTTTCACTCAGCGCGCACGTGGCTCCGCTGCGCGGCTGTGCTCCATGTCAACGTGACGAGGACGACGATGCCTGCCGCCACGACCGTGGCGATAATTCGCACGACGATGTCGTCAACGATCGAATCACCCACAACGCTGAACACACCCAGGATCACCATGGTGATTCCCGTGACCGCCACCGCATAGAACGCAAAGAGAAAAGCCACGGTCAGGTAAGCCCCGAGACCCACCACGAATGCAGCCAAGAGACCCTGGTTCATCCATGGCAGCAACAACACCGCTGCGGCTAAGGCCCCGACCATGGTTCCCACAATTCGTGCCACAACCTTGACCGACGTGAGCCGACTGTCCGGAAGCGTGACCCATGCGACCGTGACCGGAATCCAATAGGCGTGCATCACCGGGACGTTCCAGGCGATGAGCGTCGCGATACCTATGCCTACCGGCAGTCGAATCGCATGCCAGAAGAATCTGTTGGACGGAACGCAGCAGTCGCGGAACCGACACCAGAACCCCCGCGGTCCGGTGAGGGCATCCGGCGCCGCCACGGCGAGCGAGGACCAGTGTCGCGCAAGGTAGGGAGCCACTGTCACAACCGTGATCACAAGGCCGCCCAGCGCGATCAGCAGCGCGTTGATCTCCGTTGCACGCATACCCGAAGGCGCCCCGGAAAATGCGCAGAAGACCACGAGGGACAGGACTCCGATGAGTCCGCCTCGGTAACTAAGCGCACCCCCAAATCCGCACACCGCCGCTACAAGCAAGGTCACCAGGAAGGTCACGAGATTTCGCTCACTGAAGAGCCCGCCCAATTCGGCTGCCAGTGTCAGGCTCGTCGTGGTCCAGAGCATCGTGCGCCATCTTTGACCAGGGATCTCACCAAGATCGGCCGCAGCAACAAAGACCGCGCCTATGGTGAGTGGGACGACATCTGCCTTGTGGTCCGTTGCAAGACACACCACGACGAGGCCGGTCGCCACGATCGCAATGCGAAGAGGAGCAAGCAGGCGAAGACGTGATCGGTCTAGGCGGATAGCGTCGTTGAACAGCGGATGGCCGGTGAGTGCATCACGCATCAGTCAGTGCCCTCACGCCTCTCCCCCGTGTGATCGCGCCCCTTGTGCGACAAGGTTGCGCAGCGCCCGCAGTGCCACCGACAGTGTCGCCAGATCTGGATCGTCCACCCCCGCGATATCCGTCAGGGTGGTTGTCGCACGCATCACGCCTTCCATGTGCGCACCCTCCCACGCGCGCAGACGCTCGGCGGCACTCTGGGTGGCGGGCGTTGCGCGGACCACGCGTGCGGTCAAGCCAGCCACTGCCGCATAGAGGTCACTGCGCAAGGCCTGGCGAGCCAGAGCCGACCAACGATCGCCCCGCGGGAGATTGGTGATGTGCACGAGCGTGCGATCAATGTCGTACCGCTCTGTGATGGTGAAGAAGAGGGGCGTGACGGTGTCCACGTCCTCGCCTGTCTCGACACAGATATCGGTGATATCCAGCAGCGAGAATACATCCAGAGCCGCCGCGGTGCTCGCGGCTAGTTCCTCCGGTACCCCCGCGGACGTGAATCGTTGACGCAGACGATCGAAGCGATCGTGCTCGACGCCCAGCAACATGCCAGGCACATCATTCGCATGAGCGGACACCACCGAGGCGAAATCCTCGATCTCACGCTGGACATCGAGTGTTCCGCCGCGCGTCTGCAGAAACCAGCGTGTAGCACGATCAAGAAGTCGCCTGATCTCAAGATGTAGTGCCGTTTGAGCGTCGGATGGAATGAGATTGTCCTGCTCATTGATGCGATTCCAGATGGCGGCGATGCCAAACACCTCCATTGAGGCACACGCTGCGCGCACCACAGCGACCGCACTGGCACCGGTCTCCTCCATTGCGCGGAACACGAAGGTGATGCCACCGATATTGATAAGACGATTGACCGTAACGGTGCTGATGATCTCTCGACGAAGTGGATGAGAAAGCATGCCGGCCCTGAAACGATCATGCAGGAGTGTCGGGAAGTACACCTCCACCATGCGAGAAAAATAGGGCTCGTCGGAGATGACAGAGGCGTTGAGCTCACGGGTCAACCAGATTTTGGAGTAGGCAAGGAGCACCGAGAGCTCAGGAGAGGTCAGGCCTTGCCCCGCAAGTCGCCTTGATCGAATCTCCTCATCATCAGGGAGGAACTCCAGAGCGCGATCAAGCAAACCGTCGTGTTCCAACTGCTCAATCATGCGCTGGTGGACAGACAAGAGTGCATCGGCTCCCGCGCGCGCATTGCCCAGGACGACGTTCTGTCCGTAATTGTCAGACAGCACGCGGGCAGCCACGTCGTCGCTCATGCTGGTCAAGAGATCGACACGATCCGAGGCGCTCAACTCTCCAGATCGCACCGCAGCATCGAGCAGGATCTTGATGTTGACCTCATGATCTGAGGTATCGACTCCGGCTGAGTTGTCGATTGCATCGGTATTGAGCCGCACGCCGTGGCGAGCGGCTTCCACCCGGCCAAGTTGGGTGAATCCCAGATTGCCACCCTCGCCGACCACTGTGCAGCGAAGATCATCACCGTTGACGCGAATGCGGTCATTGGCCTTGTCACCAACGTCGGCATGCGACTGATTTCGAGCCTTGACATAGGTGCCGATGCCCCCGTTCCAGAGCAGGTCGACCGGAGCGCGCAGGATCGCGCTGATGACCTCATCTGGCGTGAGCGCCGTGGTGTCCGGTGCCAATCCCAATACTTCGACAATCTGAGGTGACAGCGGAATGGACTTGAGCGACCGCGAAAAGACACCACCACCGGGTGACACGAGGGCGGCGTCGTAGTCCTGCCACGACGAACGCGGCAGGGCGAACAGTCGGCGGCGCTCTGCCAGTGATTCGTCAGGGACAGGTGCGGGGTCAAGGAAGATATCGCGATGATCGAATGCCGCGACCAAACGGATATGCGGACTCAGCAACATTCCGTTGCCGAATACATCCCCGCTCATGTCGCCCACGCCCACCACGGAAAAGTCCTGTGTCTGGGTATTGCGGCCAAGATCACGGAAATGTCGCTGAACTGACTCCCATGCGCCGCGTGCCGTAATACCCATCGCCTTGTGGTCGTAGCCAACCGAGCCGCCCGAGGCGAACGCATCGCCCAGCCAGAAATCATGCTCGAGGGCGATGCTGTTCGCCAGATCGGAGAATGTTGCGGTCCCCTTGTCTGCCGCAACGACAAGGTACGGATCATCGCCGTCATAGCGGATCGTGTCTCGTGGTGGCACCACCTGTCCGTCCACCAGATTGTCGGTCAGGTCCAGCATGCTCGAAACAAACTCGCGATAGGCGGCCTTGCCCTCGGCCAGCCATCCGTCACGATCGACGGCTGGATCCGGCAACGACCGAGCGAAAAATCCACCCTTTGCGCCCACGGGCACGATGACAGCGTTTTTGACCTCCTGCGCCTTAACCAAGCCCAAGACCTCGGTGCGGAAGTCCTCCTGCCGATCACTCCAACGCAATCCGCCTCGGGCCACCGCTCCGAAACGCAGGTGCACTCCTTCTACGCGCGGAGAGTGCACCCAAATTTCGTACTTCGGCCGAGGCAGTGGTACCTCGGCTAGACGATGCGGGTCGAGCTTGAGTGCGATTCCCAGAGGCTCACTTCCGTCATTTCGTGATTGATACAACGTTGTCCGAAGGGTGGCGAGGATCAGAGCCACGAACGAACGCAAAATGCGGTCATGGTCCAGGCTGGCGACCACGTCGAGCTCAGTCTCGATCTCACGAACTATCTCCGATTCGCGATCATCTCGCCCAGATGTGTCGGTGGGGCGTGCGAATCGGTTTTCGAAAAGGTCGATGAGCAAGCGGACGGTCGGAACATTTCCGGCGAGCACGCCCTCGATGTAGCTCTGGCTGAACGTCGTGCCGATCTGGCGCAGGTAACGTGCATAGGCGCGAAGCACCATCGCCTCGCGCCACCGCAGTCCCCCGCGAGTGATGAGAGCGTTGAATCCATCTATCGCGCATCGACCCTCCCAGGCCGCGAGGAATGTCTCTTCGAGTCGCTCGGGAAGCGTTGACCGGGCAGCAATCTCACCAGCCGGAAGCACCATGGCAAAGTCCAGGATCCAGGCGGGCTCCCGCATCGGCCGAGTTATCTCATAGGGATGCTCCTCGACCACGTCCAGACCCATCGACTGAAGAATGGGCAGAACGTGCGAAAGGGACATAGGCATGCCGACTCGCGTGATCTTGAGCCGCAGGTCTCTCGGCCCCGCATCGCCTGGAGCGTGAAGCTCAAGCGAAAGCTCTCCCGGCTGGAGGCTGGAGATCGTCAACGCGTCTTGAACGCCATGCGCCGGTGCGTACCTCTCTTTGTACCCCTCAGAGAACGCGGACCGAAAGCTACGCAGCATCGGGCCGGCTTCACTGTCGCCCACACGATTGACCAAGAGGCCCTGAAATGAGTCCTGCCAGCTTCGGGCTGCTTCGATGATCTTGGCCTCGAGATCTGCGGCATTGACCTCCGGCACGGTCTGACCTGATGGCACCCGAATGACAAAGTGGAGTCGAGCTAGAAGAGCATCGGTGACACGCGTGGTGTAGTCGCAGTACTCGCCACCGTAGGCCTCCGTCAGGATGGCCTGCATGCGAAGTCGTACCGCGGTCGTGTACCGATCGCGAGGGAGGTGGACTAGGCATGACACGAACCGACCGAAGTCATCGGTGCGGACATATAGCTTGGTGTGACGCCTGTCTTGCAGGTGCATGACCGATCGGCACAGCTCAGCCAGCTCTGCGTGATGAATCTGGAAGAGCTCATCACGCGGGTACGTCTCGAGAAAGCGCAAGAGTGCTTTGGCGTCATGCCCGCCCTCTGCGTACCCGAATTCAGAAGCAAGCTCGTCATAGCTTCGACGCAGAAGGGGAACAGTCACGAGGCTTTGGACATGGGCATTGGACGTGAATAGGCCGAGGAAGCGATCCTCTCCGACCACAACCCCCGCGTCGTTAAACCTCTTGACGCCGATGTAGTCAAAGTAAGAGGAACGATGGACCGTGCTGCGTGAGTTAGCTTTGGTGATCAACAGAAGCCGCGGTTCGGTGGCAAGAACCCGCGCCTGATCGCTGAGCTTTGCGAAGCTACGGGAAGTCGACGAGCGAGGGCGATGTTCTTCGTTGAGCAGTCCACGACCCGTTGCCGGCACCGGACGAAGGGACAGGTGCCCGTCTGGTTCCACGAGGTCGTACTGCTGGTATCCCAAAAAGGTGAAGTTGTCATCGCAGAGCCAGCGCAAAAAGTCCACGCCGTCGAGAACCATTCCGGCCGACATGCCCCAGGGCGGCGCAGCTTCGAGCTCGGTTGCGATAGCTAAAGCGCGGTCACGCATGGCCGACCAATCCGATACAGCAGCACGCACATCCGACAGGACGCGCCGCGCATCGACATCCACCGCTGTGCCCTCGAGCATGTCTGGGTCTAGGGCGTACTCCACCCACATCCACGACTCCGCGACCGTGCCCTCTGGGAGAGCATCATCCACATCAAGGTCAAGAATCTCTCGCAGAGTTCCGTCAGCCGCACGGCGGACGACAAACTGAGGGTGGAGGACAAGGTGAATGTCATGGTGCGCCGAGAGGAGCATCGCGCTCACGGAGTCCACCAGAAACGGCATGTCGTCAGTGGACACCTGAAGCACGGCAAGGTGTGCGGGCAGATTCGCCGGGGTTAACGACCGCACAAGGGGGTCACCGCTATGCCGAACCTGCGCCAGCTCGATCATCGAGCGGGCGATGCCCTCCAGAACAGCTGCAGGGTGCGTGGCTCGATCCTCATCGGCCAGATAACGAGATAGCCGCGTTGCAACAATGTCGAACTGCTGGTTCTGTGGACTTTCCACGTCATCGCCTCGTCCCGAAGTGTCCAGGGCCCACGGTAGTCGTTTGGGGATCACTTCATGCCATGATGCGACCGACCAATTCCATGAGGGGACAGCACATGGCTACCAGCCTTGATTTTGAGCAGACCTACCCTGCCGACCCGGCCACCGTTGTGGCCATGCTCAAGAATCCTGACCTCACCAAGGAGAAGATGGAGCGCACGGGTTCGATGGCCACCACTGTCGACGTCAAAGATTCATCTGATGGTGGCTTCGTGATCACCACAACGCGCGTGCTGCCCTCCAAGGTTCCCGCAGCGGCGGCCGCATTCGTGGGCGAGACGCTCAATGTCACGGAGGTCCAGACCTGGTCCGCCGCGGCGGCCGACGGGTCGCGCAGCGGCACCGTGGCGGTTGACTTCGGTGCGCCCATCACGTTCAAGGGCACAATGCAGCTCAGCCCCACGCCGGACGGCACTGTCGTATCCAGTCACGGTGACATCAAGGCCGGCATCCCATTCGTCGGCGGCATGATCGAAGCTGGAGCCGCTGATCAAACGCGCAAGTACCTCAAAGCCGAGGAGACCATCGGCCGGGAGTTCCTCGCGCGATAGGTCACCCGGCGATGCTGTCGGTCCAAGCTGACAGGCTCGTGCGCAAAGAGGTCTCAAGTACGTTCTGTCGTCGAGCCGCGACCATCACATTGGCGCCGATGGCCTCCAGGTCTTCAGAACCAGGGCCGACCATGCGCACGATGGCTCCGGTGGATTCCACCGCTGCACATTCACTGCGAGCCTGCTTGGTGACCTCACTTCGCCACTTCTGCTCAAGTTTGCGCAGCATTCCCGGACTTCGCTCCTGCGCTGCGGTGACCATAGGCGCGATGACATACACCTCGTCGAGTTTCATGTGAGTCAGTGCGTCCACTGACGTGGATGAGATCGTTCCTCCGTCGATGTACGTGCGACCGCTGATGGTGACCGGAGCGAACCATCCGGGGATCGCACACGATGCCATCACTGCTTCAGGCATTGACGCCACGGGCGCTCCCGCTCGGCCGAAGACCACCCGACGGCCAGATGCGTAATCCATCGCGACAATCCACGCTTCGGGGCGGTGCGGCCACGAGCGATCACCGGCGGCGTGAGCCACCAAGTCACCTATGCCGCCGAGTTCACGAGCGCCTGGCGGCAGCAGGGACGCGAGCACCGCTGTTGCAGGTACCTGCCCGGGGTGCTTGATGCTCTCACCCAGAAGCCGGGGAGAACCGGGAACAAAGACGCGGGGCATGGCCGGCTTGTGACCACCGGTGACGACTTCGGGATCAAATGCATACCCCGCCAGAGGCCCTTCAACGACGGATTCGTTGCCATACTGCTGGCGAAGTTGCGTGACCGTCACACCATGACTGAGCAGCGCAGCCAAAACAGATCCCGCAGACGTGCCCACGATCACGTCCACGTCGGCCGCCGAAAATCCGTAACGCTCCTCCATGGCATGCAAGGCGCCTACCGCCCAGGTGCCACCCAGCACACCGCCGCCACCGAGGACGAGGCCACGTCGCACGGTCATGCGCGCTCCTGAGGCACTGCGCGAAGGCGACGTCGTTCCTCGCACCTCTCGAGAAGTTCCATGCGGGCATCATGAAGGCAGGACACAAGCACGTCTAAATCAGGAAGAGCATCGCGATCGGCGAAAAGTCCGAGGTAAACGCCACCGTCGTAGGACGTCAGTCCGATGCTGAGGGCCTGCCCAATGCCGAGTGGTACGACCGGGTATGCCGCGGTCATGCGTGCACCGGCCGCATACAGCGGATGCTGTGGTCCGGGCACGTTGGTAATGACGAGGTTGTACACGCGCCGCGTGAGCGATGCACCCAGACGTGCACCGAGAGCGTGCAACGTTGGAGGCCCGAAGCCAGCGATGTCGGCGATGTTGCTCGCCCCGACGAAGTGGTCGTTCTCCTCGAGCTGGGCCATCTGGTAACTCACCTGCTGCACCCGCACGGCCGGATCCGGTTCGCCGACCGGTAGATCGACGATGGTGGCGGCCACCTTGCTACCCAGGGAGTCACCCTCATGCGTGGGAATCGCGATGCTGACGGGGAGCATGGCGCGCAGAACATCGCCTTGACTCACACCTTGCCCGCGCGCGAGCAGCCACGAACGCAACCCGCCAGAGAGCACCGCGAGGATGGCGTCGTTGACCGTGCCCCCCAACACGGTGCGAACCTGCTTCACATCCGCCAGTGGCATGTCGATGCTCGCGAAGCGTCGTTGGGCACCGATTTCGACGTTGAGCGGACTTGCCGGCGTGGGACGGGCCACCGCGGCAACTGTTGACAGGGCGCTCCCGACCTTGCCTCCCACCCGCTGAGCGATCGAGGTGGCATCCGATCCGGCCTTGCGCAATGCGTCGATGGCCGCGCCGGGCCGAGCAGCAATCTCGGCGACGGCCTCGGTCAGCAGCTCAACTCCACTGGGCTCACGTCGTGCCTGCCACGTATCCCCCGGACTTGCAGGCACCTCCGGTGTTTCGTCGAGCAGCACCTGCGCGATGTCCACGGCAGACACCCCATCGACCAGCGCCTCATGCGTCTTGCTGACGATGGCGACCTGACCGTCCTGCAGACCTTCGATGAGATACAGCTCCCACAGCGGTCGGTCGCGGTCGAGCCGACGGCTGATGATGCGCGCGACGAGCTCGTCAAGCTGCTCGCGGGTGCCCGGCTTGGGCAATGCGGATCTTCGAACGTGGTACGTGATGTCAAAGTCCTCGTCGTCGACCCACACCGGCCGCGCGACACCGAAAGGAATATTGCGCACCCGCTGGCGATAGCGCGGCACGAACGGCAGCCGCTGACGAACCAGGCGAATCAGCTGATCGAGGTCCAGGCCGCCTTCCGGCGGTGTGAATATGGCAAGGCCACCGGCGTGCATAGGGGTGGTCTCACGATCAAGAAAGAGGAACGAGGCATCCAAAGCCGTCAGTCGACTCGGCATCTGGCCTCCCTCGTAAGCCGCGGGTTGTCAGTCTCCCACGACCTGCCTGGCCAACAAACGCATCGCCCTGCTGACCCCGGATCTGCTGGCTCGCTCCGAGAGCGTGCCCCCGTGCGCCCAACATCTCGCCAAAGTCCGCTCATCGTCGGGGACAGCCACCGCAGGGGCATCGATTCCCAGTGCTCGCACGGTGTCCACCCATGCGGACGCGCCTCGCCCCGCACGCGTGTGCACGAGCGTCCGTGGCGCACCCGGGGGAAGGTCACCCCATGCGCTTGCCAACCGCGCGGCCCCATGAGCAGAACTCCGTGCCACCACCACGACGTGGTCGGCGATCGTGAGCGCCGACAGCGATGCGGCATTGCGTCGACGGGACCATGGCGCATCCCCATCAACGTCCTCAAGACTTGCACCCACATCCACCACCGTGACGTCAAAGCTCGCCCGCATGCTTTCCCACAGCGACTCAAGATGTGCGGAACGCAGTTCGGGCCAGTGATCTGTCGATCCGATCCCGGTCAGTACCGCCAGGGTTGGGGACACCTGGGTGCAGAACTCCGCGACATCAATTTCCTCTCGACCATCGAGAGATCGGCAGGCCGCCAAAATTCCCGGCGCCTGAACGCCAAGTGCCATACCAATCGATGGAGCGTACGTGTCAGCATCAATGAGGCACACGCGCCGCTGCATGCCTGCGAGCGCATCGGCTAGTCCGAGCGCCACCGTCGTTCGTCCGGGCGCACCGTGCGGCCCCCATACGACAATCACGTGTCCACATCGCATCGGGCGGGGCGCGTCGATGATGTGGACCACATCGCCTGCGATGGCGTCGACCTCATGGGTGGCGATAAGCAGTGGCCACAGGGGGGTTGAGTCGGCTCGGACGATGCGACTGACGCCGAGGTGTCGCAGTCGATCAACATCCTCAGGATCCTCCGCAAGACCCACGGTCGCTGAGCCCAATCGATCAACCGTGGCGGATACCAACCGTGGAAGTGACGCAGATATGACCGGTTGAGCTTGTGGGAATGACGCAACAGCAGCGAGGGCATCAACCGCATCAACACACCGCCGAACAATGCGTACACCCGATGTCGACGCCGTGGACACAAGTTCTGGCTCTCGCGTCACCCCCGGTGCTGCCAGGAGAACATCGATCATGGCGTCTGCCCCATCACTGTCGTGGAAACAGGTGCATCATCCGCGCGGGGATCCTGTGCCGTCTGCGTACTCGAGATGGGTACCGAGACAAGATCTACTGAACCAACGCGTGAGGCAGCGACGACGTCCTGCACTCGGTTGGTCGGCACGCGGAGCATCACCGTGAGTTCGCTTGCAACTCCACTTGGGTCTGTGGAAACGCTCCACACCAAAACGTGTGCAATTACAAGTCGCGGACTCGTGTGCTCTTGCACGTCTGTGGTCCAGATATCCACGGCATCGCCGGCTTGAACATCCGACGGAAGGTGACGTGGATCGACCGGCACGGGGACGAGTCGAACGTCGCCGTCACTGTCTTCTGCCAGGGCTGCCTTGGGCAGCAATTGACCCGCGGAGATCGGCCATCGAAGGGTGCCTACAAGGCCCCCGGCGGTCGCAGGACTGTCGGCAGCCACATACGTCGAGCCGGCAACATCGCGATTGACCTCCACGGCTACCAGTCCGGAGGGATGAGCGCCTGCCTGCAGGTCACGGGTGACCTGCCATACGGTCATAGTGTCGCGCCCACTCGACATAATCCGTGCACCAGCGAGCATGGAAACCGCAATGAGCGCGAGGCCACACCAGAGGCGTACATCGCGCATGCGAGCGGTCCGTATACGTTGCATGACACGCAGCATCGCCGTATCAGGGCGGGTAGGTCGAATCGTCATCCACAGGTCGCGGTAGACCACTCGCACAAGGCCACATCATTTAGGCACCATCCGCCCATGCGATTTCTCACGCTTGCCGATGTGGCCGAAACTTTGAACGTCTCGGGAGCCCAGGTTTACGCACTTGTGCGCAGTGGCGCTCTCCCGGCGATCAAGGTCGGCGGGCGCGGGCAGTGGCGCGTGGAGTCACGCGTCCTCGAGGAGTTCATTACCGCGCAGTATGCGCAGACTCGAACCTTCGTGCGCACTCATCCGAGATGACTACAGCAGCTCGCACGCCTGAAGTCCCGCCAGCGGTACCCAACTACCGCATTCCAGAACGACATAATCTGCGCACACGCTCGACAGCCGCGCAACTTTTCGAGTCCCGTCGGGCCACCACAGTCGCACCGATCCGCCACATGCATGGTGCTCTCGCAGGACACTGCACACGCTGCGCGTGGGTGCGTCGGTGCAGTGTCGTGTGGCCCGGTGCGGTTGAAGAACACAAACAGAGGTCATAGGGACAAGTAACACGCCCCTGTCGACTTCTACGCAGACCCAGCCGACCACCGCCGGGCCGGTTCGACCCCGCACCACCGAACCGCCCGAGAGGTGCAGCTCTATCTCCGTTCCCACGGATAGGGCGCGGACAGCGTCATCTATTCGAGTCGTCGCCAATTCAGCCACAAAAACCTCATAGGCCTCACTGATTACGTCCCGGTCATGCTCGCGCTGCACTCGC
>Ga0304728_1001299_pt1 | contig 17954 bp, 15 predicted proteins | sample C_130625_MF_Meta_FD_190476 | JGI IMG/M metagenome (GOLD analysis project Ga0304728, IMG submission 190476) | Freshwater microbial communities from Lake Croche, Canada to study carbon cycling - C_130625_MF_MetaG (v2) (version 2) | ecosystem: Environmental > Aquatic > Freshwater > Lake | place... | reverse complement strand
AATAGTAAAATTGGAAAACCCTTTAGCATGAACCTTATTTTAGTCAAATATAAGCAGGGATCACAAATCATTGATTGTTAATTATATATAAATAATTATCAACTGTTTCCGGATTTCCTTTTTAAGGGTTTCATTATCAAATAATTAGAAGAATTGGCTGACAAGTTGACACATTCTATTTTTTTAACTAAATTTGCGTTTCAAAACCAGACGGAATGGAATTATTTACAACGGCCACCAAGGAGCATGATGAATTGAGACAGGGGGAAGCCTATGTATCTACACAAAGCAAAGCCCCATTTTCCAAGTTCTTTATGATTGAAAGTTATGGCTGTGCCATGAACTTTGCGGACAGCGAAGTAGTGGCTTCTATTTTAGAAAAGAATGGCTACGGTAGCACAAAAAATATTGAACAAGCCGATTTAATCCTCATCAATACTTGCTCTATTAGAGAAAAGGCGGAACTCACAGTGCGTAAAAGACTCACTGAGTTTAGAAAATACAAAGAACAAAAGCCAGCAATGTTGGTGGGTGTTTTAGGTTGCATGGCTGAAAGATTAAAATCAAAGTTATTAGAAGAAGAAAAATTGGTGGATTTAGTCGTAGGCCCCGATGCTTATCGAACCCTCCCCGATTTAATTGTAGAAGCAGGTACCGGGCAAAAAGCTGTAAATGTTTTATTAAGTAGAGAGGAGACTTATTCCGATATCTCTCCAGTTCGTTTAGACAGCAATGGCATCAGTGGATTTGTTTCTATCATGCGCGGCTGCAACAATATGTGTAGTTTTTGTGTAGTCCCTTTTACAAGAGGACGTGAAAGAAGTAGAGATGCTTTTTCTATTGTAGCAGAATGTAAAGATTTATATGATAAAGGCTACAAAGAAGTCACCTTGCTTGGACAAAACGTAGACAGTTATTACTGGAACAATCCTGAAACCAATACCCAAGTTACTTTTGCAGGGCTTTTAGAAAGCGTTGCATTAATTAATCCTCAATTAAGAGTTCGCTTTAGCACTTCGCACCCTAAAGACATCACAGATGATGTTTTATTCACCATGATGAAGTACCATAATATTTGTAAGTACATTCACTTACCTGTGCAAAGCGGTAGCACTAGAGTTTTACAATTGATGAACCGCACTTATACCCGCGAATGGTACCTTGCTAAAGTGGCGCGCATCAAAGAGCTGATGCCTGAATGTAGTATTTCCGCAGACATCATTGCTGGTTTTTGTACCGAAACAGAAGCAGATCATCAGGACACCATGAGTATCATGCAATTGGCGCAGTATGATTATGCTTATATGTATTTTTATTCTGAACGACCAGGCACCCTAGCTGAAAAAAGATATGAAGACGATGTGCCCTTGGCTATTAAAAAAAGAAGATTACAAGAAATCGTAGATGTACAATGGCATTTATCTAATGAAAGTAATAAAAAAGAATTAGGAAAATGCTACGAAGTATTGATTGAGGGCAACAGTAAAAAAAGTGATGCAGAATGGATGGGTAGAACTAGTCAAAACAAAGTAGTCGTTTTTCCTAAAGCGAACAATGGCAGCAGCTCTAATTTAAAAAAAGGAGATTATGTGCAGATCCTTATAAAAGATTTTACGAAAGGGACTTTAATTGGTGCCATAAAAAATAATTAAAATGGATTTACAAGCATTAAAAAATAGATTCAGCATCATTGGCAATACCCCTGCCATTAATCATGCATTGAATACAGCGGAGCAAGTAGCTGGTACCGATTTGACGGTCCTGATTGTAGGAGAAAGTGGTGTGGGTAAAGAAGTTTTTTCTCAAATCATTCATAGTTTGTCTGCAAGAAAACACAATCCTTTTATTGCAGTCAATTGCGGCGCCATTCCAGAAGGCACTATCGATTCAGAATTGTTTGGACATGAGAAAGGTTCTTTTACTGGTGCAGTAGATAGTAGAAAAGGTTATTTTGAAACTGTTAGTGGGGGTACTATATTTTTAGATGAAATTGGAGAATTGCCCTTGGGTACACAAGCCAGGTTATTACGTGTATTAGAGACGGGAGAATTTATACGCGTAGGATCCTCCAAGGTACAAAAATCAGACGTGCGTGTGGTGGCTGCGACCAATAGAGAATTATTAGAATTTACCCAAAAAGGAAAGTTCAGAGAGGACTTGTATTATCGATTGAATACCGTACCTATTCGAGTGCCTTCTTTAAGAGACCGCAAAGAAGACATTCCTTTATTGTTTAGAAAATTCGTAGTGGATTTTGCAGAAAAATACAAAACCAAACCTATTTTCTTAGATGAAGAAGCACGTCATTTATTGGCCCAATATCCTTGGCCAGGCAATGTGAGAGAATTGAAAAATATTGCAGAACAAATTTCAGTTTTAAGCAAAGTGGAGCATATCAATGCCGAAGTATTGGCTGGCTTTTTGCCCGTTCAAAATGTAAACAATGTGCCCATGCTGTCTGGCAATACCCCCGTGGGTGAATTTGCCAATGAAAGAGAAATCTTGTACAAGCTTTTCTTTGACATGAAAAAAGACGTGAACGAATTAAAGAAAATGTTTTTAGAAATATTACAAAACCCAAGCATTGCAGGATCCAATAATTCAAATTTCAATAAAGAATCATTGATTAATGAATTAAAAGAGGATTTGATGCCTGCAACTAATCTAGGCCACCATGCCTCCCCTAACAATTCTAACGTACATCTTAGTTCGCCCCAGCCTATTATCATTGACAATGAATTGAATGGCCATTATGAAGTAGAAGAATCCTTGAATATTATGGATAAGGAAAAAGAACTAATTTTAAAGGCATTGAAAAAACATCGTGGTCGTCGCAAAGATGCTTCCACGGATTTAGGCATCAGTGAAAGAACTTTGTACAGAAAGATAAAAGAATACGATATTGAAGAATAATTTTATATCCAGCATAATGAAAATGACGAAACTGCATTTAATTAAATCTTTGGTATTGACCATATTGGTGGGTACTTTACCAACCAGCTGTGGTATTTATAGTTTTAGAGATGCAGTCATTCCAGACAATATCAAAACGGTTAAAATTGGGTTCATCGAAAACAAAGCTAGGTATGTGAATCCTCAGTTGGCACCCATGCTCACCGATAAGTTGCAACAAAAAATAATTAGTGGCACCAAACTTACCCGCACCAACAGCGATGAAGCACATTATCAAATTTATGCCGCCATCACTAATTACGACCCTTCTCAAACCGTGGGCGTAAGTGCACAACAAGCCAGCACCAATCGATTGACCGTGACCGTGCATGTTTTATTAAAAAAAACTTTAGAAAATAAAGAACAAGAATTTGATGTGACCAGAAATTTTGATTTTTCTGCCAGTTTAACTTTGCAAGCAGCAGAAACTCAATTGATGGACGACATACTTAGAAATATTACAGATGATATCTTTAATCAAATTTTTTCAAACTGGTAATCCATGTCAACTAGCTTAATCAATTCAATATTAAATCAGTGGACTGGACAGGCTAACTTAGAAGCCATTGAAACTGCCGATTTAGAGCAATGGGTCAATGCACATCCTTATAGCCCAAGCCTTCAATTGTTATTGGCTAAAAAATATGAAATGGTGGCCTCTCCACTGCAGGCAGCTCAATTACAAAAAACCAGTGTTTATTTTCAGCGTAATTTACAATTGCAATATATACTTCAATCACAGGAAGAAGATGCTTTGTCCACTCCTATGGAACAGAAATTATCTAGCATCATTTCGGATCAATTGGCTCAATTTAAAGAACCTGTGCAATCAGCTGCTTTGGTGTTTGAGGCGGAATTAACCCCGCTTCAAAAGGACTATTTTGAAGCCCAAGGCATCGCCATTGACCTATCCAAAATACCTCAGGATAAGTTTACCAAACAATTGAGGAGCTTTACTGCCTGGCTAAAAGTGCTAAAAAACAAGGATGGCAGCCCTCAAATAGCTGAAATAGGCGAGGAACAGGAAAAAGCGATTGCTGCCATAGCAGAAAAAGCCAATACCACAGCCGATGTCATCACCGAAGCCATGGCGGAAGTTTGGCTTAAACAAGGCAATAAACGAAAGGCAATTGACGTCTATTCTAAATTAAGTTTTATTTTTCCTGAAAAATCCGTTTATTTTGCGTCAAGAATAGAACAACTAAAACAAAGAAAATGATAACACTTTATTTGATATTGATTATTGCAGCCTGCGTAGGCCTTGGATTCATGGTTTTGATTCAGAATCCAAAAGGGGGTGGTTTAAACGCCAATGTAGGCGGTTTGACCAACAATTTCATGGGTGTTAAGCAAACCACAGATGTATTGGAAAAAGGTACTTGGATATTCGCTGCTGTCATTGCAGTTTTAGCCATGACTTCTACCCTGTTTTTAAGAGCTGGTGGCGGTACAGATGGTGACAAGGGTTTATTGAACAAAGTAAATACGTCTGTTACAGCTCCTGCGGCAGCTGCACCAGTGGCTCCAGCACCTGCGGCTCCTGCTAATACACCTGCAACACCAGTCAAAAAATAGCATTGAAATCTTAAAGTAGCTTGCTCCATAGCAAACTGCTTATTTGAAGATAAAATATTTATCCCTCCCCAGCAATCGGGAGGGATTTTTATTGTATTATTGAATACCCTTTTAAACTAAGTTTGAACTAGCAACAATGAAAAAAATATTTTATTTAGTCTTATTGCTTGTACTCGTTTATACCGCTTACAATCTATTCATTAAAACCACCCATTTTGTTGGTCAAAAGACAAGCTTTGTTTACCATGCTTCAGGACTTTCCGATTTGGCAGATAGCTTGGTGGCTAAAAAAATTATTTTAGACAAGCCCAGCTTTTTAGTTTTTGCTAAAATTTTAAAAGTAGAAGACAAACTAAAACCAGGAAAATTTTTAGTGCTAAAAAATACCAGCCTGCTTTCCTTACTTCGTATGCTAAGAAACAACCAACAATTAAAAGTAAAGTTTGTCTTAAATAAAGTAAGAACCAGGGCAGAATTAGCCAAACTAATTGCAACAAGTTTTGACAAGGACAGTGCGGATTGTGCCCTGTATTTGAACAGCAATGATTCCTTGGCCAAGTTTCAAACAGATACCACTCAAATATTGACATTGTTTATCCCCAATACCTATGAGTTTTATTGGTCAATCCCCATGACTAAATTTATTCAAAAAATGAAAGCAGCTTCGGAACAATATTGGACTAGCAACAATAGAATTCAAAAAGCCAAGGCCTTGGGCTTAACAAAAAATGAAGTGTATACTTTAGCCTCCATTGTAGAAGAAGAAACCAATTACGATTCAGACAAAACAATAATCGCAAGTGTGTATCAAAATAGACTCAAGAAAAATATGCCCCTGCAAGCCTGCCCTACTATCAAATATGCCATGCAGGACTTTAGCTTAACTAGAATTTACGATAAATATTTAAGCAATCCTTCCTTGTACAATACCTACCGCTACAAAGGATTGCCTCCAGGACCCATTGGCACGCCTGCCCCTAAAACCATTGACCTAGTCTTAGATGCCCCAAGTACAGCGTATATTTATTTTGTGGCCAAAGCAGATTTTAGCGGCTACCATCATTTTAGTGCCGATTATAAAGAACATATGAAGTATGCCAAAGAATACCAGCTTAAACTAGATGAATACCAAGCAAAGAAGCAACAAAAAGCACCCTAAAAATAACTTGTAAATTTACCCCTAAACAATTTTATCTTGAACTTGTTTCAACCCATTAAAAATAATTTTTTCACCGTCGCCAGACCTACGTTTTTGTTTTTAAAACGAAAAGCCAAAGGCATTTATATTCCAGGCTTTCAGCATGTTAATTTGTATCAAGTGATAAAATTTTTATTTAAGCAATTAAATACTTTAGGTTTATACGATCGCGCCTCAGCCATTTCTTTTAATTTAATCATGGCCTTGCCCGCAGGCTTTTTGTTTTTGTTTTCTATCATCCCTTATTTTCCCTCTACTTTTAAAGTAAAAAAACAAATTCTATCAGTGTTCAAAGACATTGCCCCCAATTCAAGTACTTATAAATTTATCTTAGACATCATCAACGATTTACTAAGCCAACACGTAGGGGTTTTTTCGTTTGGATTTTTATTGCTCTTATTTTACGCTTCGAATGCCATGACGGGCATCATCAGAAGTTTTGACAAATCGATTATGCAAAACAAGCCCTTCTTTTTACACCAAAGAATGCGGGCCATTCGTTTGACCATTATGTTAATCTTATTGGTATTTGCAAGTATTTTGGTATTGATTGGGCAAGATCAATTGACCACCTTACTCAGAGAAGTATTTGACATTAAAAGAAAAACCATTGTCCCTTATTGGAATACTGTAAGATGGGGCGTGATTGTACTATTATTATTTTTTGGCAATGCTTTCATTTACAAGTATGCCCCACTCATTAAAGAAAAGTGGTCCTTAATGTCGCCAGGTGCCCTGCTCTCTACGCTACTGATGTTGATTACCACTTTGGGCTTTTCCTATTGGGTAAATCATTTTAGTAGTTACAATAAAATTTATGGATCTATTGGTACCGTATTAGTGGTCATGACATTGGTATATATCAATGCTTTGATTCTGCTTATAGGATTTGAATTAAATGTAAGTATTGAAGTACTTAAAAAAGAACAAAACCAACTAGACACACTTTAAGCTAATCAATTATTTATTGGCCATATCAGGAATCTCGTCTGCTTTATAAGCACCTGCCTCTAATTTCGCCTTGGTTTCACTAAAAGCTTTCAAGGTTAAATCAATTTCTTCTTGGGTATGAACTGCTGTAGGAATCAATCTATAAATGATATGCCCTTTAGGAATTACTGGATACACTACAATTGAGCAAAATATTTTATAATTTTCTCTTAAGTCCATCACCATTAATGTTGCTTCTTCTACGCCCCCTTTCATATAAATAGGTGTCACTACTGAATCGGTATTGCCAATATCAAATCCTCTTTCTTTTAAACCTTTCTGCAAGGCCAATGCATTTTTCCACAACTTATCTTTTAATTCAGTTTGTGTACGCAATAATTCTAAACGCTTTAAATTACCCACTACATAGGGCATGGGTAAACTTTTTGCAAAAATTTGTGAACGAATATTATATCTGATATAGTCAATGATGGTTTTAGGCCCAGCCATAAATGCACCTATGGAAGCCATACTTTTTGCAAAAGTGGAAAAATATAAATCAATCTCCTCTTGACAGCCTTGCTCCTCGCCCGCACCCGCACCCGTTTTTCCTAAAGTGCCAAAGCCATGGGCATCATCGACCAATAATCTAAAGGCTACTTTATTTTTAAGGGCCGCTACTTCTTTTATTTTTCCTTGGTCTCCCGCCATTCCAAATACCCCTTCTGTAATCACTAATATGCCACCAGACTCTTGTTTGTCTATTAAAGCCTGTGCTCTCATTAATTGCTTTTCACAATCTTCAATATCGTTATGCTTATATACAAAACGATGTCCGACTAACATTCTTAATCCATCTATAATACAAGCATGACATTCTGCATCATACACCACCACATCATGTCTTCCACAAATAGCATCTATGGCACTCATGATACCTTGATAACCATAGTTCATTAAAATAGCATCTTCTTTATGTTCAAAACTGGCTAATTCAGCTTCCAATTGCTCATGCAAATCACTATTCCCACTCATCATTCTTGCCCCCATGGGTGCAGCCAAACCATATTTTGCACTCGCCTCCGCATCCGCTTTTCTTACTTCTGGATGATTGGCTAGTCCCAAATAATTATTCAAACTCCAAACAATCATTTCCTGCCCTCTAAACTTCATCTTAGAACCAATTTCCCCTTCTAATTTTGGGAAAGCAAAATATCCATGCGCTCTTTCGCGGTGTTGACCTATGGGCCCATAGTGCTTGATCAATCTTTCAAATATATCTGACATATAAGCTTTTAATAATAAGCAAATTTAATGATTTTTTCACTTTATTAGCTTGATAAATAGATGTAAATTGCAAACACAATGCCCCCAAAACAGGGGCATTTTACCATTAAATATAACCTATGAAATATCTATTTTATCTTAGCTTTTTACTTTTTGCAGTTCATACAACTGCACAGAAGCTAACCTCCACTAATCCCAATGCTAAATCTAAACCCCATCCGAAATTAGTGGTAGGTATTATGGTAGATCAAATGAGGTGGGATTATGTGAATCGTTTTAGCCCTTTTTTTAAAACTAAGCAAGGATTTCTTCGTTTTGTAAATGAAGGCGCCTCTTGCAATAATACCATGATTCCTTATGTGCCTAGCGTCACTGCTTGTGGACATGCCTGTGTTTATACAGGGAGTGTTCCTTCCATTCATGGCATCACGGGAAACAATTGGTATGACAATGTAAAACAAAGAACTGTTTATTGTGTTGAAGACAATACTGTAGAAACGGTGGGTAGTAGCAACAAAAGCGCAGGTCAAATGAGTCCTGTCAATGTTTGGACAAGTACCATTGGGGATGAATTAAAATTGGCTTCTAATTTTAAATCTAAGGTATTTGGAATTTCAATTAAGGATCGTGGGGCCATTATTCCCGCAGGTCATGCGGCAGATGGTGCTTATTGGTACGATGCTAAAACAGGTAATTTTATTAGTTCTACTTATTATGGAAAAAACTTACCAAGTTGGGTAAGCAATTACAATGCCTTACATCGTCCTGATAGTTTGTACAGTAAGAATTGGAATTTAAGTTTGGCTAGTTCTATTTATGAAGCCAATTGTGATACTGATGAAAACACCTACGAGTCCACACCTTTTGGAAAAGACGCAAAACATTTTCCTTATAATTTGAAAAATTTTATTGGAAAAGATTATGGTAAAATTACTTCCACCCCCTATGGTAATGATTTAGTATTAGAAATGGCCAAGCAAGCTTTATTGAATGAACATTTAGGGGCAGACAATAGTACAGATATGTTGGCCATTAGTTTTTCTTCTCCAGATTATATTGGTCATGCTTTTGGTCCTGATTCTTGGGAAACAATGGATGACTATGTAAAATTAGACCAGTCCATGGCAGATTTATTTAGTTTCTTAGACCAACAAGTAGGTAAAGATAATTATACTGTTTTCTTGACAGCTGATCATGCAGTGGCCAATATCCCTGCCTTTGCAAAAAAGCACAATATCCCTGGAGATAATTACGATGATGGCGCTTTAAAAACAGATGTTAATGCTTGTTTAAACAGCAATAAACTCAGTCCAAAATTAATCAGTGCTGTAAGTGAATACAATATTTATTTCAATCATGCGGTAATGGATAGTTTAGACATCTCCAATGATAAATTAACCAGCCTACTGAGCAATTATTTGGAAAAGAAACCAATGGTCTTGCAAGTCGTTGAAAACAGAAAGGCGGCCTTGGCTGCTTTGCCTCAAAGTATGAGAGAAACGATTGTAAATGGTTATACGCCTCAACGCAGTGGTGATTTGATGTTGGTGACCAAGTCGGGGGTAGTAGATGGCTATCCGACGGGAACCAGTCATGGAGTATTGTACAATTACGATACACATATTCCACTTTTATGGTATGGTGCAGGCATTAAGAAAGGAGCAGTCAATAGCATGACTTATATGACCGATATAGCAGCTACTCTAAGTACTTTATTGGGCATCCAAATGCCAAGCGGCTCCATTGGTAAACCTATTTTAGAAGTCCTTCAATAATGAACGATTGCTTTTAACAAAACCACAACTTGATAAAACGATTGCTTATAAAGAAAATAGACTAAATTAGTAGGGATAAAAATATTGTTGACTAAAAAAATACAACTATGAAAAAATTATTATTCGCTGGTTTGTTTTTAATGGCAGTGAACTTTTCTTTTGCAGCTGAAAAATGCAGTGCAGATTGTCATAAAGCAGCACATAAATGTACTGCTGCATGCCATAAAAATGGAGCAGGCCATATAGCCAATCATGGAGAGAAAGGGCATATGTGCAGCGCCAAAGATTGCAAGCATGACTGCACTAAAGATTGCATGAAAAAAGCTTAGTTAAAAATTGCACACACCTTAAAAAGCCATCTCAAATAAACGAGATGGCTTTTTTTTAAGCAAATTTATACTACTATTTAGCCAACTTTACTTGTAAATTTTTATCTAGTGCATCTAGGAATTCTTCTGTATACACATAATGATCGCCATGTTTTACTTTATTGCCATGTACACATACGGCTAAATCTTTGGTCATAATACCAGACTCTACTGTCTCCACACAAACTTCTTCCAATGCTTTAGAGAAATGAATCAATGCTTGGTTATTATCCAATTGACCACGAAATTCTAAACCTCTGGTCCATGCAAAAATAGAAGCAATAGGATTCGTTGAAGTTCTATTTCCTTTTTGGTGCTCTCGGAAATGGCGTGTTACTGTACCATGTGCTGCCTCTGCTTCCATTACCTTACCATCGGGTGTGATTAAAGTAGAAGTCATTAAACCTAAAGAACCAAAGCCTTGAGCTACAGTATCTGACTGCACATCTCCATCGTAATTCTTGCAAGCCCATACAAAATTACCATTCCACTTTAAGGCAGAAGCCACCATATCATCAATCAAGCGGTGCTCATAGGTAATTCCAGCATCGGCATATTTTGCTTTAAATTCATTTTGATACACTTCTTCAAAAATATCTTTAAACCGACCATCGTATTTTTTCAAAATCGTATTCTTTGTAGACAAATACAAAGGCCATTTTTTAGCTAAGGCTTGGTTAAAACAAGCACGTGCAAAACCATAAATACTTTCATCGGTATTGTACATGGCCATCGCTACCCCATCTGATTTGAAATTAAATACTTCAAATTCTTGTTTCGTTCCATCTTCCCCTTCAAACTTAATCGTTAATTTCCCTTTTCCTTTAGTGACAAAATCAGTAGCGCGGTATTGATCTCCAAATGCATGACGACCAATACAAATGGGTGCTGTCCAATTAGGTACTAATCGAGGCACATTGCTACAAACAATGGGCTCTCTGAAAACAGTGCCATCTAAAATATTACGAATGGTTCCATTAGGGCTCTTCCACATTTGTTTTAACTTGAATTCTTCTACTCTTTGTTCGTCTGGGGTAATAGTAGCACATTTAATACCTACTCCATATTGTTTAATGGCATTGGCTGCATCAATGGTAACTTGGTCATTGGTCTCGTCGCGATACTCCATACCTAAATCATAGTACTTAATGTCAATCTCTAAATAAGGGAGTATTAATTTGTCTTTAATAAATTTCCAAATAATTCTGGTCATCTCATCACCATCCAATTCTACGACTGGATTGGCTACTTTAATTTTCTGTCCCATGTTTTATAAAATTTTGTCTCCAAATGTACAAAAACTAGCATTAAAAATAGCTGATTTTAGCTATTCACAATTAAGACGGGGATCTTTACTTTATGCCTTACCGACTCAATGGTTTCGCCAAAAATATAGTCCTTCCAACCTTGATGACGATGTCCGCCCATCACTAGTAATTTAGCCTCATAAGCTGCTACAATGCCAACAATCTCCTTCACCCTATTTTCATAGCCTAAATAAGTGGTGGCTTTGTATCCTTTCAATTGTAAAGCATGGGCATAGGTATCTAGTCTTGCTTGGTCTTTTCTGGTTTCAATATCATCGCTAGACTCCTTCAAATATTTAGCAGTGGCACTTTCAACTACATGAATAAAAATAAATTCTGTGGCCTCATGCGCATGTTGAATAGCTGTTTTAATTAATCTTGCATCGGCTACAGAAAAATCAACAGCAATGGCAATTCTATTCACAGGTGCCTCTTGACTCCAATCTAATTCAATCATCTCCCCATGAAAACCTTCTTCGACTTGTGCATGATGTCGTTTTAAGAAAATAGGAAATACAATGATATAAATGAGTAAGGCTAAAAATAATAGCGCAAGTAGGATCAACAATATTTTCACTAGCCCGTTACCTGCACCATGATAATAATTAATTACAAAATTTACTACCAAGTTCCCGTTCAAAAAAACCAATATACTTGCCACTACCCAAGCCATGGCTTTTACTTTCCAATGAATCACAAATTCTCCCATGGTGGTTTTATCACTTACAAAATGTATAAGCGGTATCACTGCAAAGCCTAATTGTAAACTTAAAATGACTTGACTCAACACCAAGAGCTCATCTACATGCTCCTCGCCCATTGTACCAATTACCAATAGTGCTGGAATAATAGCAATAAGTCTTGTCAGCAATCGTCTTATCCAAGGGTTCAGTCTTAATTTTAAATAGCCTTCCATTACTATTTGACCCGCTAAAGTACCTGTCACTGTTGAGCTTTGGCCTGCAGCAATTAAAGCTACAGCAAATAAAACGGGGGCTAATCTAGACCCCAACAAGGGTGCAAGCATTGCATGGGCTTCTTCAATTCTTGCTACATGCCCATTGCCTGTTGAAAAAAAAGCAGTAGCAGCTAGAATTAAAATAGAAGCATTCACAAAAAAAGCTGCATTCAATGCCACTAAACTATCAATAAAATTATACCAAATAGATTTTCTAATTCCCATACTCGTTCTTTCAATTTTCCTGGTTTGCACCAAGGCGGAATGCAAGTATAAATTATGAGGCATAACAGTGGCTCCGATAATACCTACAGCGATGTATAAAGCCTCTGGTGATAATTTTGAAGGGATAAAACCTTTAATGGCATAGGACAAATCAGGTTTCGCAATAAACAATTGTATCAAAAAACTAAAGCCAATGGTAGCCACCAATAACAAAATAAATGCTTCCAATTTACGTATACCAAAACGTTGTAAGAATAAAAATAGAAAAGTATCAAAAACCGTAATCAAAGTGCCATAAATTAATGGCATACCCGTCAATAGTTTAATACCAATGGCCATGCCTAATACTTCGGCTAAATCGGTGGCGGCAATGGCTACTTCTGCTAATAAATATAAAATGAAATTGATCCATGGCGGATAGGTTTCTCTATTGGCCTGGGCTAAATCTAATCTACGCACAATACCCAGTCGGGCACTTAAACTTTGCAATAAAATCGCCATTAAATTGCTTAATAATAAAACCCAAATTAGCTGGTAGCCAAACTTTGCACCACCCTGCAAATCGGTGGCCCAGTTACCTGGGTCCATATAACCCACACTCACCAAATAAGCAGGTCCCATAAAAGCCAAAAGCTTCCGCCAACCACGTTTATTTTGGACAGGAACCGACTCATTTAAGTTATCTAATGACTTTTCTCTCATACTTTAATAATAACCCCTTCTATTGGTCTTTTGAATGTATTTTACCATTTTTGAGGCTCGCTGCCTAAGTTCAATAGTAATGTAAATTTAATGATAAAAGCTTTTGAGAAACTCGGTTTGATAGTCTATTTTAGCAAAAAATTGGAACATGCGTAGGTATTACCTTTTAGGCTTGATTTGTTTACAATTGGCTTGTGCTGATGAAAAGCCAGACTTCACAGGTAACACCCCTATTAAGATCAATGACTTTAATAAAATTTTCAAAGCAGCTTCTTTACCTATTGCCCTCTCAGATACCAATCTGAAACAACTGACAGATACCTTGATTATTGGAAGAAAAGCATTGGTGCAATTTGTACCAGAAGCTATAGTGGAGCAAATTGTACGTAAAACAGATAAGAAAACTTTTTTATACCCCATTTTAAGGATTGAAAAAGAACAAGAGTATTATTTGCTATTGCGCGTGCAGCACCTAAATAGCTTTGAGATTTGTGTAGTAGTATTTAGCAAAAAAAATAAGTTTCTTGATTACAAAGTCATCACAGAGTTTAAAGATGAAAATAAAGGATCCAGACGGTATGGAAAAGTATTGAACATCAACAAAGAACCCTCCTTTTTAGTTGAAGAAAATAAAATGAATGAGGACAACTCATTGATTTATGAAAAAAAGGGTTGGGCCTATAGTGATAGTAGTTTTAGGTTGATCTATTTTGACAGCAACAAAAAACCAGAAAATACCAAGGTGATCAATCCACTCGATACCCTTCCAATGAACAATAGTTTTAGTGGAGATTACGCTAGAGACGCGAAAAATTTTATTTCCATTAGAGATTATATTACGCCCAATAAGCTTGAATTTTTCATGCACTTTGAAAGAGACAATGCAAATTGTTCAGGCGAACTGAAAGGAATCATGACATTGACAAAGAATACAGCTATTTATACTGAAAAAGGAGACGCTTGCATTATTCATTTTAAGATAGCAGCAAATCAAATAAGTATTAAAGAAGATGGCAATTGCGGCAATCATCGCAATATGACTTGTTATTTTAACAATACTTACGACAAAAAAAGGAAGTCAAAAAAGAAAAAATAATCCACAATTTAGCGGCGCAAACGGTTGTTATCCACAGTTTAATGTGTAATAATTACATTTTCTTTAAATACCATTATATTGCAGCCAAATTACCAAACAATTTTATATGAGTTTTAGAAACTATCAAGTGCCTTATGCAATCAATGATCAATTCAAAAAGAAGGCAGCTTATTTTTCTATGGAATTTGCCATTCATCAACCCCTAAAAATATACAGTGGTGGACTGGGATTTTTAGCTGGTTCGCATTTAAGAAGTGCCTTTGAGTTAAATCAAAATTTAATTGGTGTTGGTATCTTATGGAAATATGGTTATTACGATCAAGCCCGCAATCAAGATCAAACCTTGCAGGTAACTTTCATGGAAAAAATTTATAGTTTTTTAGAAGATACAGGCATAAAATATCAGGTATTAATTCATGACCATCCAGTTTGGGTAAAAGCTTTTTACTTGGCACCCAATACTTTTTGCAGCGCTCCCCTATTTTTATTAAGTACCGATTTGCCCGAGAACGATTATGTATCACAAACCATTACCCACCGTTTGTATGATGCCAATGTAGCCACCAAGGTGGCTCAGTTTATTTTATTGGGTGTGGCAGGGGCCAAATTAATTGATGAAATAAATTTCAACCCAGAAGTATATCATTTAAATGAAGCCCACGGATTCTCTGCTGCCTTTTATTTATTGAATAAATACAAATCCCTGGACGAAGTAAAAAAACGTTTGGTATTTACAACCCATACGCCAGAAGAAGCCGGCAACGAAAAACATGATATTTACCTATGTTATAAAATGGGTTATTTCTGTGGTTTAAGTATGGATGAAGTAAGAAAGTTAACGGGTATCGAAGACGACCAGTTCAATCACTCATTGGCTGCACTTCGATTTGCACGGAAGGCCAATGGTGTATCTGAATTACACGGACATGTGAGCAGAGAACTTTGGGGAAAACACGAAGGCATCTGTCCAATCATCCATATTACCAATGCTCAAAACTGGCGTTATTGGGCCGATAAACAATTGTACCGTTTTGCTGAAAGCAATGACGATCTTGCTTTTGACGATCGTAAGATGTATTTAAAAAAGCGTGCCTTTGAAATAGTGGCAGACCAAACTGGAAAAGTTTTTGATCCCAATGTATTGACCATTGTTTGGGCAAGACGTTTTGCTGGTTATAAAAGAGCCGATTTCTTATCCTGGGATATGAAACGATTTGAAAAATTACTTTCTAGTACAAAATATCCTGTGCAAATTATTTTCGCAGGTAAACCTTATCCTGTAGATCATCCTGCCATATCTCAATTCAATGATTTAGTCCACTTAAGCAAGAACTACAACAATATGGCTGTATTGATTGGTTATGAACTGGGATTAAGTAAAAGAATGAAACAAGCTTCCGATGTTTGGTTAAACAACCCACGTGTACCTCGCGAAGCTTCTGGAACAAGTGGTATGACAGCTGCGATGAATGGTGCGGTGAACTTTTCTACCGACGATGGATGGATTCCAGAATTTATCAATCATGGCAACAATGGCTTTGTAGTACCTAAAGCAGATTATGCCAATATGAGTACCCAACAACAAGATGATTATGATTTAGATGAAATGTATAAAATATTAGACGAACAAATTGTACCCATGTATTATGAACAAAAAGATACTTGGCGTCAGATTACACAGAATGGAATGAAGGATGTTCGTTTCCAATTTGACAGCAATAGAATGGCCGAAGAATATTATGAGAAAATGTATAAGGTAGATTAGTACTTAAATACTTTTCCGTTTGCCATTACTTCCTGTGTGGCTTCATCGAAGGTAACTTTAGCACCTGTTTTACAAGCTGCATTGGTCATAATGGTGGCAATAGAATGTTGATAGCCTGCTTCCACAGGGGCATTGGGTTGTTTTCTGCTTCTAGTACATTCCATCCAATTTCTTACATGCGCAGAAGTTAAAACGTCGCCACCAGTATTGGCAGAGGCGACTACCTTGCTTGCATTATTGGATAAATCATAATTAGGCAATAAATTTTCTTTCATCTGCATGGCTGCTGCAGGTCCTGCCCTTAGTCCACCATTGGCAGAAACTTTATTGGTCACTAAATTCAATTCTCCCCCATTGGAATAATATATCTCAGAAGGATTTTCATCTCCATTGTGCATGCGGGACATAAATACCACTTGAAAACCTTGGCTGGCATCATTGAAGGGGCCGTATTCAAATACAGCTGTGGTGGTATCCCAATTTCTTCGACCATCTTTCCAAACATAGACACCACCATTGGCAGTGACACTTCTAGGATGAGGCAGTTGACTGAACCAATTCACCGTATCAATTTGATGACTCATCCATTGTCCTGGCATACCAGAAGAATAAGGCCAGAACAATCGATACTCTAAATATTTTCTAGGATCAAAATCTTCATGAGGACGATTCAATAAAAAACGATTCCAATCCAAATCCTCTGCTTTACATTTTGCCACTAGTTCCGGTCTTCTCCAACGGCCTGGTTGGTTTACATTCCAAGTTAATTCTACCATTGTGATAGGTCCAAACTTTCCTGCTTGAATATAGTCTGCTGCTGCTTGATAATTTGCGCCACTTCTTCGTTGAGAACCTATTTGAACAATTCTATCTGATGCTTTAATTACTTTGAGTGCATTGCGATTGTCTTCCATTGTTTCTGCAAATGGTTTTTCACAGTAAACATCCATCCCTGCTTTTACAGCTTCGGTCGCATGGATGGCATGTTGAAAATCGGCCGTACTTATAAATACACCATCAATGTCTTTGCCTGCATACAATTCCTCATTATTGCGTGCCGCTCGAATGGAATGGCCAAAAGTTTTTTCTAAAAAATCTTTCCCTTCTTCTCTTCTGATTTTCCAAATATCAGATACCGCTACGATGTCAAAATTTAATTCTTTGTAATGATTCAAGAAGCTTGGTAAATGGGACCCTCTGAATCTATCTGAAAAACCTACCACTCCCAAACGTATACGGTCATTGGCGCCAATAATATTGCCATAACTTTTTGCGCTAAACCCAATCGTAGCAGCATAAGTCGCAGTAGTTGCTTTAATACCTTGCTTGATAAAGTTTCTTCTTGAATTTTTCATAATTTATAATTCTTTTATTTTAATACTTCTAAAAGCAACATGCGTTCCATGTTCTTGCAATAAGATATGCCCTTTATCAGCCATGCCAAAATTTTTCCAATTAACATATTTACTTTTGGCTACTAAGGCATAAAAATATTGTGTTCCTCTTTGGTACTCCACGACCTTCCAGCCATTGATCCAATGTTCTATTTTACCATCAGGAAAAACTACAATACGCCCTCTGTTCCATTGTCCGATAGGAATTTTTTCTCGCCTGCCTTCTCCAATTCTTAAGGCTGGAATCAAATCATACAAGGAAGCCATGGTTCTATTGCCAATTGATCCTTGTTGGGCATCTGGATGTTTGTCATCATCCAATATTTGGTATTCTAAACCAATGGCAGAGCCTTTGTTATTTTCTTTTTCAGTCACAAAATATTTTATCCCACTATTAGCCGTATCAGATAGTTGAAATTCAA
>Ga0304728_1001287_pt1 | contig 18031 bp, 13 predicted proteins | sample C_130625_MF_Meta_FD_190476 | JGI IMG/M metagenome (GOLD analysis project Ga0304728, IMG submission 190476) | Freshwater microbial communities from Lake Croche, Canada to study carbon cycling - C_130625_MF_MetaG (v2) (version 2) | ecosystem: Environmental > Aquatic > Freshwater > Lake | place... | reverse complement strand
ATCCCGTAAAAATATTCCCGGATTCCACTACAGAATTCACGCGTAAGTTCCCGCCAATATTGGTATTTGCAAATACTCCTAATCCACCCGCAATTGCTGTAGAACCATCATATTTTGTAAAAGATTCCACCAAAGAATTCACACGTAAATTTCCACCAATATTGGTATTGGCAAAGATTCCCACACCACCCGAAATCACGGTAGACCCCGTAAAAATATTCCCGGATTCAACGGTACTATGAACTTTTGCATTTAAAGAAATATCCAAATTATGTCGAATATACGTGTTGCCAAAATAAGAATTTCCTATAATAATATTAGTTGCATCTCCAGCCAAATTCAAATTCGGGGTATTGCGATTAATAATATTAAATATTTGATTATTTGTAATAATTTCACCTTCATCATCCACATGTATATCACCTGCAATCGTCATATTTCCGCAAATATCCAAAATATCATTATTTACACGATTAAACAAATTCGGCAAATAGCAATTATAAATTTCACTATAACCTCGATTCAAGATGGCAATTTGTTCAGATTGTAGAGTATCATTAGAAATATCCGATAGTACAAAAGGTCTCACTACATTTGTGAGAATAACGGTATTTAAATCTGTCATGGTAACACTTTTCAAATTTGCACAATTATATAAAACCGCACTTTTACCGGACGAGTTTAAAATATTATCTGGTATAGGAATCCAATGATTATAACCATTTCGTGTAATCCATATTTGACCAAGATTCGTTCCATTCAATCCATTGCCAACTGCAATTGCATTTGACAAATCATAGATGTATACGCTATTAAAATTCACGTTTAATATCGGAATTTTATTCCAATTTATCCCATCATTTGTATAAGATATTAATTGTTTTCCAACTGCAATGACATGATTCGCATCAAAACATTTTATACAATTATATGATCCCGTACAAACAGATGAAAAAGAAGAATCGAATATAGTATATTTGTAAATATTTTGTAATGTCGAAATAAAAATACACGTTTTTGAAAGATCTCCGTCCATACCTGTACTATTGGATAAATCTGAAAATTGTGCAGTTGTGCGTAATGGTTGTATAGTGAAACTATTTATAGTACTAGTATCAATTGATTGATTATTCATGGTTACTCGACCAAATCCAGAAGATTGAATATGATAAAAATAACAATTCAAAGTGTCAAATATTACATAAATTTGTATAAATGGATCAGTATTAAATGAACCAGTGTTATCAAAAAGATTCGGTCTTATCCAATTCATTCCATCATATGTATAATTCATTTGACCTGAACTCAATCCCATAAATGTATAATTTGTATCATATACATAAATGGAAATTACATTGATAAATCGACTTTCTTCTTGTCCATATAATAATAGATCGCCATTGTACGTCCGATTGAAAAGCGACGAATTTCTATAAATCCAGGTTGATCCTGCATCACTCGATGTTGGAATGAGAGACGATTCAAGTGTACTAATATTTACAAGTAATGGATTTGGATATGCGGGGATAATATATCCATTGTTTGTGCCATTATATTTTTTCAAATAGGTATAATATGTAGATTTATTTAGAATCGATATATAACTTGGAATCCGTCTAGACGAAGATGCAATACTAATTTCAAAACTGACATCCAATATCATTGTAATTTCCGAATTGTCCAAATGTGTAGGTCCATTCACATCGAGTACAAATCGATCAACTCTCGGTTTAAATGTATTTAATCCGAGTGTGGAATGATACTTGATAGGATCTTTATTTGAAACAATGTGAATTGTGGGTGTATAGTTTCCAGAAATATCGGTCCAACCGATGGTATTCATAGATCGTGTAGTGTCCATGGAATAGGGCCCACCTCCAAATCCGGCCCCAATTCGATTTGGTGCAGTTGCGTATAAAAATGTGTTTGAACTATTATCTGCGGAAATGACGGAGAGTGCGGATCCCGTCTTTATTTTTGCGTTTTTATAAGCAGAATATTGATAATATCCATTAGATATATCATATATGACTAGTTGCTCGTTATTTACATGTGACGTAACATCCCCTGGTCGACTTGTAATAGAAACGGTTGAAAATAAATTGGTATTGGTCGGAATCATTTGAATGCGATTGCTCTGATTCGATACATCCAGTTGCAATGTGGATCCTTGTAAATATGTAACTCTAGCATCTCCTATATTTGTATAAGTAGATGTATTCAACGAAGAATCATTCACAAAACAAATACTCGATTTTACATCATCTGTATAAACAGAAATTCCTTTATTGTTTTGATTTTGCACAATATTATTCCGATTTTGCGGTAAATTCGATTTTACATTTAATGTAGTAATGATATTTCCGCAAATATCAAATGTAGATTGTGGTGAAATTGTGTTTAATCCAATACCTATAGGACTCCCGTATAAATAGTGTGTTTGACCAACGTCATAATAAACATAATTAGATAATGTAGCATTCCCCGTAACATAATTATTCCCGACTAAAGTAACATCTCCTACAAAAAAAGATTCGCTATTCACATTGAACGAATGTTGAAAATCTTGCTCCCCAGGAATGCCATCAATATTACCAATATAGACATTCCCGGTAATATAGACTTTATCTTTTAGATTGGTAATACTACTGACATTCAAAATGCCATCTATATTAAATGTTCCAGTTGCTGCTTTTTTCAAAAGTAGTGTATTTGTAATGACTTGATCAAATGAAACTGTCTTTGATCCAGACGATCCATATAAAAATTTTGATCCAGACATGATAATTATACAATTATCATGTATTTTATTCTTTTCATTTTACAATGTTTTTCGTTTATTTTTCTTGGGTTTTCTTCTTTTTGTTTTACGCTTCTTGTATAATTCGATACTATCTACATGATTTTGCGCGGAGAAAACCGGCATTCTCTTACACGTTCGATGGAGTCTAGGTATAAGAAATAAACGATTGTATTTTGCAAAATGAACCTGTTTTTCTAAAGGATGATTGCGTATTGTCGTTGTTTTATATATCCGCCCTTTTTTCCCTTTTTTGTAAGTAACAAATTCGTCTTTATTTATCAATGGAATTCCATTCTTATAAGCCTCTATATGACTTTGTTGAAATCCGATTTGATTCATTATATATACAAAGAAGAAAATTTTTAAGAGTCGAATAAATTTCCGCCTCAGCCTCCTTTTCCGTTTCTAGTGCGTTTTTGCGTTTTATTTCTTGAAAAAGATCTAGATTTTGACATTTTTGATTTGGACATGATGAATTTCCGTATAGAGGATAATTTGGCGAATATTTTTTTCACGATGGCATAATAAAAAGATCGGAATTCGTTTTGTCGGGATTTCATATCTTCAATGGAAAACCATCGTATTTCCTGTTTCTCGAATAATTTGCTATTATTCAACATTTGTTTATCCATTCGGTTCCATAAAAAATGGTGTTGATTTGTAAAATATTTCGTCAAATTGGCATCATATGTCATATAGAAAATATGAACATGATAATCCCCGTAGGACAATTTGTAGAACCCACCATTTTGTTCCACCAATGCCTTTATATCTTCTTCTCCCCCTAAAAATCCGCATAATTCTTCGGATCCCTCGCGGTATGCAGTATCTATAATAGATTCCCCTGCTTCAACTCTACCCCCGAAATCGGAGAACCCTTTTGCACTATGTTCTAATTCATTTTCTTTGCCGAATAAAAAATAGAGTTTTCCATTTATGATTGTAACGGGTAAAATACTTGATGCCACCATATAAGTATATCGATATTTTATAATCGAACGATTTTTATATCCGGATCCCCGTCCTGGGCCGTAGGCGTCGGAGACGCCGATAGAATAGATTCTATAGGACTAAGTAAAGGGATTTTCCCATAAAATTCTTTGACAACGGGATTTGCCTTTATGCGATGGGCATAAAATGCGGATAAATAAAGCCCATCTAGACTTTTGATGCGAGATAATGCTACATATGTCTGCCCATATTCAAATACCGTATTCCCAAGATCCATATCTGCCGCATCCAAAGTAGCACCCTGGATTTTATGAATGGTCATGGCCCATGCAAGACAAAGCGGTATTTGACCTACTGCGATAGATGGATAATCATCGGATTGAATCCACTGCATCGCAATGGGGACAATATTCCCATTTTCCAATTTTACGATCGGAGTATCTCCCGCAAAATCCGCGACTACTCCTTGTGATCCGTTGCATATTCCGGCTTCCACATCGACATTGTATGTGACCATAACTCGAGTACCCGGTTTCAAACAAATCACCCTTTCCGTATTTGATAGTAGTAATTGAACTTCGCGCTCCACATCACATGGAGTCAATGCATCGCACATTTTCAAAATCGATGAATGAATCGGTTTATCATTCTCTAAATGCGTTTTGCAATTTGTTTTTATATGACATTCAAACCTCCGTTCGTCGCCCTCTAATTTTCCAAACATTGCTTTATTTACATATTCTGCTTTTGAACGAATGGCGAATATTTTGGTGGGGGGAATTTCTAATTCCTTGCGGTTTTCGCGTTTGACATACCCTTTTAATATTTCTATATGACAAGGATCGAGTTCCCCCGTCCGGATTTTCGACAAAATCTCGATATAAAGCGGATCTTTCTGGCGAAACATGGTCTGCAATTCAATGTGGTTCGCCAATGAGAAAGTGCGGAACCACTGGGGAGATTCAAAACAAAATTTGCAGGTCTCTGGTTCGACCATCGAACCAACTGGAGGCAATTGATAAAAATCCCCCGTAAAAACGACCTGTATTCCGCCGAATGGCGCATTCGAATATTTCGCCATTTGTCCAATCATGTTCAATAGTTCAAATATCTTATAGGACATCATACTGACTTCGTCGACAATCAGAACACGAATTGCCTTCCATGCTTTTACAGCAAATGGACTATTCGCTACGGACTCTGCAATTCTTTCTATAGGACCACGCGCAAGTTTTATCCCGCTCCAAGAATGGAGAGTTCGTGCATTGCATTTCAAAAGAACGGATGCACATCCCGTCATTGCACATACTTGATGCGAAATATTCATGGCTTTCATATAGGTTACTAGGTGTTTGATAAGTGCGGTTTTTCCTGTACCACCAGGTCCCGTGATGAAGAGATTTTCACCCAACTTAAATTTATTGAAAGCATATTGTTGTTCAGCACTCAATTCCATGAAATATAATACTTTTATTATATTTCATCGAAAGATCAATTTTTCTTTATTCATGTTCTACTTCTAGACAAAAAGAGAAATCCAATCCATTTAGATTTACCGGTTTTCCGTATTCATTTACTAATTGTACTTTGAGTTTTTGTATATCTATTTTGCCACTATATGACCGACGATCACTTAAAAGAGTTCCTGTAATGATGCTTGCGGATAAAACCGACCCAAATGGATGAAGTTTGGTATCATAATTAAGACGGGATAATATATTTTTATTCATGATGGAATTCGAAAGAGGTGAAATAAAGGAATTTTGATTCCCTTTTGAGAATTCATCCACTACAATATATAAATATCGCGGACCATTCAAATCCACAATTGAATCCGAAACGACTCCCAAATATGCATAATTGGCAGTACCAAGTGGTGCAGATGGCGAAAGATAAATCGTTGTTTGTTTTCTATAACCTAATAACCAACCAAGTGTTGTTTTATAATCATATTTATTTGTTATATTTACTTGATTATATGATCCAGATGTGAAAGTATTTATATCAAAATGAATATATGCCAAACCGGAAATCGATTTAAAATAGGAATAATAATATCGATAACTATTTGTGGTAGATATTGCCGTTGCATTTGAAATGTCTAATGTATTTGCAATATTAAACCGAATATCATTCCCAAACCCAATTGTGGGGTACTGATTTTTCAATTTATACACAATTTCGGATTGTAATCCACTGATATCATAGACTCCATCATTTAAAATAAAAGGATATGTAACATTCACAGACACATTGTTTGAGGCTTGTCCATTGGACGAAGTGCCAAATACATTGGGTCCTGGATCCACACTATAAGAAACACTGAATACATTATTTCCCAAACTCGCCGAAATATTATAATAAGAAATCGGGATTTCCGCATTACAAATCATGATGGATTTCACATCAGTGATTGTTTGAGGCAATGTGATGATATTTTCTATATGACTACTATTGGACGGATCATTGTAATCATCCCTAAATCTCGTGTCAATATTCAAATATTTGCGTTTGGTTTCTTTTTGCACATTTGTCATGACCATATGACTCCCATATTGCGATACGGTTGGTTCTAAAAATAGGTCTTTATTTGAATACATATAGGATAAGAATTCATTTTATTTTCTATTACATGAACTACAACCGCCATTATATTGGATTCGATCAATCATGCTATATCGGAAATCAACGAGCGATATTTTCACCGATTTATTTTGCGGAAGAGGGTTGACATCCCGGTTTACATGTGAAATATATGCGGTTGATCGACTATTACTAAATACCATTTTCATCATTTCGAAAAATTGAATCAAATATAATATGTGATTACATTATAATTCATTTAATTATGGAGTGCAAAAGTTTCACGTGCGCATTATGCAATAATACATTTTATGACAAATCAAATTATGATAAACATAGCAATCAATGTATTATTTTCATGATGTTCAAAACATCGGATCCTCCCTTACCTAAAACCCAGTTATTAGAACCAGGAGAAACGCACGAAGAATCCCCCGCCAAAATAAATAAAACCACCCAGATCCAATATATCATGAAGGTTATAGAACGACAATCAAAAGAAATCCATAATTTGAAAACGGAATTGTCTAAAGTAAAATCGCAGGTATATACGCAGAAAAAGAAAAAGGCAAAATTTACGTTGGAAACCATCCCGTGTTCATACAATTTAAAATCATGGATTGACGGAATAAAAGTAAACGACGATACAATTTCTATTGTATTCAGTTACGATTTGAAAATGGGATTGCGCTACTTACTCAGTAATGAAATAAAGAAAACAGAGGGTCAACTCCCCCTTATTTCATTCAAAGAAAAGGAAAATACAGTATATTATTACAATGATCAAGGAAAATGGGACATTATGAAAAAGAATGGATACTTTTATTTAGTGAATCACCTTTCTTTGCAAATCTTGCGTTATTATACGGAATGGAAAGCCAAACAAACATTTACACAAGCGCAAGAAAATGAACATGTGAAAGACTATTTCAAAATATGCGGGAATGGAACTACCGAAGATGCAATGATGAATTACATAAAAAAATGGATGTATACTAAAGTGAAAATCGAAGGACAGATTGATGATCTATAACAAATGACATTATAATTCCAGAAAAATTGATTCCAAATTCGTTTTTATTGATACCATAACAAGTAATTCTATATGACTGAACGAATCATCCCCGATAAATTAGCTTTGGAAAATGTCCATCCAAGAGATGCGGATATATCGTTTGAAGATGGACCGCATATATACACGGTTCACGGAGAAAGAGGCACTTATACATCCGTGACAACTTGGAATCATCAACATTTTGAAGATTTTGACGCCGATGCAATCATTGATAAAATGATGTTGGGGAAGAATATGAAAAACCCCAATTATAAATATTACGGGATGACGAAAGAAGAAATCAAAATCATGTGGGATAAAAATCGGATTGAAGCATCCGGATCGGGGACTCAAATGCATTATGATATCGAACGCTACTATAATGACATCTCGGTAAAAAATGACAGCATCGAATTCCAATATTTCTTGGATTTCGCCCGCGATTTTAGTCACCTAAGACCCTATCGCACAGAATGGATGGTGTATTATGAAGAATTGAAACTCTCGGGTTCGATTGATATGCTATTTGAAAATCCATACGATGGAACACTTCTCATTTATGACTGGAAACGGAGCAAAGAAATCAAATGGGAAGACAATTTTGGAAAAACTGCGAAAACGGAATGCATCAGCCATTTACCCGATACCAATTTCTGGCATTATTCGCTTCAACTAAATGCTTATAAAATGATCCTGGAAGACAAGTACGGAAAAACAATTTCGGGAATGTTTTTGGTGTGCCTGCACCCAGACAACCCATCCCAATCGTATGAACGTATAGAAGTACCTCATTTGAAAACCGAAATGGCAGAACTCGTCCGACAAAGAAAGAATTTAATAGAAAATGTATAAAAACAATAGATACAAACATGTATCCATGCATCCAATTATACAAAAAATCATCGAATATATAAAATACTTTTTTTTCCTGATACAACTTCTATATGACAAACCAAAGTTGCAAATGCAAATATCTCCCGAAAAAGAATTCTATGAGAAGGAACTCGGTAAATTTAAAATATATGAATCAACTGATAAAAAAGACCTTTGTATCAAAAACGAAAATATAGAGGCGATTTATTACGACATAAAAAAATATAACTCGATATTTCAAGAGTTGGATAATCCACACGAGACTCTTTGGAAACGTAGAATTCTCTATATGACAACTCCAGTAGGAAACGTCGCCATGTATTATGATCCATACAAGATGGGGTTTTCGTATTATGCGGATCAGTATATTTCATACAATATATTGAATGCAGTTGCGATGCGATATGTTAGAATCTATCAATGTATGGATTTTTTTATGGATGAAATTATTGCAAAAACTGCATCTCCATTAATTGATGTACATAAAAAAGAATTATCGAAAATACAGACATTAACATCAAAGACATTTGTTCGACCCAGAAATGCACAATCGCATGGAATAAAAAATTATAAACCCCCTCCAATAACTACTTGTAGGAATACATTTATTTTGCTGGGAAAAATGCGGAATTTGTCCTTTACTCAATGTATAAAACATTGTCAAAAACAATTACCTAAATTCACATCAAATCTTTTGCAAAATATAGACTCACACCCAAATCGATTGTCCTATAAAGATTTTATAAAAACAATGCATGCAAATAATTAGATGTTTTGTTTTTTCTTCCATTCTAAAAATCCATTGCTTTTTTCTATTTGAAAAGTCATTCCAAGATGCGATTTCGCAATTTCGTGTCCCTTTTTCTCTTTCTCATTCAATGTTTTCAAATATTCTGTTATCCCTTTTTGAGTCGACGTATTCATTATAGTATATTATTATAATGAATGATTTTTAAAAGATCAATTTTTCGTTATTTTGGTTTATTACATGCAAAAGGCATAGATTGATTCTTGTTTGGTAATGGAAATACATCATTTTTTATACATTTGCTTTGTAACTTTTGTGTATAAACGCCCGAATCGATTGCAGTAACATTGACTTTTGTAATCTGTTTGACAGGTTTGATGGGAATATTTCGATTAGAAAGTAAAATAGAAGTATTGGAAGTATTGCATCCCACGGTTCCTTGACTATTGCAATGAGTATTCAAACTATTATTGCATGCAATCGCTTTATTGCGAACATGATTAATATAATGTTCTTGAGATCCTATATGAGAATTTGAGTCGTCGGGTTTCCATGAAATATGTGGTCGTCCGCGCCACATCCATCTGAATTGCGTATGATACATACCGTCTGTATTTAAAACGGATGATTTTACAATATTTGGATTATTGGTAGAAGTCACTGCAGATTGAATAATAACCCCATTGTTTGTATTATATTGACCACAACAACCACCGCTACCTCGGGCTACATTACCTCGCATGAGTGTTCTAGGAAGACTTCTACTCAAAGATGTTTGTCCTACATATCCTTGACTACGATGTGTTCCATTGAGAGAAAACCCGGCATAAGGGGTATTCAAATCATTTCCGTTATGTGCATTCGCACGAGTTGCGCTGTGTTTTGAAAAGGCTCCATATTTATCGCCAATATGCGGGTTGTTGTACTGGGCTTGTATTTTCTTTTTAAGTGTTACAATCGACATATACTATAGGATTATATTTTTACGATCGACATATTTCCAGAAGTTAAAAGTGTACCTCCAGTAAATTGACTAATACAAGTCATTTGTATAATACGTGTATTTGCCTCTCGTGTATTTATAATACATGATCCACATAGGGAATATCCTTGTTTATTTGCATATGTCTGAATTACGTTTCCACCTATACTTGATAAAACGCTATTTGCAATAATAAAACTCATAAATGAAGTCATATTCATTGATACATTCGATGTATTTTGATAATATACATTGAAATTCACTGCATAAATTCCATCATTCAATACTGTAATCGAATTCACATATTGTTGTTGATTACTTGACAAAATGGTTTTGAAGGGTTTATTATAATATTTTTGATCGGATTCTTGTGGTTTTACGTTTCGTTGTAAAATAGAAATATTCCCTTGAATGAGTCCTATATGACTATTTACAGATGTTAAATTTTTTTGTAGTAATGCGATATTTCCACTAATAGAACCTATGATTGATCCTAATGTTTTTTTCACATCTATTTCGTTATTTGATTTCAAAGTATCCACTTTCCGATCTAAAATGGTGACATTCCCCCCAATGAGTCCTATATGACTCTTCAAAGTATCCACTTTCTTGTCCATGATGGTGACATTCCCTCCAATGAGTCCTATATGACTCTTCAAAGTATCCACTTTCTTGTCCATGATGGTGACATTCCCCCCAATGAGTCCTATATGACTCTTGAAAGTGTCCATTTTCCGATCTAAAATGGTGACATTCCCTCCAATGAGTCCTATATGACTCTTGAAAGTGTCCATTTTCTTGTCCATGATGGTGACATTCCCCCCAATGAGTCTTATATGACTCTTCAAAGTGTCCACTTTCTTGTCCATGATGGTGACATTCCCTCCAATGAGTCCTATATGACTCTTGAAAGCGTCTACTTTCCGATCTAAAACGGTGACATTTCCGGTAATTTGCAAATTGTGTAAAACATTATCATCAATCTTTTTCTGGAATTGATTTAATAAAGTATTGATTGTTGTAAAATTGCGAGTAATATCATTGATTTGCATTTGCATAAAAGAATTTTGTGTTTTGATGAATGTAATTTCACTATGAATTGTTTCCAAGGTTTGATTTAAATATTCTATATTTACGATTTGACTTTTATTGATTATATTTTGTGGAGTGGGTGCACAAGCAATCCCAGTAAAATGGGGACTTTGTATGGTGGCATAATTTTGGTTTTTTACAAATCGAGTGGTTGCAATATGTGAAGAAGAATTTGTAGTTTCCATAGTAATTGCAGTAGCTTTTCCTTCAATCGATAGATTTTTTTTTAAAAGAATATCTTCGGATACTATCAAACTACCATAGATGAAAAGAGTTCCAGAGATATCTATATTTTTTGTAAAATCCAAATCTTTTATATTGATCAAATTCTCAATATTCATTTATTATAGGATATTATTTTGATTTGCATAAATATTCATTGTAATGTTTGTTGGAGGTATAATTGAATTTGTATAATATTTGGGGGTAATAATGGATATTTTTTCGTTTGGATTCAGATAAAGAACATTTGGTTTATGAACAAATCCAAACCCCGAGTTTGATGAAATTCCATTTACCGATGTAAATATAGTTGAAAAACTATGATTGAAATTTACTGGATTTTTCATTTTATTATATGCGATACACCCACTTGGATCCATTCCGCCAATCATGACAAATTTCCCATTGTATGTAGAATCGTATATATTTGTTAAATTAGAAGATATATCTAGTTTTTGGAAATTCGTTGAAAGATTGTTTAATGAGTAAATGTAACCATTCTTATCAAATGCGATATATGATTCTCCATCAAAACAAACTGAAATAATATATTCTAGAAAACCCGATGAAATATCCTGAATATAATTGCATTTTAAATCATATTGATTCAATGTGCCAATGCTTGTTTGTAAAAAGAAATATTGATTTGTAATGATGGGACATATTTGATTCGAAAATGATGAAATGCTTTTATTTAGACTATTCCATTGAAACCCATTAATACTTGTTGCAACATTACTAGATCCGGCTCCATAGACAATCCATAAATATCCCGTCCATGCAATTTTTGTTATATTTGTAAAAAGGGAATTTTGTATAGACGTCCAATCAAATCCATTATAACTAATGGCGATGACTCCTTGTTCTCCGTTTGATCCAACTGCTATAAAGCATTCTCCATTCCATGCAATGTCATTACCTTCTGTCATGAGGGTTGAATTTCTGGATTTCCATTGAATACCATCGCAACTCGTTGCAACCCATCCATTTGATCCAGAACCAACTGCGCACCACAAACTACCGTTCCAAACTGCACGATTCCCGTGATTTGTAAAAATAGAAGATCCGTTTCCATACCATTGAATACCATCATAACTATATCCTATTGTATTTTGTCCGGATCCCATTGCAATTGTCATGGGTAATATAGTAGAGTTTCCAATATTGGGATAATTCCATGAAAATTGCCGAATTGAAAAAGAAGGATTTGATAATGCAGAAGTTTTATATAAAAAAGTATAATCCATTTCTGGTGTATATTTCAATGTATTCCCAGATCCGAATAAATAATAATTTCCATTATAAATGATGGATGATACATCGGTAGTAATCAATGTTAGATTTGCATAATCATTCGTTTTTGTTTCGTACAAGTTATTGCTAGAATCCATAAAAAAGGTATTTTGTTCAAGAGAATTGTATATGACATTTGTTAAAGAAGATCCGGATAAAATAGTGGAAAAAGTCCAATGAATTCCATCATAACTCGTTGCTATATTATTTTCGGCTTGATTATTTCCAATCACTGTCCAAAAAGAACTATTCCAAATAACTTTTGTTGATGCACTATCGAACGCATTTTGGGAATATTGCCATTGAATACCATCATAACTGTATGCAATGGTACTAGTTCCACTCCCAGTAGCAACCCATAAAGATCCATTGCATTCGATGGATGTACAATTCGAAAAAATAGGATTGAGTTTCCAATAAATGCCGTCATATCCGTATGCGATCCCACCTTGCCCGCCTGCAACAATAATGGATGTTTCACGATTCCAACGAATTGTATTTCCAGAAGAAAGGGTGATTGAACCGCGACCAATCCATTTTTTACCATTTACGCTCGTTGCAATTGAATTCGTCCCACTTCCAACTGCAATCCACATTTTCCCATTCCAAACTGCGTCATTACACCTAGTTGAAAATACAGAAATGGAATTATTACTAAAATCCCAAGTATTATTCGAATTATCAAATGTACCAATGGTAGATGTGGTGGATTGCCCCAATGCTAAAGTGGTATTTTGCGGAAATGTGATTGTATTGACTTGTTCTAAATTGGTTTCAATGTCATATACAATTGTATTGGAAATATCGCTTGTATTTATCCAGTGAATGCCATCTATACTATTAAACAAAGTATTGCTGGTATCTAATATATATTTTTGTCCGATCCATTTCACACTTAATGGGTCTATATTATCTAAATTTTCCGAATTTACACTACTCCAATTCACTGCATCATAACTATATAAAATATTGCCACTTGTATCTGAGGATCGATTCGTCATGACAAATATTTTTCCATTCCAATCAAGGGAAAATGCTTTTTCATAATTATAACTCATTATGTAATATATATATTATCTATATTACATAATTATTGATTGCATTATATCTGGAATACTTGATTCCAGATTATGCCATTTGTACTTGTTGCTAAAATTGCATTTGTATTATTTGTTCCGACGACCAAAAATAAATTACCATTCCAAATAACGTCAACTGCGGTTGTAAAGAAAGACGTATTTGTACCATTCCAATTCATACCATCATAACTATACATGATTTGATATGAACTACTACCTATCGCCAGCCAAACACTTCCATTCCAGATAACCTTTCCATTGTGGTTCGAAGAAACGATTTGGTTTGTGGATTTGAACCAATTGTAACTATCATAACTATAGTACAATCCATCAGTTGCAATTGCGACATATAATTCATGATTTGTTTCTATTGATACTAATTCTATAGTAGATGTCATGATTTGATTCAAAGAAAGATCGTTGGACCCAGACAAGATAGAATTGGTATCTTGAGTAATGATCCATTTACATCCATCCCAAGAAACGTGTATTGGTTTATTGCTACTTGTATTGAGAATCGAAGTCCAATGTTTCAAATCTTTACTTGTGATTACACCATATTGTCCATTTTGCTGGATTGCCGCCAAATAAGTAGGTTCCTTGCCTTTACCGAAAGTGTATGTCATTGGATTGGACGGATAACCCGTGGTTGTTGCTATAATATCACTTGGCGAATCAGTAATGTATGAGGATTTGATTATATTTTTCGAAAAGAGTTGACGTGTATGATACATGTTATCTTGAATAATCATTGGAGTGAAATTGCGCGATTGACCATCCGGTCCAATCATACCAATATTACCTATATTACCAAATGAACCGATTGGTCCTGCACCCCCTGCAAGTCCACTGACTCCCGTGACTCCCGTGACTCCGGTAATTCCGATTGTATTGTATCCCGTAGGTCCAGTAATTCCTTTATATCCAATTAAACCAGTGGATCCAGTAGATCCAAACGATCCGAGTGACCCTGCAAATCCAGTAACACCGCTAACACCCGTCAATCCTATAATATTACCATTTCCATAAATTCCGGTGAATCCTGTCATTCCAGTGTATGTGATGGATCCGGTAGATCCAATTGACCCAATCGATCTATCTGACCCCACAAAACCTGTAATGCCCGTAAAACTGGTATATCCAATAGGTCCAGTTGCTCCAGTGTATCCAGTAGGTCCAGTATCTCCTCTAGGACCATTGGGTCCAGTCGCACCAGTATATCCTGTAGATCCACTAGATCCAGTGAATCCAGTAAATCCAGTGACTCCAGTAGATCCAGTGACTCCAGTAGATCCTATAGATCCAGTCGATCCTGTCGATCCAGTAGGCCCAGTATCACTCGTCCAACCGTTTCTACCCGTAGGTCCAGTATATCCTGTTGGTCCAGTAGGTCCAGTAACCCCAGTAACCCCAGTATATCCGGTAACCCCAGTATATCCAGTTGGTCCGGTAGGCCCAGTATATCCACTTGGTCCACTAGGTCCTATAGAGCCGGTGAATCCAGTAGATCCAGTAGATCCAGTGAATCCAGTCATACCAGTAAATCCGACAAAACCAGTAACCCCCGTATATCCAGTGAATCCACTCATACCAGTAGTGGATGTATTACCTATAATACCAGTAGCACCAGTATATCCAGTAGGTCCAGTATCTCCTTTAGGTCCAGTAGGTCCTGTAAATTCCATAGATCCGGTATATCCACTAGACCCGGTATATGCAGTAGAGCCAGTTTGTCCGATTGAATAACTTGAACCAGTAACCCCAGTAGCCCCAGTAGGTCCAGTATACCCAGTAGAGCCGGTAGATCCAGTAGAGCCGGTAGATCCAGTAGAGCTTGTTGGGCCGGTAACTCCACTTTTTCCAGTGGAGCCCGTTGGTCCGGTATATCCGGTAATTCCAGTAGAGCCGGTAGATCCAGTAGCACCTGTAGATGCTGTTTGGCCGGTAGCACTAGTTGCTCCAGTAATTCCAGTATGTCCAGTAGGTCCAGTAGAGCCGGTAGATCCAGTAGCACTTGTTGGTCCAGTAGGTCCGGTTGGGCCAGTAGATCCTATAGATCCAGTAGATCCAGTAGGTCCAGTAGGTCCAGTGTCTCCCGTTTTCCCGTTTCTACCAGCAAGTCCAGTATGTCCAGTATATTCCGTAGGTCCAATAGGTCCAGTATATCCGGTAGGTCCGGTATCTCCTCTAGGTCCGGTAGGTCCCGTCTGCCCAGTATACCCAGTATGTCCTGTCTGCCCAGTATCACCCGTTTGTCCAGTTCTACCAGTGGGTCCAGTATCTCCCGTTTTTCCATTTCTACCAGTGACACCAGTTTGACCAGTCGGTCCAGTTTGACCAGTCGGTCCAGTTTGACCAGTCGGTCCTGTAGATCCGGTGAATCCGGTCGGTCCTGTGTCTCCCGTAAAACCAATTCTATATGAACTGCCAATAGGTCCAATAGGTCCAGTAGGTCCAGTATTTCCTGTATAACCAGTGTATCCGATATACCCTCGACTGCCGGTTGATCCAGTAGAACCAGTAGATCCCAAATATCCAGTAAAACCACTAGATCCCAAATATCCAATTATACCTATAGGACCAGTAGAACCAGTATTTCCTGTTTGACCAGATACACCCAATAATCCGATTGGTCCGGTAAATCCGGTAATGCCGGATGGCCCAGTTTCTCCAATTTTTCCATAAAATCCAGTAGATCCAGAAGATCCAGTATATCCAAAAATGCCAGTTGATCCAGAAATTCCAGTAGGTCCGGTTAAGAAGTTATTACCAATCAAATTATTTGATCCTATAAATCCAGTTTGGCCAGTAGATCCAGTTTTACCGGTAGGTCCAGTATCCCCAGTTTTACCAGTATGTCCAGTTGATCCGGTTTTACCAGTAGGTCCTGTCGATCCGGTTTTACCAGTAGGTCCGGTATCTCCAGTAAATCCAATACGACCTGTAATACCAGTTGCACCTATATTACCTATTTCACCAGTATATCCAGTAGGTCCAGTCGGTCCAGTATCTCCAGCAGTACCAATGTATCCAGTATATCCAGTAGGTCCAGTAGCGCTAGTAGGTCCAGTAGCGCCAGTAGCGCCAGTAGATCCAGTAGCACCAGTAGCACTAGTAGCGCCAGTTAGACCGGTGGCACTCGTTTGTCCAGTAGCACCTGTTTGTCCGCTTTGACCAGTAAATCCAGTAGGTCCAGTAGCGCCTGTTTGTCCAGTAGGTCCGGTATACCCCGTTGCTCCAGAAAGTCCGGTATCACCTGTTGTCCCAGTAAATCCAGTATGACCCGTTTCTCCAGTTTGACCAGTAGGTCCGGTTGGTCCGGTTGATCCAGTCTGACCAGTCGGTCCAGTATCACCCGTTGCACCAGTAGGTCCAGTGTCACCTGTTGCACCAGTAGGTCCAGTTTGACCAGTGGGTCCAGTTTGACCCGTTGCACCAGTTGGTCCAGTGTGACCTGTTGCACCAGTAGGTCCAGTTTGACCAGTGGGTCCTGTTTGACCCGTTGCACCAGTTGGTCCAGTAAGACCTGTTGCACTGGTGGGTCCAGTAGGTCCGGTAGCGCTTGTTACTCCGGTAGACCCAGTAAATCCAGTTGATCCAGTTGATCCAGTAAATCCGGTTGTTCCTGTTTGACCAGTGGCACCTGTTGCCCCAGTAGGACCTGTGCTACTTGTTGCCCCAGTTTGACCGGTAGCACTAGTTGCTCCTGTTGATCCAGTTGCTCCTGTTGATCCAGTATTGCCTGTTGCTCCACTAACCCCAGTTGGTCCAGTAGCCCCAGTTGGTCCAGTAGCACTTGTAGCACCAGTAGCCCCAGTAGGTCCAGTAGCACCAGTTGCACTAGTAGGTCCAGTAGGTCCAGTAGATCCAGTAGGTCCAGTAAATCCAGTAGAACCTGTAGCACCTGTAAGTCCTGTATCGCCTGTTGCTCCACTAAACCCAGTTTGTCCAGTATGTCCGGTAGGTCCAGTGGAACTTGTAGCACCTGTAGTTCCTGTATTACCGGTTGCTCCAGTAGGTCCAGTAGATCCAGTTGGTCCTGTTGAAGCCGTTTGTCCAGTCGGTCCGGTTGATCCGGTCTCACCCGTTATACCGGTTATACCGGTAAATCCACTATAACCAGAAGCCCCAGTATGTCCAGTTTCACCAGTAAATCCACTTTCCCCAGTAGGTCCAGTTATACCAGTAGACCCAGTAAAACCTGTAGCCCCAGTTTCACAAGTAAATCCACTATAACCAGAAGCCCCAGTAGATCCACTAACTCCTGTAGGTCCACTAAATCCGGTTAGTCCAGTAAATCCAGTTGGTCCTGTAGGTGCAGTTTGTCCAGTCGGTCCAGTTGATCAGGTCT
>Ga0304728_1001285_pt1 | contig 18046 bp, 45 predicted proteins | sample C_130625_MF_Meta_FD_190476 | JGI IMG/M metagenome (GOLD analysis project Ga0304728, IMG submission 190476) | Freshwater microbial communities from Lake Croche, Canada to study carbon cycling - C_130625_MF_MetaG (v2) (version 2) | ecosystem: Environmental > Aquatic > Freshwater > Lake | place... | reverse complement strand
AGAGAATACCTGCGAAGCCAAGGCTTCGAGGTAGGAGAACGAGGGCGCTTCTCAGCAGAAATGCTGGAGGCGCTCAAGTCATTCAAGGGCAAAGAAACACGGATTAGTTTATCGCATGAGATAAATGCGGCGGGACTATCAGAAAAGATCGTACGTACCCCTCTAAGAGATTCTCAACAACTATATGGGTATGATAAGGAAGGACATAAGATAGGTTTCATTATCTGTTTCAAGTGTAATGAACATATGATGTGGTGTGGGTGTCCACTTATTACCGCGCCGTCTTCTGTAGCAACATGCAGGAATCCCCTTGTCAGAGTGCAGTCTCGCATGGTACAATCGACCTCTAGGTGAAGGGAATATCAACATGGCAACAAGTACAGAGAAATTGACTAAGGCAGTAATCGACGGGCTATCAGATACTCGCACAGAATACGCACACTCTATGAATCGAATACTAGAGGAAGCAGATCGTAACGATAACCTACAGGCATATCTGTGGGGCTTTGTCACGGCGTATCTGTATAACCGTTGGGCACGCTATCGCATTGGCATCATGCACACACCCAATCAAGAGCATGTGGCAGAGATGTCATTCCGTATCGTGGATGAGATTCTAGAGCCTGAGTATGACATGATGTCGGGGCAGAGTATTCCCGTGACGGGTAATGCTATGAAGCCACCAGAAATAAATCTAATCTGATATAATTATTTTGTGGTCGGGCTATCAGGTGACTGCCAAGTCCTATAAACAAGTGCGGATGGACCACGTTAGTACAGGAGGGGCGAGAAATCGCCCCTCCTTTTCATTTGACAAACCCCGCGTGGCGGGGTGGCCCGCTTTCATATATTTTGTCAAGTAAAGACATTACGATATCGCATAAAATTTGCTGGGAGTTTGTGTCCGATATTCGGTGGGAGCCGTTTTCAATTATTTTTCTTAAAATAAACATTACGATTGGGCATTATTTTCACTTCTACGATCAAAATAGAATTTGTTTATCATATGGGACATTACGATACCCTGAATTTTTTGCTTCTACAAATGGGCGGGGACATGAAAGATTCCCCTTGTTCTACTATAGGTATATACATATAAGGTATTACGATACCTTCTGTTTTTCCCCCCGTTTTTAAACGTGCAGTACTTAAGATAGGTTTTTTACATAGGTATAAACACTTTTGGTATTGTTTCGATATAAAATATGCTATTTTAGGATGAAAATGGATAAAAAAATAGAGAAATGGGGCCGGAATTGCACCCCATTTCCCTGTGATATTTATCATATGATGTTATCAATAATGACTAACAAGATTACGATAAGGCAAGGTTGCCCAATATCATTAAACAAAGCATGTAACACGATATGGTGTATTTTATTTATTTGGTAGTGTATGTTTTGCTTTGTTTGTTGGTGATTCAAACAGATAGTTTACTATCTTTTTGTTCTATTCTGTTTGCGTCGATAATCTATGCCATGTTCTGTAAGTATCTTTCGTAAACGATATATTTCAAGCAGTAGATCGACTATTGTCTTGTTCTTATCATCTATAGTATCTATGAGTTTGAGGAGATATTCTCTCTCCCCGCCCCGCTTACCGTTCCTCATCTTCCAACATCTCTTTCAATTCAGCGATATGATCATGAATATTATCAATATCGTCTTGAATGTCTTCAGATATTTCAAGGTCTTTGATCATGAGACGAGTATCTGCATGACCTTTACGAGTAGACGTATTAAGAATAAGAATAGACATAAATATAGCCTCTAGGGACACAAGTAACGTCAATCCCCCGTAAGGGAATTGTTCCGCTCCCGCCACAATCCATATGCCCCATGCGAGCATATTTCCTAAAAGGAATAGAGGGTGCCCGAACCAGTCGGACATCTTATCAGCGAACCTTTCTGCCCAATTATTTAATTTTGAGAAGAAGTTCTTTATAGTAATCACCTTTTTCGCATCAACAGATGCATGAATTGGCTGCCATTAGGTAACCCTAACAACAACCTATTACTATTTTATCATTCATTCTTCCATATTTTTAAAGCAAATTGAAGACAAGGCCACTCAATACAAGCCATATATCCACCAGTATTAGCGTCATCTTTATGATTTTTACTGTGATAATCCCAAAGAAGAATGTGAAATGCTTCAAAAAAAACTGATACTCTTTCTTCCAAAGCCTCAATACGTTGTTCATCACTCACCACGGACCCCGAACAGCAGCAATAACTTCCTCAGCAATAAACACCATTCTTAAACTACCATCAACCTTAGCAGCCTCAGAACGATAACCAAACAATCTATCAATAGCCTTCTCCCGCTCATCCTTACGGACACGAGCAATCAAATCACACACACACAACGCCTCAAACTTACACACAATAGGAACATCATCACTAACTGGTCTCAACGCCTGCAAATTAGCCTCTACACACAACGGATCATGCGTCAATGATTCCGACATCCCGCGCCTTCCCCTCCATCAACAAATTCATATGCTCCATATAACGAGAAATAACAAAATGCACCACATCAACCGCAAGGTTGACAAGGCTTTCTGTTTCCGACTCACTAATGTCCTGTTCGATAGCCCACATCTCTGCCAAATCTATGGCACATAGACCAACAATTTCTTCCATATCGCCTAGGCTTACGGGTACTTCTGCCATGATACTCCTAATAATAGTTACGGGTGCGAGTTTTTCCACTCATTAACCTGATCCTGAAGATTATCAATCATGATCTGTTGACGAGCATTCTCTTCTTTTAGTTCAAAGTATTTAGTTTTCCAGTCATCAAGGTCTTCCTCAGTGCTATCTAATTCAGAACGAAGAGTTAAAATCTCTGCTCTTTGCTCTGAACGAATCTGTGAAGCCAAGTCCTGTGTACGTGTTTTCTTAGTTATAAAAATATCAACTATTTTAGTTCCAAGTGTGCCGACTATTGCCCCGACAACACCAACGATAGCAGCAATTGTTGCTGTATCCATACGATCACCCTATTTACATTAATTCATGAGCAGATATCTCAGCACCAATGTATCTACGCTTAGTAATGTAATCTTTAATAGCAACAGGGCCATTCTGCCTGCCGCCCAAAACTACAATCCACCGTGGCTCAAAACCAGCGTCAATACATGACTGGCACATCAATACAGTCACTCCCTTAATGATATCAGATTTCTTGGGGTGCAATTGATTTCTTTGCTTACTGCAACTATAACAGTTCACTACTGTCTCCTAATGTTTTTTCACTATTTTTCCACCGAAAAGCATCACTTTCTACCCGCTGCCTAATATAAAATCTATACTTAAACAGGGAAAGGTGGGCGTCCCACCTAATCTTTCGCTTAGGGGTAATTGTAATTCCAAACCCTACGGAATTTTTTATATCATTACAAAATTTAAAATAAAAAATTTTAAATGGGAAAAAGTGATATCCAAAATCATCCTTTATCATTTTAACTCCAAATTTTTATTTTTAAACAACACATGAATACTTCCAAAATTAATAACTGTTATCCACCATTTTTTACTATTTTTATAAATACTATAAATGTCGATTGAAAATGAATAATTGTTAGGTTCGCGCCTCGCTGTTAAAAAGGACAGGGGGCCAATTTTGTAGGAATCCATCATACGCTTTTCCCACGGGGCATACTCTTACCGCCGACTATTTCACAAGGAACTCCATAAGATTCAATTACGTCTTTTACCATTAACAAGTAACTCATAATTGCTTCCCGCTCGCTCTCCCTGTACTCCATAACATTTTCTTCATACACGGTGACAGCAAGATAATGTGGCATCCCCTTGATGTCCATTACAAGCCCCTTGACGGGGCGCTTAATTCGACGTATAGCCTGAGCCATATCGACGTTATAGAATATTTTTCCCATGTAACTTCTTTAGCGCCTTCCAGTCTTCGGGGGTCTTGTGCTTATTGTAATCATGGTCAGTACGTCCAAGGTCCATATAAACCCCGCCCCAGACACCCTTCTCCTTGCCCTGCACGCCATTCTCATAGCATTGCTTGACAACTGGACAATGCAAACACATCTGATCAATCTGTTTTGCTAGTTCTGGATCAGTCTCATAGTTATCATAGAACCAATTAATATCTGTGTTCTTGCATGCTGCGAGGTGATACCATTGAACCTTATCTTCTTCTAGACCAAGTTCTTTAACTAAATCAGACATACTTCGTAAGAACCTTCCATGTTCCACTATCGGAGCATGGAATAGTCATTGCAAAGCCCCAAGTTCCATTTCGGAACATACCATTCTTCTGTGTGCAACCGTTAGGATTGGCTGTCCACTTTACAATGTCCCATCCATTCCAGTAGAACCCGCGTGATGCGTTGTTCTCCACAAACTCATGGGCTTGATTATAATTTAAATCTGCATAATTTGGCATTTTATTCCCAATGCTAGTAGTTATAATGTATTAATTGTATCAGTTTGATACGGTTTTAGTCAATCAATCAGTATAGATAATTTTATTTATTCCTGCTTCTTTAATTGCTTTATAGCAATTATCGCAGGGGCGAGAAAGTCTTTGCTTGCCACGCCTATTAATCCTTGCCACATAAATTGTTGCGCCCTTTGCATCCTTTATCTTACGAAGAGCATCTGCCTCTGCATGAACAGAACAGGAAGTTTTAATTTGTTCCTCTGGAATAATGTCAGGATGATTACGAAACTTATTAATACCTACACTAAGAACACGATTACTCTTTACAATAACCGCGCCATGCATCATTCTTTCTGATGACGACATGGCAACGTTCTTAGCAAGATTAAGATAGCGGCGGTCCCTGTTGGACAACTGCGAGTCACTCTCCTGAAGCATTTGTTTTGCCTTTCCGATACCACGTCTTTGTGTTTTTTAAGTATACGACTATGTATGCTAAAGAAGCAACAATAAATCCATACTGCTCAGAAATTATGGAGTAATAAATCCACATACCCTCAGTAAAAATACCAATAGGCCAAGCCCACCACTTCATACGACCGGCAAAGAACATTGTTGTTACGCCAAACGCAGCCAGTATCCAAGACCATAGCATCATTCACCCAGCGCAGCCGCTACAATACGTTCACATGTATCAATATACAATATACCAAATGAAGCCATTAGGGCTTCTCTAACATCTCTAGCCGCGTCTTCGCGGCCCTGTTGATATTCATTCATGACTTGTCCCTTACAACTTTGGTAGGAATATCCATTTCTTTAAGGATACTGATGCAATACTCTGCACGACGATCTTTACCTCGAACGAAGATTACAGCGGAGTCAATGCCAGAAGTTATAGTGTCATAGTCGGCGGTCAACTTGTCTATGTTGTTACCACTCAATCTATTATTAACTAACTCTTCTTTAACTGCATATTCTTTCTGACGCATGTATTTTTCCACCTTGCCCACATATTCAGTAGTCATATTTTCTGCACCAGATGCACCCGTATGAACAAATACAATGCGTTTGTCATCGGGGGAAAAGATGGAAGCATCTTCAATAGCAATAGTTAGATTACGCATAACTTCATTGTAGTCAGTCCAGTTTCGACTACCAACAACCAATACTCTCATGATTTCTCCTTAGAAATAGAGAAGCGGCCCAATTTAGACCGCTTCTCTATTTAATTAACTAATTAAATTACTCTGACTTGAACATAAAATTAACAGCAGCGCGTGGAATTCCGGGGGAGAAAGCATTTCCCCACAGAGATTTATCTACGGACTTCTCAAGTTCTTCTACGTCCGGTGCTGGCTCTGACTTCTCATCTTCTTTAGAAGCAGCCTTGGTAGTCATGCTACAATCTGAACAGCAATCGCCACCGCAATCTGATCCACAATCTGTACAACAGTTGCATGTATCTGCCTTTGACATAGCATGTTCACAGGAACATCCTTGACAACATTCTCCATCGCTATCGTCGCAACCATCGCAAGTCTGGCAACCGGAACATGCACAACCGATACACTTACTCATACCTGCACAGTTACACAGTTGCATGTTATCATCTGACTTATTAACCTCATCTGGCTCTGTAGTTTCACCGGCAGAGGGAGCATCTGTTGTTGAATTGGCTGTGGTGCTGTAGTTTCCAGTGCCATCTAATTTTGCTGGCTCTGTGTAAGTTGGACCACCAACTACTGATGCCTTCTGCATGGCAAGTTCGCTCTGGGGATCGGGTTCTACTGATGTATTCGGTACATAACTATTGTCTGTTGTAATAGATTCATTAACGTCTAATCCTTTATCACTCATTTTTTCACCACCTTCAATATAAAGTTTGCAATATGCTTTATCTTCGATTCTACCAGCAACAACAGTGCAAGCCTCCTCAGAGGCTACAAAAAACTTACATGTACAACAATAAAGTGATTTCTTGTTGTTTGCTGCATCGACATACTCAGACTCTTCCTTAGATGCCTTAACATAATACTCTACAGAATTGTCAGGCTCCTCTTGGCGTTGACCGCTAGAGGATGTTAAAGGAGAAAGTCTACCTTGATTATCTGGCATTTTAGTACGGGCCTGCTTCACGACGAACGTTTGGCTCTGTTTCTGTTGAAACAATTGGTCCGCCAAAAGGCTGACCTGTTGTCATTGAAACATCCTGACCAGTGAAAGGACTCTGTACGCTATTACCTGTCATTGTCTTTGGCTCGTTGATTCCGATATCTTGAAAATTGTATCCACCGTCCCAGAGTGACCGATTTGTAAGAGAGTAACCGTCAGCGTTATCTGGACCTACTCCTGTTCCAAGGTTATTTGGTCCTGATGCTGGCTGTACTGGGTTGTTGTCTTGTTGATTATTATCCATTTAGTTGATTCACCTTCTTTCTTGACCAAGAGAATCCGGCATCTCCGCCCCACATATCCCATGCGACGCGACCGGGGGAAGGGAAACCCTCTTCTCCTGAATTGAATCCCTTTGCTTTCTTATCTACTTCATGTCTGCTAAAAAAACTAAACATCCTTTTTACAGTACGAGGAGATAGGTTTTCTCTGCGACTCAACTGTCCTGCGCGAGTCACGCCAATAATAGTCCCTCCGCGCTTGCCGTCTTCATGCCATTTCAAAGCACGCTTTGCAGCAGCAACCATCCCATCACTAGGAGTTAAATTAATATCAGCCATAACAACATTATACCTTAGTCAAGAAATTCTACGACTCGTCAAAGGATTCATTGGAGAAGTACTCCCCATGATTACCAGCCTCAAGAACTTCCTTGCCTTTTTCAGTAATCTCAAAACTGGCGGTAAGATTCTCATCGTAATTAACAGAAACTAAATCATGCTTGACTAATTCAAGCATGGTGTCGTCAACATCCTGCATAAGCATTTCATAAAACTCAGGGAAATGCTTCTTTGCACTCTTCATGTCAACATTGTAGGTGAACTCTTCCCCATACATGCCATTGGGCTGAAGAACTCCAAAATCAACCATCTCCGCAATAATTGCGTCAACTTCTGGGTCGTTGTCCATTATCTTCCTTACGCGCTAGATTCGCTCTTGTTGTTAATTGTTTCGCGGTCATCAATAACCTCGTATGCCACTTTATTTAGGGGGGATTCGTACTTTGCGTAATGATGACCACAGAAAAACAATTCTCCACTCATCATTTTTACAAGAACAAATGCTTGTGCGCCACATCGGTCGCATCTATCCAGTTTCGTAAACGTCGGGGATTTCATCTCTAGCATCATCATCTCCTAAAATAGTGAACGATTCGTGTCCTACATTGATTAATGTTTCTCCATTGTCAAGAACAATCACATAGCGTTCTGGTTTTAACCAGTAGGGAGAACATTCCCCCTCGCCATGAGAATCAATTATACTACCATGATACCTGACTCTAGTCATTAACTCAAGCCTTCCCGCACAAAAAGTGCCTCCGGCAGGATTCGAACCTGCGACTTAAACATTAGAAGTGTTTCACTCTATCCACTGAGTTACGGAGGCATAACGAGAGACTAAGCAAGTCTCTCGTACTCTTCCGCTCTGTCCTGCTCACGATTAAATTGTTCTAATTCATCCTGAATGTCTAACCAATCTCTAATGATACGATTGTAACGATCCAGAATCTTATTAGGAATATCTACAGTAGGATCATTCGGCAATGGATTATTGTCCACGACAAGAAAGTTCTGCCGATCATGCCACAACGTTACGCGCATTACCGATACTTCCTCTTCAATGGTGGCTTGATGCCAGCCTTAACACATTGCTGATATGCGATACCATATCGCTTTTCCGAAGCCTCACCGGGCTTTCCAGAAATCTGCTTCTTTACATCGTTAGATGCTGATGCAAGATCGCGTAAAAGGCGATCTGTTTCTTCCTGATTAATGCTCACTGTTATCCTTTACAAAGTTGGGGAATGTTTCTTTACACTTACTACACCACTTATCGTATGGAAACTTCTTTTTGTTTACCATACCAGCAATTCGACAATCATATTCTTGATGCCTAGTGTGAGTACAAGTACTCGTCATATGATCTCCTGAAAGTATACATGATCACAGAATTCTTTATCAACTATTTTTTTCTATTGTTTCAATTATTTTTTTTAAACACCAGTCTAGTTGTACCATACGGGTACGATCAGGAATATTATTTATTAAATTAATAATACGCTGTCTTTCGTCGAACGCTCCGTGTTTATAGTCAGTACTTTCTTTTGAACAATTACAGCCAATTAAATGGCAGTCGCATCTGTCAATATGACAATGTTTTCTACCGAATACAGGACAAGTTGGTTCGTGCATTTATCGCACGAACAATCTATAAATAGTCATGACCCAATGATGACCATTGCCCTCCGCCTTATCATGCAATCTTGCAGCATAACGATATATTTCGGAACATATAAAAGAACGTTCTTCTTTTCGTCCCTGATCATATCCTTGTTGGTATGCACGATCTATATCATTCATGGAATAATTATATCTTACTGATCATCATTACGCTTGACTACTTCCCAAATACACAATAGGGCAACTATACAACAAGAAATAGCAAACGATGCCCAAGAAATATCTGCAAACATTATATGTTTTTCTTAACAATAATCATTTCATTAAGCGTCTTACACATTGTCTGAAGAACAGTCTCTGCCTGATATTGAAAATCCTCAGGGTGCCATTTGTGCTTGTCATTGCCATATACTTTTTCAAATACGTTAGAAAACATAGAAAGATACTCTTCATATGTAAAATAAAAATCTGTATGATTTAACTTACTCATGCTGCTTCCTTAATATGTGTAGGCCAATAATAATTACAACTCTCACAGCATACCAGAGGGCGGTAAATATCTACCGCCGACTCATACTGTGGATAAAGATCGGGAGCCTTAAGATATAGATTAGCACGATGAGTAATAATAACTTTATCAAACTCTGTTCCATGCATCCAAGAAGGCTTACCAAAGTCAAAGTTCCTAAGTTGCTGTGCATATTTTTCAATAAACGACCAATTATTTTCCCACTTATATCCACGCATACCCATCTCTGTAGCAATGGCATGTAAATATGCTACAAGAGTATTGGGACTGTTGCGAAACATTTTAGTGGCAGGGTGATTAACCCAACCTTTAGAATCTCCAGCAATTGCTGCAAGAATCTGACGACCCTCTAACAACTGCTTGACAAGGCGTTTTTGATCTAACGCCCGCGCAGATTCAGTAAAGTTTTTATGTGGAAGGAAAACCTGCACTATGATTCCTATCTATCGAATATGGCGACTGAAAATTACATCTATTTCTTCTACGTGAGAATGCCCGTAACGAGCAGCATTCATTCTTTCTTTTTCCCAAGTGTTAAGAAACGAGTTGTCTTCATTTGTAAACTTATTTTTAATCTTTGCAATAATCTTTTTCATACGGTATTACTCCTTGTGGGTTTTAATAAATTAGGCTCCTTGTGGGTTCTTATTTTTATATTACCACAGCCTTTGTTTAAGATTCAAGGATTTCGTCATTCATTGTAAAAAATTTGTAATTAAAATAACCGAGACTGTTGTCGTCCATTATTGTTTACCTCCTGCATCATTTGCATCATGTAATGTCTTATACAAGCACTATACGCTACTTCTGCCAATTCCCGCCACGTTTTTTCCTTGTGACTTCTGTCATAGGCAATCATGTCCTTAGCAATAAATTCAATTACTTCAGAGTGGTGGTTCATTCTCTAACCCTTTGAGAGTAAAATACATGTCTGCTGTAAGTTCATCACAACGATCAATAATAAATTCAGTATATTCCATTGCAATTGCAAGAGTATAGTCTGTCTCGCGGTCGGGATTAGCAATATATTTATCATGAAACTCTTGGGCAACCTGAAGATAGATTGCTTCGTAGTCCATTCCTAGACTTTCAAATTCGTTTTCCATTATGCCTCGTATTCTGGATGGTCTATTGGTGTTGGTGCTGTTGCCCGTGTTCCACAATGGAAACACTCCATGTCTAGCAGGTATCCTGCAATTTCATAATCTTCAAAAGTAACCACTACTTTCCACATATCTGAACCACATACGCACTCATGCATAATAATTCCAGACATGTCAAAGGATGGGCCGGGATTTTCCTGCTTAAAATCTAGAATGCTCATAGCCGTCCTTATACGGATAGAAAATTAAATGGTTCTCTCACAAATGGAGAGAATTCTTTAGCAGCATTTAATGCCACCATGAGTCTAGCATTAGGCTCCATATCCTCGCAAGCAAAAAGCGCACCCAAAGCAATGTGTGCGCCTGCGCCGGAAGCCCAGTAATTATGTATATCTAATCCAACTTGCCAATCGTTCTCTACCACAAAGATTCGACCCTTTATTCCTACAATAATTTCCCAGTCATCTTTGTCATCATCATGATAAGGAAAATTATTTTCCTCTAAACATTTTTTTAATGCTGGCACAAAGTTTTTAACCATATAACCTGTAAGAACATCATCAGTTAATTTAATTGTGGGAAGGGCGGGAGGGTCAAAGGCATACTGTGCTATTTGACCTAATCTAAAACTTTGGCAGTACCCCAACAGAAAAGACCCCTTAATAAAAATCTTAGGAGTCTTTCTGGAAGAAATAGATGTCTCGTCAACTGCACAGGAATCTGCTGCCATGAACACTTTTGTTCCATTTGTCGCAGCGACAATGCAAGTCATTAGTTTGGGCCTCCCATAAACATATTACGAAATGTATATACATTAACCAATGCTTCGATCTCTTGTGGGTCAACGGTGGCTATTGGTGCTGGCCTAGTCGATAGATTACGAATAATGGCATTAATGCCTATCATACGCAACCAAGACGAAAAAGTAAAGAAAAGAATCAGAGGCCACCAAGGAATCTCATGATTAATTAAAGATACTACAAACCCATACACGCACAATCCATAAACAATTACTCTAAACGTAATTGCTAAAATTACACCAATGTTGTACCCCGCGTTGCCCCACTTAGGCATTTCTTCTCCTAGGGTTAGTGGCATGAATCTTTGCGATAGCCTCTAACCAATTATAGACCACATTTTCAACATTGTATTTATCTACTACTAATTCATACCCACGTTCAGCCTGAGCCTTACGTAAATCTGGATCAAGAAGTCTCTCTAGGTGCTTCAACCAATCACGCGGGCGTCTAGCAGTATTACCTGCACCCTCAGCCTCTAGTTTCTGATACTCCTTAGAGCCGTACGCAACGAACGGTATGCCACTCATAGCGTATTCTAAGCCCTTTAAATTACTCTTGGCCTCGTTGAACGGTAGGCTATTTAATGGAACGATACCGATGTCCATAGGCAGCAGGATGTTGCCGTAATATTCAGGGCTACAACCAGTTGTGCCTTTAAGTCTATCTGGATTAATCCCGGCAATATCAGCAAATTCTTTAGGTTGATCTGGAAGTATTCCTGCATGATGGAACATTAAGTCATTACGTTCAATGAAATCTCCAAGCCAACCGCGCAACTCTTCAATATCTCCAGAACGCCAAATCATAATCCCAACCCAACCAATTGTAGGTTTACGTCCGGCAGAATCAATACGCTTAACAAAATTACTTGGACTCAGGGAATTATAAACCTGATAGCAATTCTTATTCTTTTTAGAATAATAATCTTGAAGAAATTCGGTACTGGTAATTAATCCAGTAACCTCACCATAACTATTTAGCATATGATTACGGTTCCATGTAGCATCACGATCAGGATGCGTAGTCTGAAAAGCAATATTAGTTGTAGGAAGACCGTGGAACCAGTCATCAATATCGATAATGACTGTCTGACCTAACGCACGAGCCTTAGCAATATATGCATTTGCCTCATGCCACATCCACAATTTAAGAATTACAACATCAAGGTCTCCCGAATACTCTTTAGGATTAACGATGGGGGCGCGATTGTTTGCTATCAACCTTTGTCTTACGGGAACAGCAACAAATCCTTCTTCATCCCGCCAACCCACTTCACCAATAACAGTTTCAACGCCAATACGATTTAACTGTGAACCGGGACCAAAGAATCTAATCCATGTACAACCACCGGGACTCGCTTTTTCATAGTCGCCCCAGTCTGAACTGAGCATACCAATCTTCATTTAGATTGCCTTTCTCTACGAGCCTCCTGTCGGAATCGAACCAACGACATTCGCATTACAAGTGCGACACTCTACCAACTGAGTTAAGGAGGCGGTAACCAATTACCTACATGATTGCGGGTAAGCAGAATACCATTGCGTAAACGGCTTCCAAATCCAAGCGTACTGTGTCGCTGAATCCCAAATGCCATCATACTGCGATGAATCTAAGTAAACCTTTCCTGAATTAGTCACGCCAATGCCCCAAGCAGACCAATCTCGTCCGCCCTTAGACATTTTATATGTGATGCGTGATGCTTTGAGGGGGTCCAACAAGTCCTTTGTGCGATACTGTGAGTGTGTAGGCGAATTAATCTGCCATATTCCATAGTCTTCGCCATTAAAGTGGACATTCCCCGGTCCAATGTTATTTCCATTAGACTCTCTCATAACGATTGCCCAACCAACTCTCAGAGCGTTTCCTCTGAAGCCACCCTTATAAAGCCATCTGACGATGTTATCTTTACAGAGTTTGGGCTTGTGCTTTTTCTTCTTAATTACTTGTGGTGTTGTTACAGTATCTACAGTAAAACTTGCAGGAACTGTAACCTTAGGGGAACTGTCTAGAGTTATGCTCTGGGCTGTCGGTGCCTGTACCGCAGAAAGCGCGGCAAGAAGGGCGACAGCGGGAGCAACCCTTTTGATAATATCCATTCATACTAGGATACCAAAAAGGTGCTATTCCGTCAAGGTTAAACTACAACTATTTTCAAAGTTGCAGTTAACTGCCAGTTCCAGAACTGATGCTTGTCGATTCTTTCAGCAATATAATTAGCGATACCCTGCTCATTTTCCATATCTGCAACTTCAAAAACATGCTTTAACTGATCAATTAGAAAAGCATTTGTTTCTGCAAGACACTTTAACATAGTAACGGGATCAAGATCAAGACCATCGTTAATCCTGATAGTGGAATTATTTAACCACTGCATAGCCCCAAACGGAGCCTTTTCGCCTAATTTAAGAATATTTTCTGAAATGGTATCGACTTGCTCATAAACATCTTCATAAATCTCTAGAAAGAAAGCGTGCAATTCTTTGAATAGCATACCCTCAACATTCCAGTGATATCCATGAGCCTGTGAATACATCACAAAATCATTTGCCTGAAGAATTTTGAGTTCGTTTACTAAATGTCCCATTATCATCCTTATAAGTTTAATTAGGTGGGGGTAGGATTACTACCCCCACCTTTTATTATTATACCATCAATTGGCAGGCGGAGTTGCCTTCTTTGTGGTACGTTTTACGGCAGGCTTTTTCTCTGCTGCAACCTTAGGTGCGGCCTTATTTGCAGTAGCCTTGCGTGCCTTCTTTGGCGTTGCTGGAGGCGCGGTAAGAGCATTAGCGTCAGCCGCTGCTGCCTGAGCAGAAACAACCGGCTTCTTTGGAGGAACAATAAGGGCAACGATTGTGCGGGTTCCATTGTCTTTAATTCCAAGACGCTTCTTTACATCAGCAAAATCTGCTGCTGTAGCGTTCGCTCCCTGAGCGCCGGGAGACCATGATTGAATTGCCTCAAGATGCATTTCATCCATATAGGTTCCCAAATCCCAGTCTCCGCCCCAACCAAATACACGCTTGCCCGTTGACGTAACATACTTGTCAAGCAACTTGTGCATAGTTGTCCTCTGCTTTGCAGTCATATGCTGTTGACGGTCTGCCTTAAGCACATCGTAACGCATGTCAGAGGCCGTCCCGCTCGCATGATTGCTAAGTTGAGCAGTTGTTCTGGCATCTCTATATTCCCAACCGTCTAGGGGACCGGGATCAAGTGGGATTACAAGTCGATTGACCTGTGCAAGCATGTTCAAAAATACTGGAAGAACATCTTTATTTAGTAAAACTTGTTTCTTTGTGCCGGGAACGGTTCCCCACTTCAGACGCGGGTCTGTTTCGTTTGGGATACCTTCCCAACCGTTTAATGAATTTGGCATTAATTCTCCTATTATTTTGGGTTAGTGCCTGCGCTTCTATTTCCGTAGCCAGCACTGTCAAGACCGTCCTTCTGGGGCGGTGTGTTATATGTAGACACAAATCTAGCATTCTCTTCGTTTGTGTCATTATCTATACCCATAATACCTTTCTTTGCGGGAAAGAAAACTCCATCCCAAATAGAAGCGGCATCATAGGACTTCTTTGTTTCTGCATACTCAGAGGGAGACTTAGCAGTCCTCACCTCAGAGCCAAGTATATCTTGCATTTCTACAGTAAGTAATTCTTTATGATCAACGGCCTCTTCTTCTGTCTTGTGGCATCCAACAACTTCTCCTGTACCGTCCTTAAGAACGGCCCACCCACCCTGACAATCTCCAACGTTGTATTCAACCTTGAATTCCTTACTACCGCCAAACATAAACAATTTCTTTACTGTATCAGACTTTAATGTACTAACCTTATGCCCAACAATTGTATCAGTTGGCTTCCATTTATCTTCAACTTTTTTATAGATTCTAATTAATGCAGCGGGGTCTTCAGGTGTTCCTGTAATTTCAAAAGAAGAGCCGGGGACTTTTACTTTTCCGTTACGAACAATTCTAACAATTTTTCCGTGAGCCATTCCACCAGATGAATTCCAAGTTACGAACTGACCAACTTTTTTGCTATCAGACTTATCCATTTTTGCCTCCTCCACATTAATTTCAAGCGCGGCTAGGTGCTTAAGTGCTGACTCTTTATCTGGATGACAAGTAACAATTTTTCCAGAATCAGACAGCACAACGGCATATGCGCTGCAACCTTCTATATTATGTTTAATTTCATATGGCATAATCTAATTATAACATCCTATCTAAAAGAGCGTCTGACCAGAATCGAACTGGCGATTTTAACTTGGAAGGATAACGTGTTACCTCTACACTACAGACGCGGAGGATTACACTATAGCAAAAATACTTACTTTAATGTTTTGAGTATCTGAACTAATTACTCTTACGTGAGCCTGAGTACTGTCTACGTTGTAAACAGAAAAAGTAACACTTCCAGTCAGTGCGTTAGTTGCATGAGCAGATTGCACAGATGCTATTACTTTTGGAGTAGTGCCTAAAGAAAAACTAAAGTCAAACGTTTGAACGTTGCCCGCGACACAAGATTTCGATGCGCTTGTTGTTGCATAAAAAGGATTTACTGCCCAAGTATTTTGAGCAGTTTTATTTAACAATCCCACACTATTATTATCAATTGCAGCAATGGCTGTTAAATCTCCATCTAAGGATTGAGAATCAGTTATTCCATATCCTGATAATGTAGTTGGGGTAGATGTAAGTTTGCTCCATGCTAGCGCGGTAATCCATGCTGGGTTAGAATATGTTCCTGTAGTATATACACCATTGGTTACAGTTGCTGCATTTCCATCAACGGACACTCCAGTTAAAGTTTGTGAAGTTGATGAACGATTCAGGGCAACCGAAGTGGTGCCAACGTACAAAGAGGAATTCCCAAGGACAGAGGCTGTAATTGTGCCTGTCAACTTAGAAGAATCTAAAGTAGAAGATGAACTTAAATAACTATGAGTATGCCCAGAAGCAGAATATGCATGTGTGTGATCTCCAGACGCGGCCTGAGCAGAACCTGTACCCAGCGTATGGTGAAGTGCAGAGGTAGAAGAATCTGTATCAGGACTCTGATGAGTATTAGATTGATTTAATTGATTTGATGCATGACTATGTGATACCGCGTCAAACGCGGCAGTAACCGATGGTTCAGTTACTGTAGTAGTAATTGTTACGTCTGCCATGATTCTCCTATGCCGTCACATCGTTGACAACTGTGACGCCGCCATATAAAATTGTTCTTACAATAGCCTGTGAACTTTTTGTGTATTTAACCTGAATGTCATATTTACCGTTTGTGTAAGAGGAACTTACTTTATCTGATTCTGTAGAAGACAAGAAGAACTTTAATGTTCCTGCTGCCAATTCTCCACCAGCAGGAGTAACCTGAGCAAAACTTGCTGACACTGCGGAGGCTCCATTTGTCATAGAAATAAGTCCAGATGCGGAAAAATTAGTAATACCAGTAGACAAATCAAACGCGCTAGCATCTGCATTCTTTAAATAAACTGTTAAGTTTAAAGTATCTCCTTTATAAACAATAAGGTCTAGCAATGCGGGGCCAGTAGTTAAAGTAGTATTTGCCATGTTTCGATTATATCATAATTAAAGGCCACGCGGAATTAATAATATAGTGGTCCCTGAGGGATTCGAACCCCCGGCCTTCTCGGTGTAAACGAGACACTCTACCGCTGAGTTAAAGGACCGCTGCGGGACAAAGATTCGAACTTTGATAAACGCTTCCAAAGAGCGTTGTCCTGCCATTAGACGATCCCGCATCAGGTTTAAATGTATTGTATTTTTTTATTATTGTCTAGATAATTTATTTTCCGCCATCGCCTAGCCATTTATCTAAATCGTTTTCTAACTGTTGAGTAAAGTTACGTCTAATTAAATAATCATTCCACATGTACTCAAGAATCTTTTCACCAGAATCAACGAGGGCTTCGATCTGACCCTTGCCCCCATCTGTATACTTTAAAATCATTTGGGCATCATCTGTAGCAGCAACAATTACTGTCCTGTCCCCCTCTTGATGAGCAGACAATCTCATTTTGTGTTTCTCTTCAGACATTAATATCAACCCTTATATAGTTTAACATAGGAGGTTGGAGGTAGGTCCGATTTCCTTTTCTCTGCACAAGATATTTCGCTGGACTTCAACTGTCCCAACTTGCAGACTCTTAAAAATCGCTCGGGAGTATTCGTAACTATACCATCCTAAGGATTCCTACCTCCAACCAGTAGAGCCAGTAGGATTTGAACCTACAGTCAACCGCATATAAGGCGGACGCATTAACCATTATGCTATGGCTCCGAATCATAACATAGTGAAATTATCAACGAATCTCATGCCACCATCTTCATCGTCGTCCCGACCACCAAAAAATTCTTGAAGATAGTCAGGCATTTCCCTTTTGCTAGGATTAAATTCTATCGTATTGTTCTGTTTTCTTTCAAGGGCTTCCATCTCTTCTTTTTCATCTTCATAATCATAAGAATGAATTTCTACCTCACGATTCATATCTGTAGCGGTACGGCTAATAGCATTGTATACCGCTCCACAAACTGCGTCAGCCAAATCCTTAGAACCCTTGCGAGGGTGATCAACTTTATCCTTAACAATTCTAAGTTGTAACAACTCATCTACAAGCAATTGATGGTGCGGTCCATGCAGACGCTCCTCCATAACGACTAACGCCATGTCCTCATAGTGTTTCTTAGCCACGGAAAGAATTTCTGCGTTCATTCCGTATGCCTTTAATTGTTGCATCATGTCATGGGAGTTCCAGCGGTCGAATGTGACGGCCTTGATATTAAACCCGCGATGCTTGAGAGAAGTAATG
>Ga0304728_1001282_pt1 | contig 18060 bp, 26 predicted proteins | sample C_130625_MF_Meta_FD_190476 | JGI IMG/M metagenome (GOLD analysis project Ga0304728, IMG submission 190476) | Freshwater microbial communities from Lake Croche, Canada to study carbon cycling - C_130625_MF_MetaG (v2) (version 2) | ecosystem: Environmental > Aquatic > Freshwater > Lake | place... | reverse complement strand
GTTGTCTACGATAGTAGAGTTCTGTAGGGTCAACAGGGATGTATTCGTAACTGCGGTCAGTGCAGTGGTGGGGGGAGTGAACGTCGTGCCGCTGGGGTAGAGGCAGGTGCCGTTGACTAGGCGGAAGTTGGAGATGTAGCCTGCATATGGACTACTAGTATAAGCCCCGCCACCCCCGACACCAAAAACATCCGTGGAATCTCTTACCGTAAACCCAGTAACGTCTACGGTTCCTTTTTGCACCCCATTAACATACGCTCTTGCTGTATTACCATCACGAACAAATGCAACATGACACCAAGTGTTTGCAACAATTGAACCAACGGTGCCTGATATGCTTTTATATGCGCCACTAGCATTTTGTAAAACAGGTTGAAATGCCCCAGAAGAATTGGCAAGAAGATAAAAAGAAAGAACACTAAGCGCAGAATTTGTTTGCGCCGCAATCAAAGGTGCAGTGGGAAGATTGCCAACGTTAATCCAACACTCCATAGTAAAGTCATTAGTCCCCAGAGTAAACGCAGCATTGTCAGGAACAGTAAGATATTGACTTGATCCATTAAACGATCCAGCATACGAAGCCGTAGAAACACTATTGAACGGCAAATAGAACCCATTGGTCCCGTATGTCCCGGCGTACTTGATAGGGAGCCACTGGTTGTAGATGCTGGATGCGCCGAAGGCTGTGGGGGCTAGGGCTTGACCGTCTACGAAGTTGACCTCGGCCATTTCGCCGTCAAAATAATCAGTTATTGCGGCGGTATAGTTTAACGTGGCAATAGAATGAAGCGCGGCACTATTTAGGTAAGTATTAGAGTTTTGAACGTATGTTGAAAACGTAAGCGTTTGCTGGACACCATTAACCCAAAGTTTAACCCCAGATGAATTTGTGGCTTGCGTAGTGTCTACGACAAGCACAACATGATACCAAGCGGCGGGGTCACGAAATACAGCGGTGGTAGAACAATCTATTTGAGTTGAAGATGATACAAGACTCCAAATTCTTATGACGTCGGTATTTTGGAAGCCAATGTAAGAATAAGAGGTTGCGCTTGAACCACCACCAAACAAATCTTGAGCAGCGCCCAGCGCCCCACGCTTAACCCAACCACTCCAAGTCCAAATCTTGTTGTTGGTAGGAGTCCCAAACGTCCTGTTCAAATACGCACTCGCAGAAGACCGGAAGCGCAGGGATTTGTTCAGGAAGTACCCCGTCACTGCACGGGTCAGGAAGGAGTTGAGTGCTGCGAACATTATGCGAACGCCTGGGCTGCGTTACCGTACCAGCTAGTGCCAATGTAGACAAAGCTGATGATGTCCACCGCGCTAGCTGTTGCTGTGATCGTTGGCGCAGTACCACCGGGCCATTTGACGCCGGTGAAGGTGGCTGTAGTCATGCTTGTTGCGGCCTGCGTCAAACGTAGGATGAATGACTGACCCGCTGTAGGGGAAGTCGGCATTGCAAACGTACAAGGTACGCCCGCCGTCAGCGTAGCGGTGAGCACAGTGCCAGCCGTAATGACCAGCGTACCAACAGCGCCAGCGGATGTTAGTGTGATCGCTACCACTGACTCAACGTATCCCGAGATCGTTGGGGTCGTGATCGTCGGTGAGGTTGCGAGGGCTAAAACCGTGCCAGTGCCGGATGTGGTGTAATTGTTAAGAGTGCTACTTGCGAGCAGCGTGACCACTCCCGAACTGTTCTTGAAGTACAGTTTCCCGTCATTGGTGTTGAGTGCCAACTCCCCGGCAACGAGGCTTCCCGCCAAAGGAAGTGTTGCCGCTGTGGTGCTGTAGTACAGCGAAATGGGGGTAAAGCCTGTTGCTGCCATCGTAGTTCCTTAAAATGTGCCGCCTGAAATGCCGCCAATTGCAGTCAGTTTTTTGGCTATGTAAACGCCACCGGCTACCGTCATAGCCCCAGTTGTGCTTGATTGTTCCAACGTACCCGGCACTGCAAACACTGAAGTTGCCCCCGTGCCACCTATAGTGAGTGAGTTCGTAGCCCCAGCAAAAGCTGTAAACGTTGCCCCGGAGTCTATGCTCGTTGTGAACGTCGGCGACGTTGAGAATACAAGGTTGGTACTTGTGGTGCCCGTGGCCCCGGCAGCGGTGTAGCCGGTAATGTTATTAAATGAGGTAATGCTGGCAGTGGAGGCTCCTGTGCCTCCGTTAATTACGTCAAGGGTTCCGGCAAGACTGTGCGTTGCATTCCAGTTAGAAGGACGAACTACCGTAGCATCCGCGCCATCGGCAATTGCACTGACAAACGGGTGGGTTACGGTAACGGCCATTTTGTACCCTTAGGCAATGCGGATCAGAGCAGTGGAAGCAGCAGCGACCGGCATCTGGACAGTGAATGTCCCGGCTGTACAAATTTTGTCTGAACCAAAGTCTAGGACTGCAATTGCTGCATTTGATGCGCTGCTGTCGTAGATCAATGCCCCACGGGCTGTAAACGAAGCTGCTGTCCAGAAAGAATTACCAAAAGTAAGCCATGCGGTAGTGCCATCAGAACTAATAGCTGGAGTAATTAACGTGTTTCCACCAACCGTGTAATTGGTCCCCGTAGTAGAAATCTCCCCTGTAGACGTAGGCGAAACAGCGGGATTAACTGGGGCGGTGTAAACCAAAGTTGCCGCAGTCAGCGCAGCATCATTAGTGTACAGAGCAATCTTCATCGTGTCGGTCAACGGAACATATAGCCCCTTCAAAAAACCAACCTTGGCTGAAGTGCAAAAGGCGTTACCCGTAAAAGCCATGATAGTTCCTTACAAAACTTTAGTGCGGACTTGTCCGCTGCGATACGCATCCTGACGCAACTTACCGTCACCCAGGTTCTTAAGAAGTACAAGCGACTGCTGGTATTGGGCATCATACATCGCAACCATGTCAGGTTCACCCTTCATAAACCGAATAGCTTCAACCATCACTGCATTGAACAGCGCAGAGTCAAAGTTGTCGCCAAGCCAGGAAGTGCCAGCGGTAACTATGGAGACAGGATAGTAGAAGTAATGAAGCTCTGCCACCAACCCTGAACTAGGTGTAGGCCCGAGAATAAGCGTCAGTTCTTGTAGCGTAGCACTATCCGGCCCAAACACCGCGTAATACTTAGGAGTGCCTGTGTCCGTAGGGGTGGGGTACGCTTCGCGGATGAAGTTGACATCTTTGTTTAGAAGAAAACTATAAGCCCCAAGAGCATCCACAACAGCAAGACTAAAAACTGATAAGAAGTCATCCGGCAGCGCAAGATATTTATTTGCGGACGTTAAAGACCCCGTCACGTTTTTACGCAACGAAGGTAACTGCACCGAGTTGTAAATCTTTTGCTCAGCCAACTTCGTCATAGTGGAGAAGTCAGTGTCAGTAAAAGTATTCTCACAGTAGTCTTGTACTGCGGTACGCAACTGGGTGTAGTTCATGCTTTACGCCATTGGCCCACGGGACATAAACCCCTTAGTAGCAGCGCCAGACCCACGCATTTTGATGCCAGCAGTGGTGACTTCTTTCAGCGGGCCAATCGTCACAGGAGTGCTGTGCTTGACAACATCTTTTTCGTTAAAGACGTTCACCGCAGCCTTGTCTTGCAAAGACTTGGATGGCTTTACACCAGGGGCACCAGACATGGTATGAGGTTTAGCGTAGACCGCCGCACTCCCAACTTCCTTACCGCCCATCTTCTTGCTAAATGTAGCCATGATTAGTCTCCTTGATTCATCGCACGGGCGATGTTGCGGCCATACTTCTTCATAGCGTCGTTAGCCACACCAAGATTTTTACATTTGGGTTGAGCATTGTTAGCCACACGATCACCAGAGGTGGTGGCAAAGTCATTAGAGCCTTTAAGCTCATCATGCTCCACGGGCTTGTACCCAGCGATTTTCATGTTGGATGGAAAGTTAGCTGATTTAGTAGCCATTATTGTTCCTTACGTTATGCTTACAGTGACAGTGCCGACATACCCAATAGGAGCAAGCGGGTTAGGGGTTAGCGCCGCATCAAACAACCTAGCCCCACCAACCGGGTTCCAACCCCAGAAAATAGCTCTACTACCTTCACCTAAATAACCCGTAACAAGCAACCCAGAAGTAACGTAGCTACGATCAGGACGAGGATTACGAAGAGCTTGAGGGTCATCGACCGGATACATCCCAAGAAGAAGCTGCGGGTGATCTTGTTCCCAACATTCTTTACAGACTAGGATGTTAACGTTTTTGGTTTTAATTACAAGCTCTTTTAGGTTCTTAAGCTTGAAACGGAACCCGCATCGGTCACACTCCGATATCGCCCGTTTGCCTTCAGTGAACCTATTGCCCATGATCAGCTAATGAACTGCTGCCGAGGTACAAACCGAACCGCAGCCTTTTCTCGATCCTCACCCGCCGCTAAATCCCATGCAGCATCATACTGTGCTTGCAACATCTGATTGCGCTCTAGTCCACCGGGGACTTTCAACGAGAGGTACGCAGCCAACCCTGCAATCATACACGGTAAGAACCTAAAAGGCACATCCATCGTGTTCACACCATTACCAGCATCCTCAATCCGGCGCAGCCGCCAGTACACGAAAGTGTAGGTCTGCGAATTGTCAGGAGTGGGCCAGACAGTGATTGTCGGTGTGGGGGACAAGCGGTCGATGTAGACCTGAATGGGCCTAGCCTGGGTCAGCTTGTTGGGGATCGTCGCATAGGTAGACACGCTGATCCGCGTGATGTTCAAATCTGCCTGCGTGGAAGCGTTACCTGCTCCGGTGCGGATAACATGCTCCAAGAGATCGACGGTATAGATTGGTAGGTCATACGTCGCCGTGCCTGGAACAAGAGTGATAGACCCTTGGTCAACAGTCCACAGATTGATACCACGATTAGCCCAGTCAGCAAACAATAAGTTAAGACTTCTACGAGCAGTACGTAAGTCATAGCCAGTCCTAAGCTCTGCACCGCAACGCTCAAACGCTTCCTCGACAATCTCACTGAGGTCTAGGTTGAATGATTGGGTGCCTGATGTTGCCATTAGATGATTCTACCTTTTGTGTGGCCGCGCTGAGCAATGCCGTCACCGCGACCCCTAGTGCTTTTTACAGGCTTCTTAGAGACTGCACCACCTTTGGCATAAGCTTTTACTTTGCCGCCGCGTTTCATCACATTTACAGATGCAAACTCATCATCTTGGGTTTTGCCACCGCCACCCCCGCCACCACCACTGCCTTGTTCAGTTAATGAGGGGGTTACGTCTTGAAAGGGGGTAGGTTCTTGGTCGTCAGCGGTAAAATACTTGTAGGCATTTTTTGCTAGTGGGGGGACTTTAGACAAAGCAATGTCTTCTGCCGCGCCTGACAAATCGCCACTTACTGCTTTACCAATAGTTTTACCGTAGGGGGCTATACCCAAAAGTGCATTTCCAACGCCACTAGCATTGTTTTGACTTGCTTGGTCAATTGCGTTACCAACACCCATAGCCACCCGAGTTGGTGGAAACATATTAAGAGCAGAAGCTACCATTGGATAGTCTTCTTGTGCCTGTTGAAACTTAGACTTTGCCATTTAGCACTTCCAAGCTCTTAAAGATTTGTTGATGCGGCTATCCGGGTCATTAGCGGTCTTTGCGCTAGTCAGCTTCTTCTTCATACCTGACATCCGGGCACAAAATGACTTCTTGCGAGGGCCACCTTCTGGCTGCGGGGCTTTCAACCCAGGCTTACCTGGGTTCGCCCTATTGTAAGAGGCGCGTCCAGCAGCGTTCAAACCACCCGCGTCGGACTTGCCTTCCTTACGCTGCCACGCTGGGCTAACCGAGCCGCCTTCGGCAAACATCTCAAAGTCAGTACTATCCCGACGTTGAGTCCGTTTGCCTTTAGGCATCTTATCGGGGTTGATTGCCCCCATACCTCGGCTAGCTCGCATGATTACCTCATCGTTCCACGGGTCTTGCCCCGTTGAGCGCAGCCGTCAGCAGCCCGAACAAAACCGCCAGAAGCAAACTTGCTGACTTTGCCACCTTTTTTCATCGACATATCAGAAGTGTCGGTATTTTCAGCTTTGTTACGCCTAATAGGCTCCAAAAAAGTTTCTTTGGTAGCGGCATCTTGAGCGGTTCTAGCTGTCTTTTTCCAAGATTCATCTTCATCTTGAGCAGCCTTAGCTGTTTTTTTCCAAGACTCATCTTCTTTGGGTTTGCGACGAGCCGACAAACCATTTAGCTTGTTTAGATATTCTGTACGGGTAAGCCCTGATTTTTTAAACCCTTCAGCCGTACCCATGTTCATTTTAGGTTTAGCTGCTGGTTCCATCCCGCGTGACTTGGGTGCGGGGGTGTAAGAGTCATCACCGGCTGGGCCTTCGTTCATAGCCCCAAAGTCATCACCGCCCCCAGCGGAAAACCTTTTGACAGAACCGCCCTTCTTCATAGCGCCGTCCATCCCCTGCGGGATGTCTCGCATGGTGCCACCAAACCGCTTCAGTTTCTCTTGCGTAAAGACGCCAGCATCTTGAGGATCAGGTTTAGTGATACCTTTAGGCTTCGGAGCTTTCATCCGAGGAGGCCCAACCTTTAGCTTGACGCTAAGGTCTGGGTTCTCGCTGTCCGGTGCATCGGGTGAGATTGGGTAGTTAATTGGTCTAGGCATGGTAGCTCCTTAGCACTTGCCGCCACCGGCCATTTTGATCTGCTTGGCCTTGGTCTTACCTTTTTGGGCAATACCGTCGGCTGCGCGAACAAACCCGCCAGTTGCATACTTAGCCATGCCACCTTTTTTCATCTTTTCTTCAGACTTCTCACCCTTAGCATACTGCTGGGGGCTGAGCTTGCCTGACTTAATTGCTTTGGCTTCCTTCAGTTCTTCACCGTAGGTTTCCTTACCTTTGAAAAGGTTCATTCCTTTGGTAGCCATAGTATCACCGCCTTTAGCGAACTTGCGGCCTTTGTCAGCAGCGCTGAAGTCTTGGCCTACAGATTGAGAAACACCCACCTTCTTGGCAAAGGAGGGGCTGTGAGCAATAGCTTCCATGAAGTTATGCTGCTTCTTACTTGTGCTTGGCATTACTTGTCTGCCTTGTTCTCAAGTCGATCAAAGATTTTACCTAGCATATCTTTGATTTCCTTGAGGTCTGATCGGTAGTCGTCCCGCGTGACGTAAGTTTTGGGTAACTCAACGGATAGCCTAGACAAGTCTTCTTTCAAATCCTTGACCGCAGTCCAAAGCTCACGGGCTAGCCAACCAAAGACTGCACTGGAGATACCCAGTCCTACGTTGATAAGATGCTGGGATTCCATGCCTTACCCGTAGAAGGCTGTGATGCCGGTAATAGAACCAACACTAATCGTCAAATGAAGAGTCGTAGAAAACAAAACACCTTCACCTGGAACTAGCATGTAGTACGGAACAGGGTTTGTCTGCGAAGCAATGTCAATCTGGACAAGTATTGCCCCAGTAGCACCACCATCACGAAACTCAAAAGTTGCCGCAGTCGCTGCTACCGGAGTGATAGAAAAGCCTTTCAGCCTTGTCCTACCGGCAAATAGTGACCCTGCGGCACTTAGGTGTGCGCTCTTTACATCAGTTTGCATCATGGCAATGCTCCCTAATTAGTTTGCAGCGCCGTAAGTACCGTCAGCGTTACGTACGATGTACGAAATTGCCAAAACGCCAGCACCGGAAGTAACCGTCACGTTAGCCTGAGTAAACGTAATAATTGCGTCAGTCGTGCCAACATTACTAAGCAACACAGCGCCAGCAGCGGCAGCGGGGGCAAGAGCAATAGCAAACGTACCAAAACTGCCAACACCAGAACCGGAAGCAACAGCGGCGTTAATTGCCACACCATTACAAAACAAAGCAATCGTGGGGACCGTAGTCGCATAGGCGACAGTAGTGTTGAACGTGGCTGCTTGAATCAATGATCCCGCAGGGATTGTGAACGCAACAGTAGCGGCAGTAATGTCCGTGTACAGGATTGCTTTAGTTTGGATAACCGGCGTTGCGCCGATATTGCGGATCGTGCCTGCGGTCGTGCCGGTCGTGTCTTTGACAGTACCGAGCAGCCAGGGGCCAAGGTGGGTAGCTACAGCCATTTTTAGTGCCTCACATGCGAGTTAAGTACATCAATCTGCATGTCGCCCGACCGGAGCGGTTTGATGTACCGGGGGTCCGGTAGCTGTTTATAGCACAGGCGTTAGAAGAATGCAAGGGGTACAGACGTAAAAAAGCCCACCGAAGTGGGCTTTGTCTTGCAGTTTGATCAGGTCGAACCAGGGCTTCCAAAGATACCCAGCGGATCGCTGACGCCAAACGAATAACGCTCGCGAGCTTTGTAGCGGGTATTACCCGTGTCAAAGTCACCGTCCATCGAGGTGCTCAGCGGGGTCCGCACAAAGTGCTTCAAGCCGTTAGGAACGTCGGTGGTCAGATACCAGCCGTTGGTGTCGGTCAAGAAGTGATTGACCGTGTAGCCTTCAGGGATCGAGCCGTTGTTCTTGATGGCATTGATATCGTTGTCGGTCGTGCCAACACGCAGCGACGTTTCCAACAGACGGGTAGCAACGAACATCAGAGCAGGCGGGATGACCAGCTTCTTGGGCTTAGCGGCAATCAGCAACGAGCGCTCATCGGTCCAGGCTGCGATTTGAATCACAGCGCTTTCCAGCGAGGTTTCGTTTAGGTCAGCACCAATCGTCGGACGGTTGCTGTTGGTGCCACCGGAGACGAGCGGGTGAGCCGTCGAGAACAGAGCAACACCGTCACCGTAGGTAACAGCAGCGTTGAAGCCGTTGTTAATGACAGCAGCAGCTTTAACCTGCTTGGTGTATGCCATACCGCGAGCCAGAGCCTTGGTGTAACGAGCAGACAAGCTGTCGTACAAGTTATCTTCCATCGCTTCTTCAGTGATGGAGAAACCCAGGGCAATGGTTTCGTGGTTGTAACGAGCGGTCCAAGCTTCCTGACCATTGTCATAAGCAATGGCAGAGCCTTCGTTCTTCACCGGAGCGGCAGAGAAGCCAGACAGCTTGGTTTCTTCTTCGAACGAGCGTTCCGAAGTCTCGATGTCATAAAGCTCTTTATGCTCTTCGCCGTAACGAGCATACTCCAGACCAAACAGTGCGTTCAGTCCAGGCAAGAGTTCTTTAAGTAGTTGTGCGCGTGAGATAGCCATGATTTAGCTCCTTATTAGGCAACGTAATAGCGATGCGAGCCAAAAGTGATCTTTACGAGCACTTCAGGAGTCTGGACTAGCGCAAGCGTACCGGCAGTGGTAACCGTCGAAGCGGTGACCGTCAGTGCTTGTGAAGTCGCTGACGCAACAGTAGTCGCCGCAGTTAGGGAAGAACCCGTGTACTGCAACTGACCGCCCGACGCAACTTGGAAAACGTCCGTGCCAATGGGAAGAACTTGACCAACGCTTAGACCGGAAACCGTCAAGGTCGTGGTGCCAGTGCCCGAAACATAGGTAGCTGAAGAGCTAATCTGCGTGTCAGGAACCAGATTCAAAACCCGGAAGTTACCAGCGGTAGTAGCCAAAGCAACCACAGCGCCCGACGAGTTGCCCGTAGAAGCGCTACCAGTCAGGGTGTTACCAGCCATGTTTGCGCCAACGTTCAGGATGGAACCCGAAGCAATGACAGCAGAACCAGCAGCAGCAGTGACCGCAACACGCATAACCATGTCAGGATCATCAGCAACGATAGCTGTAATGTCACCAGCCAGAACGCTGCCAGGGTAGTACTGCGACCACAGACGTTGTTTAGTCGTCGGGTTTGTGTAGTAGCAACCCAGGAACACGCCAACCGTGGGGGTGGCAATCGTGTTGGCAATGCTTGCGACAAAGCCACTGGCGATATTAACGAAATCACCGTAATAAAGGGCAGTTCCGTAGTTGTAGGCAATCGGGATGTTGCGGGTTGAACCAGCAAACACCTGACCACCGATTAGGTTTACGGGCCTGAACCCGTATGCGGCATCAATCGTGGGATAAGCCATTTAAGACTCCTAAGTTAAGTACCTTTGCCAAAACTCACCTTGCTGCTTCGCTCTTTGAAGAGCGGCATACGAGGGTCATTTTCACGCATGAAGTTGTTGTCAATCGAGTTCATCTGGGTATCAGACTGCTGCTGGTAGTATGCAGCGCGCTGTTCCATAAACTCTTTCGGAATTTTGCAAAGCATGAGTCCACCGACCTCAACACTGTCAGGATAACGCCCGCGAGCGCTAGCCATAATGCCAAGTTCAGGGTGATCAACTGCTTTGACGGGTTCCCAACCTTCGCGGAGCTTGCCGGAAATGTTCATGGGATCATCAGTACCTAGCGTACTAACACGAACCCATCGGAAGTCATAACCCGGAATAGGGTGAGGACTAGGAAGCTTCTCTGGAGGTGCCCAGCTTTTAGGGCGCTCAAAGACAGCACGGGTTTCAAGTTCACGGGAGGTACGAGTATCAGCCATTCTGTTTCCTTAAGTCTGCCGCAACCTGCTTAGCGTAAAGTTCGATAGGAACCCCAAGCCGCTTGGCGATGTTTACCTGTGTCTGAGTCAGCACGATTTTGCGCGGTGCTGTACTCCGTGTGGCCGGAGCCACAACATTCGTCTTTCGACGCGGTTTATCCGCTTGCTCCTGCTCCTCGATCTGATCGGGGAACACTTGCTGCATACGAGAATTTATCTTCTCGTAGTATTCGTTACTTGTAGGGTCGATGCCCTGCTTGACCAACTTCTGATGCAACCCCAGCGCAAAGCTGGTCATTTCGTCGTCTGAGCCGAACCACCGGTTAGCTTGTTGCCAAGCCACCGCTTTGTCGTCAACATCAACTGCTGGGGCGGATGTACGAGGTTTTACCTCATAAGTCTCTTCTTGTAAAGGGGGTAACGTAAAATTGTTTATACGTTCCGCTTTTAGCGTAGCCTCCGTCATCTTTTTAGTGCTAGAAACAACAGCATCGGCGTCACCAGACTCATATGCAGTCTTGTACACACGTTCTGCTTGCGCTAGTTCTTCCGTCGCAGCCATCTTGGCTTGCTCCAGAATAGCTTCTTGGTTCTTAGCTACCGTACCTTTAAGGCTACCAATCTCCTTGACAAGCCGCTGAGCTACTTGCTCAAGCTCTTGTTTCTCGCGCAAAGCTGTTTCTTTGGCCCGACGCTCATCGTGGTAGCCCTTGTTGAAGTGCTGGATACGCTTGCGAACCTTGTCCGAATACGCGCCAAGCTCTTCGTCTGTCACATCTGCCGGAGCTTCGGAAACCTTGCGGTCCCTGTCTTTAGTAGGCGTGTCATCTTTGACTTCAATCTCAAACGTCTCCTTGGATTCGTTTACAGACTTCGGATCATCAGCTACTTCTTGCTCATCCGGAAATTTAAACTCTGCCATGATTGCTCCTTATGCGCGGCTGATGCCACGCGGGTCTTCAACGATTGCCTCAACCGAGTCATCATTGATGATGCGGAACTCCCGCCCATGAATCTTCACCCGAGTGCCTGAGTTAGGACGCACCAGAACGAAATCTCCAACCTTGCAAGAAGGCCCACTAGGAAAGCGTGTTTTATCGCCATAGCAGTCTGGCCCCATCTTTACTACGAACAACACAGGAGACAACACTTCTTCAAAGTGCATCGTCTGTCCTGACTTGACCAACCCGCTGTCGTATTTCTCTTCCGTCTCAGGGATGACACAGAGGAGGTGGTAAGTTGCGGGTTCCGGTAGCTGTCGCGCCTTGTCCGTGGTTACTTCTGGCAAGTTTTCCGGGATGTTAAGTTTCGTCGTCATCATTTTCAAGTTTCCGCACGAGGTCAGATACACAAAGTTGTGCGAAGGAAAGACCCCGGATTTCCCCCACCAACTGCCTGTAATCTTCAAAAGATTTTGCAGCGCCATCTGCTAGCGCAAGGGCAAGGCTATCTTGCCGCTCCGAAAATTGCTTCCTAAGATACTCTAGGTATTTATCCATCATTGACCGCCTTTAGGTTGCTGACGCATCTGATGCTGCTGATCAGTAAGCTGCTTGATCATGTCAGCCTTGATCTTGTCATTGGCTTGCTGCCGTTGTGCAGCGATACGTTGAGCTTCTGATTGCGACTGCGCTGCAATCCTTGACTGCTCAAGCTGAAGTTTTGCCTGACCAAGCTGGTTATCCGCTTGATCTTTCTGCTGTTTGCGCTGCACTTCGGACTGCTTGATCTGAATCTCGGCTTGCTGAAGCTGGAACATGGGGTCTTGTTGCTGCTGTTGCGCTTGCTGCTGTGCAGCTTGCTGCTGGTTAATCTGCGTAAGCTGTTTACCCGCGTCTGCAACGAGACGAGACAACTCAACTTCAATCTGTTCCGGCAACTCTTGATCAGGTTCAGGCAACGGCGCACCAAGCTGCTCTTCGATCTTCTTGCGATAACTAAACGCAAGGTGTTCAGCTATGTGCGCCATTAGCGCCGCCATGATCGGCTGGCCTTGCGGGTTCTGTCCAATCGTCTGCGCAATCATCGGGTCTTGCATGAATGACTGGTGGGTCGTGATATGCGCGTCGTGATCTTGGTAGATGAACGCTTTCATCGGCTTGCCAACCAGAGCGGCCATGTTCTCGCTTACCGGGTCGCGGGGCTTCTGATCCTCCTCAACCGGGATGATCTTGTCAGCATTCTTGATACCAATGACCTCAATCATCTGGCGATGCAAGTGCGGCAAGTCATAAATCTGCGGGGCCATCTGTGCCATCTGCAACACCGCTTGATACTGCACGACACGCTGAGCCATAGTGCTGCTGTTAGGATCACTAACAGGCACCACATTCACCATCGCGTAGTCTTTCTGACGCGCCCGCGCTTCTCCCGTATCAGGCTCATACGTGTACTCAGTCGGCGCGTAGTCTGCAATGATCTCTTTCAGGAGCTTGAACTCCTGCTTCATCGCGTAGTGAACCCGCGACTGCACCGCAGCCATCGGCTTGAGCGTCCGCTCCAACAGTGCTAACGTCGTACCGACAGGTGCTTGCGCACTCATGTCGCTGATGTTCATGTCACTTATCGCACCCAGCCGCCGACCCTCTTCAGTGATCTGCTGCAACAGCGCCATCAACACCTGACTAGGTTCTTTGTACGGCAACGGCATGATGTTGTCGCGCACTGCGCCACTGGGAACGTCTACATCCCGCCATTCACCCGGTGCAATCGGCGTGTCGTCTCCCTTGATCCGCAAGCCCCGGCTCTTCAGTCCACCCGGCAGGTTAGACAGAGTGCCTGCATCCACAAGCTGACGAATGATCGAAGTACCTGCGCGGGCGTAGCCACCAATGATGTGAATCAGTCCAAGCCCGTAGAACCCAAAGCCAGGGACGTACACATAATGCACAAAGTGCTGACGCTTAAGACGCAGTTCATCATCGGGATTCCAATTGCGACGAATGGCAAGAACCGTCTGCGTCCCACGCTCAATAGTGACAACGTAAGGCTTAGCTAATTCATCTCTCTCATCATCGTCTTCCCCCTCCTCGTCCTCGTTATCAATGTCAATCCCCACTGCACCATCAATGATCAGGTCAGCATGAATTTCATAGACAGCGTAGCGGTCGTCGTCAGTGAGAGAGTACCCGCTGTCTTCAGCTTTCTTCTTCTCGATGTCAGTGTGAAACGCTTCCGGTTCACCAAGATCACAGTCGGTGTAGAACCCGCTAGCCTGCAACTTCTTGATGTCGTTCTTTGTCTTACGCATGATGTGGGTCACGCGCTCAGCCGTCTCAATGTGAGACGCGCCATAAGGAACAATTACATCTTCAGCAGGGATGTAGATCGACACTTGCCGACCCAAACTCGGGTCGTAGTAGACCTTCTTGAACGCAGAACCAGCCAGCCCCAAGCTGTACAACATCCGCTCGTGCTCTGGACGATACTCAACCATCACCTCAGTAAGCTGATAGTTCATGTCCTCGGCAACGCGATTCGCAATCTCTTCTTTCTCCTTGGTCGCCTTACCGATAATCTTCGCCCTTACTGGACCGGCAGCGGGGAAAGTTTCCGACATAGACTCAGCTTGGAAGCGAATTGCAGCTTCAGCAAGCACTGTGGAGTACACGCCACACGCGCCGTTCCACGGTTCTGTGCGTTCCTCGTACTTGAAACCAAGCACATCCATACCTTTTACATAGGTATCAGCCCAGTCTTTACGTGCATTTACGTCTGCTTCAACGAGGTCGATAAGCTCCGAAGCGAGGGACTGAAGGTCACCTGTGCTTAGAAATTCAGCAAGGTTAGCATCAAAATCATCAATGCCTTCGTTCTCTTCCTCTAGATCATCCCCATGCTCAATAGTCACCTCGACGCCACCGTCTGCAAGCTGGACTACATCAGGGTTCTCAATCTCAATAGCTAAGGCTAAGTCACCGTCATCTTCCGGGTCGAAGGGAGTAGCTCTTTTGTCAAAGTTCGTAGCCATGTGCGGTCCTTGGGTTAGTAGTACGCATTTCTATGCGTACTTTTAAAATACCTGATGTCTTCTATCTCGTCAGACGGCAGTGTTATGAACCCGCCCTGACGGTAGCGCATGAGTGCCATAACCGTGGAGTCAACCAAGTCGTCGTTACTAGCAAACGGAAAGCCAGCTATCTCTTCAACAACCTCTTCCGCCCACCGTGTCTGTGGCACCCATACCAATCCAGACGCAATAATATCAGCTACTGAGTTTAACCGTGCTAACTTATCACCAGACCCACGGTGCGGGGTGTACTCCTGCACCATCACTCCCATGCGTCTCAACTCCTGATACAGAGCCGCCCCGTTAGACTTCTTCTCCACGATGAACGCATCAGGTTCCCAGTACTTGTACTCTTCAAGAGACAGCTTCTTTAGCTCTGGGAACTCGATGCGCTTCTTTATGGAGTTGAGCAGGATGATGTTGTGCGCCTTGGTTTCTTCGTTGAAGAACACACCCCAAGTTGTTATAGCAGTAAAGTCCGCTCGGTTATGGGACTCAGCAGCGGCGTCCAGAGACATGATGATGTACTCGCACTTAGGCGGTTCCTCACGTTCCCATGTGTTCCACCACTCCCGCTTGACAACCGACGCTTCCTCAGATGTGGGGTCTTGTTGATACTGGGCGTTCCACTGGAACAACGGCATCGAAGCCTTTGTTCGCAGTAGCGCAGGCATGTCGTAGAACTCAGGCCACAACGCTTTCTGGGTAATCTTTTTTGTTACCTTGTCCTCGATGTCCAGAATTGCCGGAAACTCGATGACCTCATATTTATCTGAGCCTTCGTTCAGGCCCATGTCCTTAACCACTCGCCCAGTCAAATCATCTAAGTGCCACCGGGTCTGGATAATCGCAACGCGCCCACCCGGCATCAAGCGAGTCCGCGCACCGTAAGTAAACCACTCGTAGGCTTTCTCAAACACTGCAAAGTTTCCGTTGATAATGTCCTGCTCATTATGCGGATCATCTACCAGCAGTAAGTCTGCACCTCGACCGGCAAGAGCGGAGCCAACGCCACACGCATAGTACTCACCGCCCACGTTTGTGTTCCAACGCCCCGCGCTTTTTGAGTCCGCAGCTAGCTGAACAGTGGGGAAAATGAGCTTGTACTCCTCGGTTGCTATGATATTACGCACTTTTCTACCAAAATCCACCGCCAAATCGGTGGTGTGCGACACCATCAGAACCTTCTTTGTGGGGTATTTACCCAAGAACCAAGCCGGAAAATAGATGGAAACAAGCTGGGATTTGCCATGCCGAGGCGGTATATTGACGCAGATTCTGTCTTTTTTACCCTCGGCAATGTCCATAAGCTGGTCTGCCAGGATGCGGTGATGCTTGCCAACCTTGTAATCGGGCTGCATGTGCTTGCAGAACTCGATCAAGTCCATGTGACACGCGGCAGCGTGTTGTCTTTTGGCTATAGCATCTGCAATCTGCGTGATCTCGTGCTGTTCCTGCGGGTCGAACTGATCTATATGAGCTACTAAAAGCTCAATGTCTTCCGGTGTCAGGTCCGCGTCGATCACGCAGGTTCTTTCTCTTCGGTTACCACAATGTCATCGCTCCGCTCCTCGTCCATACTCAAGCCCAACTCGTCATCGAGGTTGTCAAGAATCGACTTCGGGCTAGGCAGGGGCGTTATATCCTCCACGATCTCCATCTTGCTGCGCAGTCTGTTGAGTTTTTCACGCAGAGACAGCTTCAACTCGTCCGTAGACTGGTGAGTGATCGTCACTTCTGACCGTTCAGTGAATAGCCCAACGTCAGAAATCTTCCCAAGTAGCTCTAAAGCCCGCAATCGGACCCGTGCATCGGGGTTAGCCGTCTCCAAGATGAGCTTGTTCGTCACCAAATGGCGGATTTGCGTAGCATTACGCACCACCGACTGGCCGAATTCCGTAAGTAAGCTGTTAACTTCTAATAGGACAACAGCAGGGAGCGAAGAAAGCTTCGTCGTGCTAATAGATGCACTAGTTTTGGCTTCGTCAGCGGCAAAAGACTCGACAATTGAGGCGACAAGTACGTCGTCGTCCGCAGTGGAGTCGCTTTCTACCAGCTTTTCGGGGTCTATCCCGTTGTCTATCAGGAAGTCAATTGTCTTTGCAGCCGCTGCTACGCGCTCGGGCAGGGGGCCAGGGATGAAATCCTCTGACGGCAGGGGTTCCCCAAAGTCGGGGTTGCAAACAATCGCCATGTGGTGTTCCTACGCAAATGAAAGACGATGTGTCTTCATTGAAGCAGTAAAGGTAACACACAAAAATAGAAATAGCAAGGGGGTAAGTAAAATTAGCCCTTTACAGGGTAAAAAAATATGGGGGGGTGTTTTCTGTGGGAAAAACATAGGGGGTGGGTCTGAAGATTGGAAAAGTGATGGGGGGGTGGGGCTAAGAAACCAAAAAATGAGGTGGGCCTTGTGCGGAGTAGTAGCCTTGCGGCTACCCCCGGAGTCCCAACATCGTATGGGGGGGATGGGGTAGGGTAGGGTCGCCATACCCTCGAATGCGTTTTCATGCCATCCGGCGCGCCATCTGTTATCAGCGTGATAACAAAATAAACCGTGCTTATCCATTGCAAACCATGCCAGATGATGCAACAATCTGTTTCATGGTCAACGCATCATATTGATGCACACCATATTCCTTGAAAGGGAATGTATCATGGCTAAGTTCATCAAGAATGCAGTGGTTCGAACCTTCACCGATGCCAGCGCAGTGCTCATGTCGGAAGCACTGAAGGCAACCGTTGCGGTTGGCAACGCCGAAAAGAAGGCCACGAACAAGTGGAAGGTAATGGCGGAACTGATGTTCAGCGAGGGCTGGACATTCACCGACATAAATCCCGAAACCAAGAATGACGCGACGAAGACGAATCGCGAATCGATTCGGGCGCAGTTCATTGAACAATGGCCTAGTGTGAAAGAAAAGGCTAACCTGCTGTTGACGGGCAAAGCACTGAAAGCACTGAGCGAAGCGGCAAAAGAGAAAAACCGCGATATCCGCCAATCGTTCGGCCCTCTTTTCAAGAATATTGAAAAGTACCTGAAAGAACTTGAGGGCATCGAGACCGTTAAAATCGAGGATACAGACGGGAAAAAGCTCCACAAGATGATCGAGACCGCAGTGGTCTACGCTCAGGGTCTGGAAGCTCCGAGCGCGCAGTTAGCTAAACTGCTGGATATCATCAAGGTCTTGAAGACTGCTCAGGGTATGATCGACCTGAGCTAAGCAAACAAGGGCTTGTTATCAACGTGATAACAAGCCCGCAACAATCAACTAAAGGAAAATATCATGAACAGAACCACTGCTACCGTCGCCCATTCTGTAGTCCAGAGCAAGACCATCTGGACAAAAATTCAGGACCGGAAAGAACGGACCGTCTGGAATGCTATGATGATGGCGGAACAAGACGACAATACTTCGAACAAGGAAAAGGTTCAGATGATAATCGACGCAGTGCAGCAAGCACTGAAGGAAGAAAAAATCGCATTCGGTGCGATGCAAACCCTGGACCGTTTCGATCTGCTGTAACAATCCCGCAAGACAGAGCCCGCCGAAAGGCGGGTTTTTTTTCGCCTGGATTTTTTTGGTCTCGGAAAATCCGAGGCCATCTATGCC
>Ga0304728_1001279_pt1 | contig 18077 bp, 7 predicted proteins | sample C_130625_MF_Meta_FD_190476 | JGI IMG/M metagenome (GOLD analysis project Ga0304728, IMG submission 190476) | Freshwater microbial communities from Lake Croche, Canada to study carbon cycling - C_130625_MF_MetaG (v2) (version 2) | ecosystem: Environmental > Aquatic > Freshwater > Lake | place... | reverse complement strand
TAGCAAATATACAGTAGACCAATTGCGTAAATATGCTATTAGTAAAAAAATAAAAATTTTTAAAAAAATTAATGGTACTAAAGTTCTTTTACCAAAAGCGACTTTATTAGAAAAAATCTATAATTTTAAATTTGCTAAGTAAGTAATTATTTATTATAGAAATCTCTACCATAAATAGTTTCTACTACCATACCAATAAAGGTACCTTGTTTTTCTTGCAAGAATGGTGTTAAGATGTGATTAAAGAATACAGGGAATAATAATGATATTTTCCTTGAGATGTACTAATAAGTACGATTTATATCACAAGAACCATTTTTGATTTTATTTATTCCATTCAGTTTAATTAATTTTTGATAATCATCTTTATGTACTATTTTATATTGTTCTGCATATCTATTATATCCGAATGAATTCATTACACCTGCGCGAAGAAGGTCGCAGTTAAATAAAACCCCTGTATTTTCCACAGAAGTTAATATTTTGGCTCTTGAAAATGACAATGGTGTAGTTTTATGACTATAAGGACATAATGAAAGTAATTCACCTTTATTTTTATACTAAATATAAGTATAAACTGGATGTTTTGTTTTACACCCTTGAAGATTTAAAATGGCACAAACTTTTATAAAAAATATAAAGTTATAACCATATACTACAAGGTTATCCTATTGCAAGGATATGTAAATTATGGTTATGGTACATCGTGTAATGTACCTGATTTGTTGTTTCTACTTAAATACAATGGTCTTTCTATATTATTTATATCTTACCTGATATTATTCATTTTTCATAATGATAACTGTCATCAATTATTTTTATTGTTATATCATCACAAACAACCATATGTACTTTAATGATATCGAATAGATTTATATTTTTATCATTATAAAAAATTTTACAAACACCATTATGATATTTAACAATCATTTTAGTCATCTTAGGGTCGAGAATGAATTCTTTAATGTTATGATCACAGATATTAACAAAGACGTCATCAAATGATGTTTTTCTTATTGGATTATATTTATTATAAATAGGCGGCTTGGTAAAGGTATTTAAATATTTTAGATAATTAACACTTGGATTTTTTTCATACATTTTCATTTGAAGATTATATGAAAATGTACTATTTATTATTGTAATTAAGAATAAGAATAATAACCTCATTTTTAATTATTATTATATTATATTATTTTATATATAGGTGATATTATGGATAATTCATCTACTGAAGTTATTGTGGAAACTCCTAGTGAAATAGCAGCAACTCCTAGTGAAACTCCTGCTGAAACTCCTAGTGAAACTCCTGCTGAAACTCCTGCTGAAACTCCTGCTGAAACTCCTACTGAAACTCCTGCTGAAACTCCTACTGAAATTCCTACAGAAACTCCTACAGAAATTCCTAGTGAAACTCCTAGTGAAACTCCTAGTGAAACTCCTAGTGAAACTCCTAGTGAAACTCCTAGTGAAATTCATACTGAAACTCCTAGTGAAATAGCAGCAACTCCTGCTGAAACTCCTAGTGAAACTCCTGCTGAAACTCCTAGTGAAACTCCTAGTGAAACTCCTGTTGAAACTCCTGCTGAAACTCCTACTGAAATTCCTAGTGAAACTCCTGCTGAAACTCCTAGTGAAACTCCTAGTGAAACTCCTACAGAAACTCCTACAGAAATTCCTACAGAAATTCCTAGTGAAACTCCTAGTGAAACTCCTAGTGAAACTCCTAGTGAAACTCCTGCTGAAACTCCTGCTGAAACTCCTACAGAAATTCCTACAGAAATTCCTACAGAAATTCCTACAGAAATTCCTACAGAAACTCCTAGTGAAACTCCTAGTGAAACTCCTGCTGAAACTCCTAGTGAAACTCCTAGTGAAACTCCTAGTGAAATTCATACTGAAACTCCTAGTGAAACTCCTACAGAAACTCCTACAGAAATTCCTGCTGAAACTCCTAGTGAAACTCCTGCTGAAACTCCTAATCAAGTGATTGAAGTTTCCGGAGAATCTTCTATTGTAGGAATAACTGAAGTTATAGTTGAAGAGACGGTTGAGGAGATAGCTGAATCTGATAATTTAAATATAGGTGTGAATGAATTTAATAATAATTTTACTACTGTTATTTATAATATAATTCAACCACCTGAAGTGGTAAATAATAGTAATATTGTTTCTATTGCTTTTGATATTATCTGCAAGAATAATAATAGAACAAATTTTTTTCAATATGATATAACTGATGCTGATTTCTTATCATCTAATACTAGTACTTGCAAATTAGTTGATCATGCTTGGAGTAATTTATGTTCTAATATTAATTTATGGGCTTCTGATATCATAACTTCAAATACATTAATTAATTCTATTTACACACCAACGGTTGATTTTTCTGCTAATGCAGGAATAACATTAGATGTTTATAATTCAAATTATAGTACATCTATCAATAACATTTATGTTTATCCACCACAACAACCTATATCTTGGATTGTTGGCTATACCATTACTAATAATGTTAATAATAGAATCTATAATGTTAATTCTGCTATTAATGTGGAAACATTCTTATCACCTTATTACGATATCGATTTATTAAATGATGGTTGGTTGATAGTTAAAGAGGAAATCGGGAAATGGGCTTTAAACAATCTCCAAAGTTCTCCTTTAATCGGTACAATTTATACACCTGGATTGATATAAATTAAAAAAATGATTTTAAATAATGGATATATATAAATATAAGAATGCAAATTTTTAACATCGCTGAAGAGACCCTTGCTATGCATAATGATATCATTCAAAATGCTATAGAAAACAATGGAATTATTTTCGGTGGAGCGGTTAGGAATAAAATCATAAGAGACCATCATAATTATAAATTTAATGAGTACATAAATGACAATTCATTTAATGCAAAAGGACTTATCGATTATAAAAGCGACTATTGGAATAAAGATATTCACTCTGAAAGTAAAGCAAGGACAATCATATCAAATGACATCGACATCTACTTCAAAGATAAATATGATTATGAACATTTTAGAGATTTCTTGAGACTAAAAAGATTTACAGTAAAACACGAAAAACTTATGAACGATTCATATGTTAATTTACCAGAAGTAATCGAACATTATAAATTAGTTTTCACATTCGAAATAGGCGGTTCATATACAAAAAAAGGAGAATTAATTAAAATTAATATCGACGTAGTTTTTCCCAAAGAACCTTATTTATATCTAGAACCACCTTTCAGCAAAACAGATTTCTTATGCAATGCATTCGTTCAAGATAAATCTGGTATTCGTATCAGCAATAATACAGGAACACCTATTGATAATATGACTTTCGCACAAAAAGCATTAGTAAGTTCTAGAATAATTTTAAATATGGTTAAATTCAAAACCTTAATGAATATGAGTATTACTGGAAACTTGAATGTACTATTGCACCGCGTATCGAAGATGGTAAATGATGAGAATTATAAATGGAATATTACTAATCTACCTCTCAGGGTAGTACACTGCAATTCACCTCTATTGTTGCATAAGGAATGCTGCATTTGCCAAGAATCTTTCAATCCCGATGATAAGATTATTGGTATCAGAACATCAAATAATAAAATTATCGGATATCACGATTATTGTTTTATTAAATATTTAAAATTTCTCGTTGAGAATTCTGGAAGCGATGAAATGTTATGCCCTATGCGTAATGATGTTAATCTTATTGATAACACCATTGATTTCAAGCAGTTATGTGGGTTTGTTTAAATACCTTATATTTCAGAAAAAGAAATAATAGATAGATTTAATAACTGGGGTAAATTCGGAAAAGAAATTATTTGGCTTATTGATGGTAATGAAGGTATTAAATTAGATGAATTATCTTCTGGAAACTATTTAATAACATTCAAAGAAAATTGGAAATATTTATATAAATACATTTGAAACTTTTAACGATAAATTAAAAAAGAAATTACATTTATATCTCATAAAATATCTAGATTTATAATTCTTCAGATGAATATAATGTTCTCGACAATAAATTAGGTTTTTTATTAGAATTAAAATTATTGATTAAGGAAGTTATAAAATTTCGTTTGTTTTCGATTTGCAAAACATCAATAACTTTATTATTACATTCGATGTCATATTGTAATATTGTATTATGGTAATTTTGTTCTTTTATTAGTTTCTCGTATTTATCGAATTTTTGTTTATTTTTTATTTCATTATCTTTTTTATTAGATAAATGCATACTTCTAAATCTATTTTCCAAATCATTATAATCGTCAAGTATTCTATAATTCTCAAATAGCGAGAAGCATAAGATTGTGTAAATGAAGGTAATGTAATAATAGCAAGGAATATAATAACAGATAAATCCTTGTATTAGATTTAATATATAAATACAACTCAATAGTAATGCGATTCCGCAAATAATGATTTTTACATCCATTTTTAACTATAGATAATATAAAAATCAATTTTTCATTAAATATTCATATGAAAATGCAATGTTGTTTATGTATTGAATCAATGCTTTTTCTAATTTTTTATTTTTCCCTGATATATTTAATATTTGGACATATCGCAAGTCATGATTTATCATATAATTAATGGCACCAATAATATTATAACAATTGTTTTCAGTTATTTTTATTTGAGTTATATTACTAGTTATTCTTATTTCTTCGTATGATATTCGATAGTTGTCTATGATAATATTATCAGGTTCTATATCATAGCAATCAGATAATAGGATTATAAGTGATGTTAGGGTTTTGAATAATCTGAAATTCATTTTTGTTGGTTTAAATAAAAAATGATTATAATTATTCAATTTTTATTTAAAACAATAATGTTTGAGGTTTTATTGCTAATTTCGGTGGCTGTCAATCTAATTCTTATGGTAAAATATTTCGAATTATACTATGAGAATGATTATTTGCGAAAGCAAATAAATAAAGGAGATGATTTAGTTCATATCTTTAATGCTCTTAATATTCATACTGGTAAAATTGAAAGAATGTTGAATGATAAGATAGTTAGAAAAACTGCCAGTTTTAATAAGTTTTATAATAATTAGAATGGTATTGCAAACATCTGGACCAATAAGATTTTCAGATATAAGGAACGAATTTGGTGCAAGTAGTGGTAGTACTAGTGCTATTGATTTGCGTAATTATTATACAAATACAGCAAATACTTATACATCTAATACCACTTTACCTACTACAGCAATCCCTTTTGGTATTAAAAATTTATATGGAACTTTTGGCGTTCCTTATTATAATAATAGTGATTTGAATGCTGTAACTAGTAATATTGGTTATTCTTATTTTGTATTTACTGAAAATAGTTATTTCACCTTAAATAAAAATACGAATTGTAAGTTTATAATTATCGGGGCGGGTGGCAGAGGTGGTATTGGTTCCTATAGTGGTGGTGGGGGTGCCGGTGAAGTTGTTGCGAATTATTCAAAATTACTATCTGCAGGTAATTATAAAGTTAATGTAGGAGTTGATAGCGCAATTACTGTGAATCGTGTTTCGTCTATTATAAACCCAGATGGGACTACTTTAATTAGTGCGAATGGTGGGGGAGATGGCGGATTTAACACTAATATTTTTGCTACTCAATCTTTAACCTTAACTGATTATTCCTATTATAATATTAATAGTAGCGGTAATAATATTATCGGTGCTGGTAATTATAATATTAAATTTAATTCTGGTAATATTACCATTAATATGACTGCTGATAAATCTTATCCAATTATTAGTGGGGTTAATCCAGTCGCTTGGTATAAATTTGACGATACTACTAATATCGGGTTAGATAGTTCTGGTAATGGTTATTCACTAAGTAATAATGGTACTGTAAGTACTGCAGTAGGAATTAAAGGAACTTATGCTGCTTCTTTTGGTGGTACTAATTATTTAAGTTTCGTAGATACTAATAATGTATTTAATCCAGCTTCTTTCACTTGCTGTGCTTGGGTTTATTGTAAAAATGCAACACCTTATCAAGTAATATTTGGAACAGGTTCTGGCAATAATGGTTGGAATTTATATATAGATGGTAGTAGTACTGGTAAATTATTATTGCAGAATGGTAATGGTGGTACTCAAGTTAATTTATTTTCAACGAATGTAATAATGACTTCAACTTTTACTTGGTATCATTATGCAGTTTCTTATAAATCAGGGGAACAGAAAATATATGTGAATGGTGTTGCTATTTCGACTGTACAAGCAGGTACTAGTACAACTGCAATTGCTAATACAGGTAATTTTTACATAGGTTATTATCCAACTAATAATTATTATTTGGTTTCAGGAACAATAATAGACGACGTTAGATTTTATAATTCAGTCTTGACTGCTACTCAAATATCAGAGATATACACGGGAAGGGTTAATGTTTATACGAATACTACTATTATTAATGGCTCAAGTAATATTAATCCGGCTTATGATACATTTAATGTTAATTTATTTGCTTCGCAATCGATATCAGTTCCTTATACAAATGCATTCTATTGTATTAATTATGGGAATGTTTATAATATTAATGGTGGGAATTATTCAGTTTTATTTAATAATGGAACGATTACTCTTAATATAATTTCTGACAATTCTTATCCAATTATTAGTGGTATTAATCCTATTATGTGGTATAAATTTGATGTGAATGGTTTATTAGTTGATAGTACAGGTCTTACTACTCTAACTGTTACTACTTCAACTACTTCACCTTCTATAGATACAACTGATTACATAAAAGGTAATGGTAGTGTTAATTTTGGAGGTGCACATGGTTTAACAAGTTCTTTAGATTTAAATACAAATACTTCCACTAACTTTACATTCGCCTGTTGGTATAAAATTAATAGTATTTCTGGAAATTACAATACTATTTTTTATCATAAGACAGGGGCTCAATTTATTATTTCTAGTGAAAGTACTTCCGGAGGTACTGGTTTACTAGTACAATGTTTTGGTGGAACAAATGCAGGTGCTAATTTAATCATAACGAATGGTTATCAGACTGGTATATGGAAGCATTTAACAGTAGTTTTACAGAAAATTGGAACTTTTTGTAAGATGAGTGTTTATATTAATGGGGTTTTTATTGCAAATAATGGTAATGATGGTTATGGAACTTGGTCTACAACTACAAGTGGTTTGTATATTGGTTCTTTGGGTGCTACTTATTATGGCAATAATAAAGTTGATGATGTTAGGTTATATGATGTCGCTTTAACACAAGCACAGATAACTGAACTATACACGGGAAGGGTTAATATTCATTCAGCGCCAACATCAGGTGGTTCAGGTTCAAGTGGGACAAATGATAATTATTTAACAACATCTTCAATTATCGTAAGAGACAATAGTAAAATCACTTATAATTCTCAAAATACCAGCAATTTAAATACAGGCAATTATTATTTAAATTATAATTCAGGTTCAATCCAAGCCATAACTAACAAATATCCTATAGTTACTTATAATCCAATAATCAACAGTCTTAATCCTGTTGTTTGGTATAAATTTAATGATTATTTAGATAGTTCTGGCAATTCATATCATTTAGTTAATACAAGTACTACTTTAAGTAATGGAGTGGTTTCTTTTGCTGCTGCAACTCCTTCTGCAACTGCAACTCAATATTTAAACATTCCTTTGTCATTCAATCCTTATGTTAATTGGAATGGTAATGGCATAACCTTCTCACTTTGGTTTAATGGCTCTACTACTTCTGGTTCTTATGCGAGATTATTTGACTTTTGTAATCTTGATACAGGGAATCCTACAAATTTTATATTAATAAGTAAATATGGTACTGATAATTCTTTGAATTTTCAAATTTTGGTTGCTAGTGTTTTAACATCTTTTACAACACCGTCTAATTATTTCGATGGTAAATGGCATCATATCGTTTGGACTATTGATTCTAGTGGTGTATGGGGGATTTATATAGATAATATTTATATAAATCCTGGTAAAACACAAGTAATTCCTAATATAACTTGGGGTCGTCAATATATAGGTAAGAGTGGTTATAGTGCAGATGGTGCTTTTATAGGTTCTATGGAAGACTTTAGAATTTATAATACCGTCCTGACAACAACTCAAATTACTGATATTTATAATAATCTCAAGCCAATTGCTTGGTATAAATTTAATGATTATTTAGATAGTTCTGGTAATGGGTATAATCTAACGAATTCAAGTACTACTTTAAGTAATGGAGTTGTTTCTTTTGCTTCAGGTCAGTATTTAAACATCCCAACTGCACTTAATCTTTATAATATCTGGAATGGTAATGGTATAACTTTTTCTGTATGGTTCAGAGGTTTAACTGCTGATGGAACAACATCAGGTGCTTCATCTTCGGGAACAAGTGCAAAATTATTTGAATTTGCTACTAGTGATAATTTGAAATATATAACAATTTATCAAATTGGTGCTGAAAAAACTTTAAGAATTCATATTACTGATACCACAGGTTATTATTATGATACAAATGAATATATGGATAATAATTGGCATCATGTTGCATGGACTATTACTTCTGCAGGCGTATGGGGTATTTATATTGATAATAATTATATAAATCCTTCAAAAACACAAGGAATTCCTAATGCTACTTTAGGACAATTATATTTGGGTAAAAGTAATGGTTCAGCTGCTTCATTTATAGGTTCTATTGATGACTTTAGAATTTACAATACCGTCTTGTCGGCGACTCAAGTTAGTTATATTTATCAAAGTAATTATATATATAATTTTACTACTAATAATAATCCTATAGTTTGGTATAAATTTAATGATTATAATGATAGTTCTGGCAATTCATATAATTTAGTTAATACAAGTACTACTTTAAGTAATGGTATAGTTACTTTTAATGGTAGTACTTCTTATTTATCTGGAACCATTGCTACTTTACCTTCTGGTTTTAGTGTAAGTTTTTGGGCTTATAGAACCGCTGCTATTTCAGGAGTAGGATTTGTATTCTTTATTTTAGGTGCTACAGGTACTGCTAATCAATCTTGTCAGGTTTATTGTAATGCAAGTGGATATTATGGTATAGATTATTGGGAAGGTGGTGGTTTGCTTTCGAGTTCTGTATATACTACTGATATTAATACTTGGGTCCATTTTGTTATGGTTATTAATGGTACTACATCAAGAACTTTATATCGTAATGGTGTTTCAATCGCTACGGGAACACCTACAGGAACATTAAGTATGAATACATCAATATCAATAGGCAAAGGAAATGGCAGTCAACTTTATTTTACAGGTAATATGAAAGACTTTAGAATTTATAATAGAGTTTTATCATCTGCAGAGATTGGTTATGCTTATAATAATAATTATATCTATAACTACGATTATAATTCAACTAATAGTAATCCTATAATTTGGTATAAATTTAACGACTATTCTGATAGTTCTGGTAATTCCAATAATAATTACCATTTAATTAATTCAGGGACTACTATAAAAAATAATGGGGTAGTTTCATTTGCTTCAGGTCAGTATTTAAACATCCCTTTGGCATTCAATCCTTATGTTAATTGGAATGGTAATGGCATAACCTTCTCAATTTGGTTCAGAGGTTTAACTACTTCCGGAAATTGGGCAAGAATATTTGACTTTTGTAATCTAACAGATGGAAATAATCCTACAGATGGTATAATGTTATGTAAATATGGTACTAATAATACTTTGAATTTTCAAATTAGAATAAGTTCAGTAACTACAGATTATATTACACCAATCAATTATTTTGATAATAATTGGCATCATATTATTTGGTCTATTAGTTCTTCGGGTGTATGGAGTGTTTATATTGATAATATTAATATGAATCCTGCAAAAACACAAGTAATTCCTAATATAACTTGGGTTCGTCAATACATAGGTAAAAGCGCTTGGGCTGTAGATGGTGCTTTTATAGGTGAAATTGAAGATTTTAGAATTTATAAGTCTGTCTTAACTGTAAGTCAAGTTGCTGATATTTATAATAGTAGTATTTTAAGTACAATCCCAATTGCTTGGTATAAATTTGACAATAGCACTAATCTTGGCTTGGATTCTATGGGGAATTTTAATGCAACTAATTATAATTGCGTTGCTTCTTCTTATATTGCAATCAAAGGCATTAATTCCTTGAATTTCAATTCAATAGGATATATGAGTATTCCTATGACTTTGTTTAATAATTTAGCATATGGTACTGTTTCTGTTTGGTTATATATGAATGCTTTAGGAACTTATTTAATTACAACGAAACAATATGATGGCAGTAATATATATGCAACTTTAAGCATAGGTTGTTATCCAAATAGTGGAGGAATTATTACTACAGGAACTACAGGATTGGTTTATTGGCATAGTTTGAATGGAGCGACTGGTACTGCTAATTCGAATACTATTTTAACTATAAATAACTGGTATTTAATTACAGTCGCTTTCTCAAGTACAAATTGCTTGATTTACATTAATGGTATTTTAGATTCAACAACTTCTGGTAATTTTAGTATTCCAGATCAGGCGAGTGTAACTAATAGTTATATTGGTTATTGGTATTCTGCTAGTGCTACTACTGCTTTTGGTAAATTAATTAATGGTTATATAGATGACTTTAGGGTTTATAATATTAATTTAACTGCAAGTCAAATCTTACAATTATATAACAATAATCTAATAACATCTGATAATTCTTATCCAATTTTAAGTGATGTTAATCCAATCGCTTGGTATCAATTTGACAATTACAATAATCTTGGTTTAGATAGTTCTGGTAATAGATACGATTTAACTACTAATACTGCAGTTATTGCAACTATTAATAGAACTAAAGGAACTTATGCAGCTTCTTTTAATGGTACTACTTCCTATTTAGGTAATACTAGTACAGGCATTAGTTTAAGTAATAAAGATTTTAGTATTAGTGCTTGGAGTTATAGATTAGCGAACGGTAGTAATAATGCAATATTTAGTTTTGGTAATTCGACTGCTACAACAGACCAATCATTATATTTTGGATATAGGAATACAAGTGTTTTTACGTTTGCTTTTTGTAGTGATGATTTAGATACTGCAAGTGCTTATACAACTGATTTAAATGTTTGGACGCATTGGTGCGGTACTTTTAATGCTTCTACAAAATCAAGAAAAATTTACAAAAATGGTGCTTTAGTAGCATCAGGAACATCTACAGGTGCTTTTAATACAACTTCTTCATATTTATATATAGGACAAGCAGTTAGTAGTAGTTGGTTCTTTAACGGCTACATAGACGACGTTAGAGTTTACAATGCTGAATTATCACCAACTCAAGTTTCAGATTTATATTTAGGAAGGGTTAATGTTGTATCAACAATAATTAAAAATACTACTTCAAATAATTTCACAGGTTATATAAATGATTTTAGAATTTATAATATTCCTATCACATCAATACAAATATTGAATTTATATAAATCATATAATTTAATAACAAATGATGTCGCAGGTAATAATTCAGTTAATTTTCTAAATCCAATTGCTTGGTATAAATTCGATGATAAAACTAATTTAGGCTTAGATAGTTCTGGTAATGGCTATAATTTAACTAATTTTAAATATGTTAGTGCTGTTGCTGGACTCAAAGGAACTTATGCAGCATCTTTTAATGCAAGTAATTATTTATCGTATTCTTTTGCTAATAATTTATTTACACCATCAACACCTTATTCAATAAGCGTTTGGGCTTATGTAGCAACATCTGCAAATTACCAAACTATTTTTAATACAAGACCTTTAAGTGGGGTTTATGGGTATATGATATATATCATACCTACGTCTGATCCATGGTCTGCTAATAAATTTTATATTCAATTTAGTGGTGATGGAAATAATTGGCTTGCTGTGATTGGTTCAGCTGTAACATCGACTTTTACTTGGTATCATATTGTTATTACTTTTAGTGCGGGATTGCAGCAAATATATGTGAATGGAGTTTTATCTGCAAGTTCTACTTCTGCATTAATGCCAATAGTTTCAGGAGGTAGTGGTACATTTCAAGTGGGATGTAATCAAAACGGAACTTCTTATTTTTTAAATTCAGGTTCTAGTGTTGATGACTTAAGATTTTATAATGTAGTTTTAACCGCCGCTCAAGTTGAAGAGTTATTTTTAGGAAGGGTTAGTGTTTTGTATAATACTATAGGAGATGGTGGGTATAATGTAAATTATACTATAAATACCTTAAAAATATCTCCAACTCAATATCCACTTTTAACATTAGATAATTATACCAATAACAATACAAGTACAAATACAATTACAGATATTATTGATGATATTTATCCTGTTCTTTGGTATAAATTTAATGATTTAACTGATAGTACTGGCAATAATTTTACATTAACCAATAACGGTACAACTATTAGTAATGGCACTTTGTCTTTCACTGCTACATCGCAATATTTAAGCGTTCCTACTGCATTTAATCTTTATTATACTTTGAATGGTAGTGGCATATCAATATCATTATGGTTTAGAGGTGAAACATCAACTGGAACATCATCAGGAACAAGTTTAACAGATACTAATGGAAGATTATTTGATTTTTCTGATACAAATGGTACAAATGCTCCTGCTGATATTATAACTATATATAACGCATCTGGAAAACGTATAAGTTTTTATATTCTAGATTCTAGTAGTTCTGTTAGTTATGACCCAACAACTGATTATCTGGATAGTAATTGGCATCATTGTGTTTGGACCATTAATGCTAATGGTAAATGGATTATTTATCTTGATAATGTTTATATCGATCCTGGAAAAATAAAGGCAATACCTAATGCTACTTATACCAGACAATACATAGGTGCTGCGTGGAATATTACTGGTTTCTTTAGAGGTAATATAAAAGACTTTAGAGTTTATAATACCGTTTTGAGAGCAAATCAAGTTAATTATATATATAATAATATCAATCCTACTGCTTGGTATAAATTTAAGGATAGTACTAATCTTGGTTTAGATAGTTCTGGCAATGGTTTTACATTAACAAATGTGAATTCTGTTAAAACAGTATCAGGACTTAAAGGAACTTATTCGGCTTCTTTTAATGGGTCTAATTATTTAAGTTTCATAGATACAAATAATAAATTTAACCCAACAACCTTCACTGCTTGTGCTTGGGTTTATTGTAAAACTAACGGTACTTATCAAGGTATATTTTCAACAAGAAATCAAGCAGTAGGAGGTTGGACTCTTTTTATTAAAGGAGATGGTACATTATATTTTCAAGGTTGTAATGGAAGTTATTCTGAATTTATTAACCCAACTACAACCGTAGTAGTAACTTCTACTTTTGCTTGGTATCATATTGCTATAACTTTTAAAACGGGAGAACAGAAAATTTATGTGAATGGTGTTGTTTTAGCACCATTAGGAACAACCATAATTACAATAACTAATGTTGGTGGTTTTGTATTAGGTTGTTGCGATGTAATAGGACCTGGTAGTTTTTTGACACCAGGTTCTATGATAGATGACTTTAGATTTTATGATATGGTTTTATCAGCATCTCAAATTAGTTATATGTATAACGATTATAATACTAAAATACTTAATTTTGCCCCAGTCGCCTGGTATAAATTTAATGACACCACCAATCTAGGCATAGATAGTTCTGGCAATGGTAATACATTAAGTAATAATGGTAATGTGATTCAAACTAATTATGGTACTGTAACATTTAATGGTGCTAATTATTTTGAAATAGCAAATACAAATGGAAAATTCTCACCTGCAAACTTCACTATTGCATGTTACATTTATCCTGTATTCCAAAATACTCAAACTCCACAAGATGCTCAATTTATGGCAATTGCTTCTTGTAGAAATTCAAGTCCTAATTTGTGCGGATGGATGCTTTATATGAACAATGGTGATTTACAATTGTGGGTTGGTAATGGTACTAATTTTACACAAGGTGCAACTTTATTCACAGGTTTTGGTACAAAATTTCCTCCTTATTACCATATGGCCATTACATTCGATGGTAAAACATGTACTTTATTTATTAATGGAGTATATTATAGCGAAGTATCTGGCTATACTTATGTCCAAAATGCAGGAAGTAATTTTAGAATAGGCGCAGGTGTAAATGAAAGTAGTACTCCAGATTATTATTTAGCACCAAAAACTGAAATAAAAGAATTTAGATTTTATGATTATCTATTAACAAATACTCAAATATCACAAATTTATAATAAATCTAACAAATATAATAATACTTATCCATTATTACTTAAATCTAATAATATTATTCCAACTGCATGGTATAAATTTAATGATAATACTAATTTTGGTTTAGATAGTTCGGGTAATAATTTACATTTAAATAATTTATTATTTGGTAATATAGGTGGTACTATTGGCGGTGGCGGAGGAGGTGCTGGTAGTATTGGTAGTAATGGTAATGGAGATGGTGCAAGAACTCTAGGCGGTGCTGGAGGTATTGGAGTATCATGTCCTATAACTGCTACTTATTATGCAGGAGGAGGAGGTGCTGGTTCTTATACAACTGTTGGGGCTGGTGGGTTGGGTGGCGGAGGTGCAGGTTCTGTTGGAACTGCTGTTCCTGTATCAGGAACAGCAAATACAGGTGGAGGTGGTGGAGGTAAAGGGGGAAGTTCAAGTTCAGGAATTGGGTCAGCAGGTGGTTCAGGTATAGTTATAATAAAATATCCATCTACTACGCCGACATATACAGGTGGTACAGATAATTCAGGAAATAAATATATATCTTTCACTTCAACCAGCACTACTGGTACTATTACGTTTGATACTCCAACTATATGTGATATTTTAGTTGTTGGAGGTGGTGGAGGTGGTGGAGTTAATTCAGAAACTTGCGGTGGTGGTGGTGCAGGTGCAATGATTTATTTACTTAGCAAAATTTTTTATGGAAATTATACTATTAATGTTGGTGCTGGTGCTGATAGTTTACCATCAGGTTCAACTAGAAAAATAGCAAATAATGGTTATGATACATATATTCAACAAAATGGAATTGATATTTATCGAGCAAAAGGTGGTGGTGGTGGTTCTGGTAATAGTGGTAGAGTACCTATGACTGGTGGTTCTAGTGGTGGTAATTGTAATTGGTTATATCAATATGCAAATACGGATCCAATATCAACTAACATAATACCATCATCAATTGATGGTAGAAATAATGGAGTAAGTTTTAATGGGTCTAATTATTTAATTATAACAGATAGTAATAACGTATTCAATCCGCCATCTTTCACTTGCTGTGCTTGGGTTTATTGTAAAAAATATTCTGCAACTTGGCAATTTATATTTGGTACAAGATGGAATGGTAATGGTTGGGGTTTATTTATAAATCCTAATGCGGGAGAAATTTTATTTCAAAATATTGCTTTTGGCGCTTTTATAAATACATCTGCTATAATAACTGATACTTTCACTTGGTATCATATTGCTGTAACTTTTACATCAGGTTCTCAGGTAATTTATGTGAATGGTATTAGTGTTGGAACAGGAACTGATAGTACACATGCTATTGTAAATAGTAGTTATTTTAAAGTAGGTTATTGCGATTCAACAAATAATCACTATTTACAATTAGGTTCTATAGTATCTGATTTGAGATTCTATAGTTCTATAGTATCGATTAAAGAAATTTTTAATAGAAATAATTATCTACCAACGAATCTTGTTAATTCTAGTGTTATAAATCCAGTCGCTTGGTATACATTTGATGATTCTACTAATTTAGGATTGGATGTTTCCGGTAATAATTATAATCTAACAAATTCCCAAATAACTATAAGAAATGGTGTTGGTTCTTTTGCAGCCGGACAATTTTTAAATATCCCAACATCACTTAACCCTTATAATATCTGGAATGGTAGAGGTATATCATTCTCACTGTGGTTTAGAGGTCTAACTGTAAATGGAACATCATTATCAGGTAGCGGTGCAACATTATTTGAATTTGCGGATAGTACTTCATCAAATTATATAAAAATATTTCCAAGTGCAAACATTTTAAGAATACAAATGAACAGTGCTACTTATTATGATACAGGTTCTATCGTTGATAATAATTGGCATCATATTGTTTGGACTATTACTTATAATGCTACTAGTGCTAATTGTGCGTGGGGTATTTATGTAGATAATGTTTATACGAATCCTTCAAAAGCCCTAGCAGTACCAAGTGGTATTACTTGGGCTACGCAATATATAGGTAAAAGTGCAAATGGTAATGCTGCTACATTCATAGGTGATATAAAAGACTTTAGAATTTACAATAAAGTCTTAACATACGCGGAAGTTAGTGATATCTCCAAACAAAATCCATCTCCAGTTGCTTGGTATAAATTTAATGATTATAACGATAGTTCTGGTAATAATTATAATTTAACAAATTCTTCAACAACTTTAAGTAATAGTATTGTTACTTTTGCTTCAGGTCAATATTTAAACATCCCCACATCACTAAATCCTTATACTATCTGGAATGATGGCAATGGCATTACCTTCTCGCTTTGGTTTAATGGCTCAACTACTTCTGGTTCTAGTGCAAGATTATTTGACTTTTGTATTAATACAACTGGAAATAACCCTGCAACATATATAATAATAAGTAAAGATGGTACTAATAATACTTTAAGATTTCATATTGTGGTTGCTAGTGTTGGAACACCTTTTACAACACCGTCTAATTATTTCGATGGTAAATGGCATCATATCGTTTGGACTATTGATTCTAGTGGTGTATGGGGGATTTATATAGATAATATTTATATAAATCCTGGTAAAACACAAGTAATTCCTAGTGGTATTACTTGGGTTCGTCAATATATAGGCAAAAGTGGTTTTGCAGCAGATGGTGCATTTATAGGTTCAATAAATGACTTTAGAATTTACAAATCAATCTTATTGTCGACTCAAGTTAATTATATCTATAATAATAATTATATCTATAATTTTACTAATAATAATAATCTAATTGCTTGGTATAAATTTAATGATTATAATGATAGTTCTGGTAATGCTTATAATTTAGTTAATACAAGTACTACTTTAAGTAATGGAGTGGTTTCTTTTGCTGCTGCAACTCCTTCTGCAACTGCTACTCAATATTTAAACATTCCTTTGTCATTCAACCCTTATACTACTTGGTATGGTAATGGTATAACTTTTTCATTTTGGTTTAGAGGTTCAACAAATTCTGGTCCTAATGCAAGAATATTTGACTTTTGTAATCTAACAGATGGAATTAATCCTACAGATAGTATCTTATTAAGTAAAAATGGTACTAATTTGACATTTCTAATTATAATAAGTTCAGTAAATACATATTATATTACACCAATCAGTTATTTTGATAATAATTGGCATCATATTGCTTGGACAATTACTTCTAGTGGTGTATGGGGGATTTATATAGATGGTGCTTATACAAATCCTAGTATTACACAAGTAATTCCAAATTCCATTTGGAATCGTCAATACATAGGTAAAAGCGGTTGGGGTGTAGATGGTGCTTTCGTAGGTTCTATGGAAGACTTTAGAATTTACAATACCGCTTTAACTGCTTATCAAATTACTACTATATACAATAATCAAAATCCAGTTCTTTGGTATAAATTCAGCGATAATACAGATAGTTCTGGTAATAGTTATAGTTTAACAAATATTGGAGCAACTTTAAGTTCTGGTGTTGCTTCTTTTACTGCTGCAACTCCTTCTGCAACTGCAACTCAATATTTAAACATCCCAACAGCATTCAATCCTTATACTATTTGGAATGGTAATGGTATAACTTTTTCATTTTGGTTTAATGGCTCTACTACTTCTGGTTCTTATGCAAGAATATTTGACTTTTGTAATCTAACAGATGGAAATAATCCTACAGATGGTATATTATTATGTAAAAATTATACTAATAATACTTTGCTTTTTCAAATTAGAATAAGTTCAGTAACTACAGATTATTTTACACCAATCAATTATTTTG
>Ga0304728_1001276_pt1 | contig 18118 bp, 14 predicted proteins | sample C_130625_MF_Meta_FD_190476 | JGI IMG/M metagenome (GOLD analysis project Ga0304728, IMG submission 190476) | Freshwater microbial communities from Lake Croche, Canada to study carbon cycling - C_130625_MF_MetaG (v2) (version 2) | ecosystem: Environmental > Aquatic > Freshwater > Lake | place... | reverse complement strand
CTAAAAATCTTATCAACTCAAATATTATTAGTTCAGTTGAAAGTCAGGCACCCACATTAGTAAAATTACATGAAGCTCAGATAGTAGCTAGCTCTATGGAAAAAGTGGCTACTGAAGAAGAAAAAACAATGCCCATCCTTCCTACTACTTATAAAGAAATTGACACAGAAGAGGAAGACAGAACCATTAATATTGGCATGCTAGAAATTGATGGTGCTGCCTTTAGAGGTATTACTAGAAAAGTTTCAGCCTTACTTAAAAGAAATAAAATAGAAAAAGAAAAATAAATATGAAAAAAATCATTACAAGTTTAACAACTATAATCCCTCTGACATTTAGTTTATTAGTGCTAATTAGCCTTCAAAGTTTTGCACAAAACGATAGTTCAAGAACCAGTCCTAGTATTAAATTAGTTACAGATAGTAGCTTCGGCGGAAATGATACTATTACTATTGGCAATATGATTATTGTTAAAAAGCAAGGATATCAAGATAACCGAATTGAAAATAATACCTGGTATAATAAAAAAAGAAAAATAACACATGGCACTATTGCATTGGGCAATATGGTCGTTGTTAAAAGAAACAGACCTTATGGTACTGCCATTAATATTACCAATGGTAAAATCACAAAGGATACTTTCTTGTCGGTGAATGAGGATACTGTAAGATTAGGTAGATTAAATATTATTAAATCACAAGACAGTAATAATAAGAAAGATTGGGAATCGATGATAGAGGATGGCGATTTTGATAATACCCATATTACCATTGAACGTGCACCTAAAAAATTAAAAAATGTAACTACCAATTGGTTCTCTTTTGATTTAGGCTTTGCAAATTATAGAGACGAGTCAGCGCAAATGGCTTATTTAATGATGTATCCAGGCCTATCTTATAATAAGTATTGGGTGAATTCAAGTAGTTTAAAATTAGATAACCGCAAGTCAAGCAATTTTAATATTTGGATTGTACAACAAAAATTAAATGTATATCAACATAAAATAAATTTAAAATATGGAGTGGGTTTTGAAATGTTCAATTTCAGATTTGAACAACCAGTAAGTTTTAGAAACGAACCTAATAAAACAGTATTTATGGACGACGTGAATTTTACAAAAAATAAACTATTCGTTAAATACTTAACAGTACCCGTACAATTAAATTTTCAACCCAACCCCTATAACCGTAAAGGTTTTTATGCAAGTATAGGTTTAAGTGCGGGTTATTTAGTAGATGCTAGAAACAAACAAATTAGTGCTGAAAGAGGCAAGCAGAAATATGATGGCAATTTTGAGTTAAATAATTTTAGGTTTGCTACTATTGGTGAATTAGGCATAGGTGGTATAAGACTATATGGCTCTTATGGTTCTATTAATTTATTTGATAAAAACCAAAGCAACTTTTCTTTATTTCCTTATGCAATTGGTTTAAGATTTAGTAATTTTTAAACTAAATTTTCTGTGCCAAAATAAGGCTGTAATACTTTCGGAAGAGCAATGCCTGTTTCTGTTTGATAGTTTTCAACAATGGCTGCAAATATTCTTGGAAGGGCCAATGAACTACCATTTAAGGAATGTGCAAATTGAATTTTTCCAGCCGCGTCTTTAAATCGACATTTCATTCTATAGGTTTGGTAAGATTGAAAATTAGAAACACTACTTACTTCCAACCACCTTTCTTGCGCTGCACTATACACTTCAAAATCATAAGTAATGGCAGAAGCAAATCCCATATCACCACCACATAATCTTAGAATACGGTATTGTAAACCCAGACTTACTAATAATTTTTCAACGTGGGCAACCATTTCATTTAATACTTCATCACTTTTATCGGGATGTACTATTTGTATAATTTCAACTTTCTCAAATTGATGCACTCTATTTAATCCACGCACTTCTTTTCCAAAACTTCCTGCCTCTCTTCTAAAGCAAGGAGAATAAGCGGTCATTTGTAATGGCAATTCTGTCTCTTTCAAAACCACATCTCTATAAATATTGGTAACAGGCACTTCCGCTGTAGGAATTAAATAAAAATTATCTGCAGTGGCATGATACATCTGTCCTTCTTTATCGGGTAATTGACCTGTGGCAAAAGCAGAAGCTTCATTCACCATAAAAGGAGGTAAGTATTCTGTATAGCCCGCAGCAATATTAAAATCTAAAAAATATTGTACCAAGGCTCTTTGAAATTTTGCACCCTTGCCAATATATAAAGGAAAACCACTACCTGTAATTTTAGAACCGGTTTCAAAATCAACTAAATTGTATTTGCTAATTAAATCCCAATGTGCTTGAGCACCTGCATGCAGTGTAGGCGTTTCACCTCCTTGCTTCACTAGTTCATTCTCTTCAGGCGTTTTTCCTTGGGGCACTAAATCATGTGGAAGATTAGGGAATTGAACAATGGTGTTTTGCAATTGTAATTCCACTTCGGCCATCTTTATTTTAAGGGGATCTAATTGAGTCTTTAAACCCGCTACTTCATTTTTTAAATTTTCTGCCTGCTCTTTTTCACCCTTAGCCATTAGCCCTCCAATTTCTTTGGAAGCCGCATTCACCTTCGCTTGCATCTCATCAAAAGAAGCTTGTAACTGCTTTCTTTCATCATCCATGGCTATAACGGTATCCACCAAATCCAAATTAGCGAAATGCTTGATAGCTAGTTTTTGTTTAGCTATTTCTTTGTTTTGGCGTAAAAAACTCACTTGTAACATCGGGTCAAATTTTAGCAAAGATAATCAAAGCATTGTACTACGCCTAGATATCCCCTACCTTTGCCTCCTAAATTGAAAATGAGCTATGGCTTCCATAAATGACGACTTTCAGACCAGGTGGTGGGATTTAGAGAAAAGACTGATGGAACGATTCGGCAAAAAGCCCGACACCGAATCTATATTATTTCTCATTGGGCTTCAAGAAACTGGCTTTTTAGTAGAAAAGATTAGCAAGGAACAAAAGCAGGACCTCATGCATGTGGCTATTTGCAAGATCCTTTCTAGTAGTGGCTATTATATATTAGAAGGCCTTGACGAAGAGGGTTGGCCACATTTTAAGCAATTAAAGGGTCTGCCTACAATGGACCTAATAGAACAAGAAGGATTTTTAAAAGACCATATTTTACTCTATTTTGATAACAATAGCTTCTAGCTCATTGGTTTTTTAGTGTTTTTTATGAATCTTTGCAACAATAAAAAATAAACTATGCAATTCCCAGCCGACTTACGTTACACAAAGGACCACGAATGGATTAAATTAGAAGGCAATACTGCCACTATTGGTATTACCGATTTCGCTCAAGGCGAACTGGGGGATATTGTATACATTGATATTAATACAGTAGGAAAAATGCTTTCCGCTGAAGCCGTATTCGGAACAGTAGAAGCTGTAAAAACTGTAAGTGATTTATTTTTACCAGTAGCTGGTACTATATTAGAAGTAAACCCTGCTTTAACTGCACAACCAGAATTAGTCAACACTGATCCTTATGGCGCAGGTTGGATGGTGAAACTAACTGTTGTCAATACAGCAGATGTTGATGCTTTATTAACAAGCGAAGCCTATAGTCAGTTGGTTCATTAATCCCTTATGACAAATTCATTTAAAACTTTAGTTTGGGTCATTTTTGAATTTGTACTCATATTTATTTTATTAATCATGCCTAGTAGTGGTGAGCCTGGTAAAGGCATAGTATCTTTTATATTAAGCTTACCTTTTGCTGATAAAGTAATACATATGGGACTATTTGGAAGCCTAGCACTATCTATATTTTTTTATTTAGAACAATTAAGTGGTATTTGGTTCAAGTCAATAAGAGCAAAGGCACTTATTTTAATACTTTGTATTTTATATGGTATTGGTATGGAATTTTATCAAAAATACTTTGTGCCGAGTAGAGGTTTTGAAGTAGCCGATATGTTAGCAGATGCCATAGGAGCCTTACTAGCTCTACCTTTTTTTAATTGGGTGAGACCATATACACAATCTAAAGTGAAATCATTTTAATGGGTATTGAAAAAGACATACAACAAACGAATTTCAGAAATGAATTTCAAAAAATGGGTATCAATATTATTTATACTGCCAATTGGTTAAATGAAAAGATGGGCAAAATTTTGTCTACAGAAGATATCACCCAACAACAATATAATATTTTAAGAATTTTACGCGGTAGCGATAGGCCTTTAAGTACTTTAAAAATTAGAGAGCGTATGTTAGATAAGATGAGTGATACCAGTAGAATTGTAGACCGCTTAATTGTAAAGGGCTTGGTGGAAAAATCGGCTTGTATGAAAGATAAAAGACTTGTGGATATTACATTATCTAAAAAGGGACTACAATTATTAGAAAAATTAGATAGTATAAATGAACCTATTGATTCAATTTTAAAAGGGGTTACTGAAAAAGAAGCCAGCACCATCAATCAAATTTTAGATAAACTTAGAGAAGATAATAAGTCTTTATAAATTAAATAATTACCCATGCGTTTATTAATGAGCATCCTATTTATAGGATTTTTTCTTTTTACAAAAGGCCAACCTGCATTCAACGATAAAAATGTTTTTGAATTTAGAGGTGTATGGGTTGCCACTGTTGAAAATATAGACTGGCCAAGTAAAAGAGGTTTATCCAATCAAGCACAAAAAGAAGAATTTATTGCCTTATTAGACAGACATCAAAAAAATGGCATGAATGCTATTATTATGCAAGTGCGCCCTTCTGGCGATGCTATATATCCTTCCACTTTAGAACCTTGGAGCGAATATCTAATGGGTATACAGGGTTTGCCTCCTAGCCCCTTTTACGACCCCTTAGAATTTATGATTAACGAAACGCATAAAAGAGGTATGGAATTTCATGCATGGATTAATCCATACCGCGCTGTATTCAATGTAAAGAAATCAAGTGTGGCACCCAGTCATATTTCTAAACTACATCCTGAATGGTTTTTAACTTATGGAGATAAAAAATATTTTAATCCGGGTCTTCCACAAGTGTGGCAGCATACTAATCGCATTGTAAGAGATTTAGTGAGTAGGTATGATATTGATGCCATTCATATGGATGATTATTTTTACCCTTACCGTATTGCAGGCAAAGAATTTCCCGATGAAAAAACCTATCAACAAAATAGCAGAGGTTTGTCCAAAGAAGATTGGAGAAGGAGTAATTGTGATACAATTGTTAAACAATTAAATGCCACTATTCACCAAATAAAACCTGGCGTACAGTTTGGTATTAGCCCCTTTGGCATTTGGCGTAATAAATCAAAAGATGATAGAGGTAGCGAAACCAAGGCGGGTCAAACCAATTACGACGATTTATATGCCGATATATTATTGTGGTTAGAAAAAGGTTGGGTAGATTATATAGCCCCACAAATTTATTGGGAGCACGGACATCCGCTCGCAAATTTCGATACCATTATTGATTGGTGGGACCAACATAGTTATGGAAAAAATTTATACATTGGCCATGGTATGTATAAAGCAGGTAGTAATAATCCTTGGAGAGACAAAAATGAATTGCCATACCAAATAAAAAGAATGCGTGATTTACAACACACCAATGGAAGCGCTTATTTTAGTAGTAGTAGTTTTAATAATAATATTAATAACTGGAACGATAGCTTACAACAAAAATATTATCAAAAACCAGCCTTATTACCTGCAATGCCTTGGCTAGTCCAATATAAAGTAGAGACGCCCACTGTAAATAAACAAAGTACGAACAGTTATCAAATACAAGTAAAATGGGCAGGTACAATAAAACAATATGCGATACTAGAAAGTATAAATAATAAGTATTCTGTGGCCGCTATTGTCATGCCCGATACTAAAATGATTAATTTAAATGCATTAGGTATACAGAAAAAATTAAATACAGCATACTGGCTAGTCGCCATTGGAAAGCAGAATCAATTGAGTAGTTTGGTTGCACTTCCTTAAAGAAGCAGCTTGAATAGATTGAAAATTCTAAATTTAATTATCAAAAGACCTTTTCAAAGGAATATTTTCATTGGCCTTAATAATTAAAGGAACATGTTCCACAATGGTCATGTCATTATCAAGTCCAAAGGCTTTTTGATCGCTTTGTGATAAGTGCTTGATATTAAAGTATACATCCATAATAAAGTCTTCTCTAATAGACAACTCATTTTCAATAGAGAAGAAGCTTTCAATAATAACATATGTAATATCGGTATGGAAGTCCTTACTTTTTAAAGACTCATATTTACTATAAATACCCAATTCTTGCGATTCGTTTAATTCTTGCATCACTTTTTTGAAGCAAATATTCACACGGGGTTGTATTCTAAAGCCTAATTTAAAATCGACACGCATTACTTTATCATCCACTAATTCTTTAATAGTGTATTCCATGCCATAAGGAGAATCGGTTCTGTCAATATGTAAGAACCAGTATATATCGGCACGTTTTGGTTTTCTATTTAAAATAGAATCAATAATGCGGTGCTCAATTTCTCTGTGGTTATTGGCCTTGGTTAAATACACTAAATGAGTAGCATATTTAGGGATATCCTTATCCATACTTAATTCAGTAAGGGGTTCTAAATAATCTTTCAACTTCACAAAATCCAAGTAACGATTGGCAATTTTTCTAGCACGATGCCAAATCATCATCACAAAAATCATACTTAAAGAAAAAATAAATGTGATGGCTGCTTCTTTAATTTTTACAAAATTGGCAATAAAGAAAGATATCTCCACAATGGTGAAAATTAAAATAATAAGGGCTACTAAAGATTGACTCCACCTTTTTACATTCAACATATAAAAATTCATAAGCATGGTGGTCATCATCATACAAATAATAATTGAAAAACCATAAGCCGATTGCATGCTTTCACTTTTCTTAAAATATAAGAGCATTGTTACACAACCTATCCATAAAATAAAATTCAAGCTAGGTATATAAATTTGTCCTTTTTGATCGGTCGGAAATTTAATTGTCACACGTGGCCAAAAATTTAAACTAATGGCTTCAGAAATTAAGGTAAAAGAACCGCTAATTAAAGCTTGGCTAGCAATAATGGTAGCCATGGTGGCAATGCCAATACCTACTATTAAAAACCAATGCGGCATAATATTAAAAAATGGGTTCATGCCATTATCACTTTGACCAATAAAGTCTAATAAGTAAGCTCCTTGACCCATATAACTCATTACCAGGGCAATTTTTACAAACATCCAACTTACTTGAATATTTTGACGGCCACAATGCCCTAAGTCGCTGTATAAAGCCTCGGCACCCGTGGTACAAAGAAAAACTGCACCCAAAAGCCAGAAGCCATTAGGGTAATGTACTAATAAATCATAAGCATAATAAGGATTCAAAGCACTTAAAATACCCAGATGGTGTACTACTTGTGAAAGACCTAAAATTAATATCATGGAGAACCAAACTAGCATGATGGGACCAAAAGCAAATCCAATAATTTTGGTACCAAAACGCTGAAAGAAAAACAATAAAGAAATAATGGCAAGTACAATACCTACTGTTAAATTATTGCCAGGCACAAAAATTTTCTCTAAACCTTTTACACCTGCTAAACCTTCAATGGCAGAAGATACCGATATCGGAGGTGTTATCATTCCATCGGCAAGTAACATGGCAGCGCCAATAATAGCAGGCACATATATCCATTTTACATAGCGTCGAATTAATGCAAATAAAGAAAAGATTCCCCCCTCGCCACGGTTATCTGCACGAAGTGTTAAGAAAACATATTTAAAAGTTGTTTGTAAAGTAAGGGTCCAAAAAACACAGGAGATAGCACCATACACTAATTGTTCTGTAATTATTTTGTGATTGATGATGGCTCCGAATACATACAATGGAGAGGTACCAATATCGCCATATATAATACCTAGTGTTACAATTAAACCTGCTACCGAAAGTTTGTGAGCGTGATTGGCGCCAGAAGTTTGTCCCATGGATCAAAGTAAGTTGAGCGCAAAGTTTATAAAAATTAAATAAAGAAATGGCTTAATTGTGAAAGTATTTTATAAAAATTGTCAAATAAAAAGCTAAGGCTTGTAAGTTCCCCATTTTGCTTCCACCGCTTTGAAACGAAAATCAAAAATGCCTTGAAGTTGCTTTTTTACTAAAATCACTTGGGCTATATCCCCTAAAAAACCTAAAGGAATTTTATAATGCACAGTATCTTCCATTTTGACACCCCCCTTTACTTCAGTAAAATGGTGCTGATGATGCCAAAGGGTATAGGGGCCAAAGCGTTGTTCATCTACAAAATAGGCGCCTTCTTTTACATGGGTAATCTCGGTCATCCAATAGAGGGGAATACCTAATAGGGGCTTAACAGTGTATTCTATAATCTGACCTGGATACATTTTGGCACCATGGTACTTACTTACAATATTAAAGCCCATTTTTTCAGGGGTAATCTTAGCTAGATTAGCTGGGCTACTAAAAAAATCCCATGCTTCTTGTAGGCTAATGGGAATAAATTGCTCTGTGTGGAGGGTATATACTTTTGACATACTATAACAACAACTAAGTCTTGTTTTTGTTGTAATAATTCACCTTAAAGCCATTAATTTTATCCCATGATAACTAAGGCCGCCCAATTAAAGGCATTTGAAACTATATATGAGAACTTGAATGCCCAACAAAAACTGGCCGTGGATACGATTGATGGTCCCGTGATGGTCATTGCAGGACCTGGTACAGGCAAGACCCAAATACTTGGCGCCCGTATTGGAAAAATACTTTTAGAAACCGATACTGCTCCTGAAAACATATTATGTTTAACCTATACCGATGCCGGCGCCATTGCCATGCGCAAAAGATTAGTAGGTTTTATTGGGGCTAGTGCTTATAAAGTGAATATTGCTACTTTTCATTCTTTTTGCAACGATATTATTCAAGACAATTTATACTTATTTGAAAAACCCAGCTTAGACCCCATTTCAGAATTAGAAAAAATTGAACTACTTAAAAAACTCATCGACCAATTTGAAAAAAATAATCCTTTAAAGAGATATCGAGGCGATGTGTATTATGAAATGAATAATCTGAGCAGGTTATTTAGCACCATGAAAAAAGAAGGTTGGACCAGTAATTATTTGGTGCAGCAGATTGACCTATACATTTCTGAAATTCCTACAAGAGATGAATTTGTTTATAAGAAAAAATACAAACAGTTTGAGGCAGGTGCCTTAAAACAAGGACTTGTAGAGGCAGCACTTGAAAAAATGGAAAAATTAAAAGCGGCGGTAATAGCTTTTGATACTTACCAATCACTAATGAAATCACATAGTAGGTATGATTTTGACGATATGATTAATTGGGTCATTACTGCTTTTAAAGAAAATAAAAATTTATTAGCCCAATACCAAGAAAGATATTTATACATTTTAGTTGATGAATACCAAGACACCAGCGGAACGCAAAATGAACTGGTACAATTACTTGTAAACTATTGGGACCAACCCAATTTATTTGTAGTAGGCGATGATGATCAAAGTATATTCAGATTCCAAGGCGCTAATGTTGAAAATATGTTGCATTATCAAAAGCAATACCATGAAGCCATTACGACCATTGTGCTAGAAAACAATTACAGATCTACTCAACCTATTTTAAATGCTTCAACTTTATTAATTAATAATAATCAAGAAAGGCTTATTAATAAAATTAAGGGTCTCTCCAAAAATTTGATTGCCGCACTACCTGCTAATAAAAATAAGGGGCTACTTCCTTCTATTGAGTCTTATAATGACCCACAAGAGGAAATGATAGGTATTGCTGAAAAAATTAATCAACTCATCCAAACAGGTACCGACCCATCAGACATTGCTGTTTTGTATAAGGAAAATAAATATGGAGAAGAAATTGCACACTTTTTGCAACAAAAAAATATTCCTTTGTTTAGTAAAAGAACAGCTAATTTATTTGACCAGGTACTCATTCAACAAATAATTAGAATCTTAGACTACCTTGCTTGTGAATGGGATCAGCCCAATGAAGGCGCTAATTTATTATTTGAAATTTTGCATTTCTCATGGTGGAAAATATCACCTATAACTATTGCCACTTTAACCGTAGAAGCCAATCAATTAAAATATGCGCATCCTGAAAATACTTTTAGAAAAGTATTAATTGATAAAACAAAAGAACTGCAAACTACTTTGTTCAGCGAAGGGGGTATGATTGAAGTTGCCAAGGCCATGCAAGTATTAGAGGACCTCATGAGCCAGGTAGCCAATGTGACTTTAGTAAATTTAGTAGAACAGGTTTTACAAAAAACTGGTATTATTCAAAATGTTTTAACGGGCGCGAATAAAAACTATGAGTTAAACTTAGTGAGTAGTTTTTTTGATTTTATTAAAGAAGAAACACATCGTCATCCAACCCTACATTTAAACAGTTTGGTAGATATGTTAAAGCTCATGCGCAGAGAAGATATTCGTTTGCCACTTCCTATTACAACAGGCTCTGAGGCTGGCGTAAATTTATTAACCACCCATGGTAGTAAGGGTTTGGAATTTAAATATGTATTCTTAGCAGGTACCAATGCGCAGTATTGGGAAAAGAAAAGAAGAACTGCAAGCGCAGGCTATACCTTACCTGATACTGTTTTAAGTAGCTTAGAACATGCCGATGATAAAGAAGAATTAAGAAGATTATTTTATGTAGCTATTACAAGGGCTAAACAATTTTTAACCATTTCTTATAGTCTATACAAGGCCGATGGTAAAGAAGCGGAGCCTAGTCAATTTATTATTGAAGTATTAGAAGGCAAAGAGGCAAGTATTCAAAAAATAGAACTACCTGAATCAATCAAAACATCATATAAGTTACTTCGTCTGCAAACAGCACCCATGCCGGAAATTCAACAATTAGAAGATGATTTTATCAATCCTAAACTAGAAAAATTTTCGATGAATGTAACGGCACTCAATAATTATTTAAAATGTCCTTTACATTTTTACTATAATAGTTTAATTAGAGTACCTGCTGGTAAATCCGAGGCCACTACTTTTGGTTCAGCCATTCACGATGCCCTGAATAAGTTATTTAAAAAAATGCAAGAAGCGGGCAATAATAAATTTCCCGATACACAAACCCTTATTCAAGATTTTAACTACTATATGAATAGGCATAGAGAAGCCTTTACACAACAAGAATTTAAGGATAAAACAGAATTAGGAGAAACCGTGCTTATTAAATATTACGATAGATATATAAACGAATGGAATAAAGTAGTGTCTACTGAATTTAGAATTAATAATATAGTGGTAAAAGAAATTCCTTTGAAAGGCACTATTGATAAAATTGAATTTAATGGCAAGCAAGTAGTAGTGGTAGATTACAAAACAGGTAATATTGAAAATGCTAGAGAAAAATTAAAAGGGCCGAATGAAAAAAATCCTTTAGGAGGCGATTATTGGAGACAGGCTGTATTTTATAAAATACTACTGAACCATCATCCTAAAAATTGGGAGGTGACTACTGCTGAATTTGATTTTATTGAGCCCAATAAGAAAAAAGAGTTTGAAAAAATTGTGGTGCCCATTAGTGATGCCGATATCACCACTGTGAGTCAACAAATACAAATGGTTTGGGCTAAAATTCAAGCCAAGGATTTTTATACTGGTTGTGGCAAGGAAGATTGTCATTGGTGTAATTTTGTTAAAACAAACGAATTAGCAGTAGCCCTCCATGAAATAAAAGCGAGTACTGAATCAGAGGAAGAATAAATCAATTAAGTTTGCAGTCTATGAGGAAGTTTTCACTACTAAAATTATTAGTCTTGGCTATTGGGGCCCTTTCAAGCATCATACAATTAGAAAGCTGCGCCAATATTGTTCCTCCTAGTGGTGGACCTAGAGATAGTTTACCTCCTTACTTAATTGCAGCAAGGCCTATTGATTCAGCTACCAATGTACATCCTAAAGAAATTTTAGTTGGTTTTAACGAATACATTACCACTAGCTCCATTCAAGAAAATTTAATCATCTCGCCTACTTTAAAAAATAGTCCACTTATTGATGCACGTTTAAATAGTATAAGAATTAGAATAGCCGATACCTTATTAGACAACACCACTTATAGTATTCAATTTGGCAATGCCATTAAAGATGTCAACGAAGGTAATATCTTAAAAAATTTTACATACGTATTTAGCACTGGTGAACATTTAGATACAGGTAAAATTAAAGGAAAAGTTATACTAGCAGAAACTGGAAGAATAGATAGTAATTTGATTGTGGTCTTACACCCTGCAGGGAAGGATTCTGCTATTTTTAAAGAGCGCCCTAATTATTACACCAAGCTAAATGGCAAAGGACAGTTTAATTTTAACTACTTACCTAAAGGAGCCTATAATATATTTGTACTCCCCAACGATTATACTAAAAAATATGACGATAGCACTAAATTATTTGCTTTTTTAGATAGCAGTATTCGCATAGAAACCACAAATGACTCCCTTCAACTATATGCTTTTCAAGCAGTCAAAAAACTTGAAAAAAGAAAATCGAGTGCTATAGTAAAAGCTACTAAAAAAACTGGGGCTGTTTTAAAATACAGTAAAGATTTTGACGGAAACGAACAAGATGTTTTACACCCCTTACACTTATCATTTGAAACGCCTATTCATTTTAACGATAGCTTCTCTATAGTTTTATGTGATACATTCAATAAAAGACTAGCTGGTGCTAAGATCAGCATTGATTCAGCCCATCCTGAAACTATTATAGTTTCTTATCCTTGGAAAATTGGTACCAAGTATCGATTAATTATTCCACAAGCCTCCATTAAAGATTCTTTAAATAATTTTTTAGCAAGAACAGATACGCTTTCTTTTATTACCAAAAAAGAAGAGGCTTATAATAGTGCATTAATAAGATTAAAAGGTTTTGAAAATTTAAAAAATCCGGTACTTCAATTAATGCAGGACGAAAAAGTAAAATTTAGCTACCCTATTGTTTCAACACTTATTAATATTAAACAATTACCTCTGGGAGAATATACCCTTAAACTACTATTGGATAAAAATAATAATGGCAAATGGGATACAGGTGCCTATTTTGGTAAACAAAAGTTGCAACCTGAAATAATAAAATTATTTTCTACTACTCTAAATATTAGAGCGAATTGGGACAATGAAATAGATTTAATTTTAAATAAGTAATTTTATAGCAAGTATAACAATATGCAATTACCTTCTACTTTATTAGAAAACGCAGTAGCCGAATTTTCCAAATTGCCAGGCATAGGAAAAAAAACAGCCCTTCGACTGGTATTGCATTTATTAAAACAAGAGCAGGAGGTGACCAATAATTTTAGTGAGGTACTAAAAAAAATGCGCAAGGAAATTCAATTCTGTCAAAAATGCTATAACATCAGCGATGGTACTATTTGTTCTATTTGTGCCAATTCTGGTAGACAAAAAAATACTATTTGTGTGGTGGAAAATATTAGAGACGTCATTGCTATAGAAAATACCCAACAATTCAATGGTACTTATCATGTTTTAGGTGGTATTATATCTCCATTAGATGGTATTGGCCCTGAGCAATTAACCATTGAGCCATTAATTGAAAGAGTAAAAAAAGATAAAGTAACAGAATTAGTTTTTGCATTGAACCCCAATATTCAAGGCGATACGACCATATATTATATTCAAAAAAAGTTAGGGCCAAGTTCTTGTATGATAACTACCATTGCAAGAGGAATTGCCTTTGGGGGAGAACTAGAATACGCCGATGAAATGACCCTAGGTAAGAGTATTTCCAACCGTCAACCAATTCACCAGTATATAAAATAGGCAGTTTCATTCAGATTTATTAATTTTGATGTTCAAACATTAAATATGAAATCTTTACTTGTTTTATTATTTGCCATTATGGTAAGCAACCCCATTGGGGCTCAAAAAAATTATAGTACAAAAAATGCAGAAGTACATTTTATAGCGGTGGATGATAATGATATCGACGCCGTGAATAAAAATGCAGTTTGTCGTCTACAAGCTAATGGTGATCTGAGTTTCATCATGCTTATCAAAGACTTTACATTTGAAATGGAAGGCATGCAAAAACATTTTAATGAAGAATATTTAGAAAGCGAAAAATTTCCTCGTGCCTTTTTTAATGGCAAAATCAGCAATTTTTCTACAGTAAATTTTGCCAAAGATGGCAACTACCCTATTACTGTCATAGGTAGTATGCAAGTACATGGAGTAAATAAATCCATGCAAACAAATGGAATGATTGAAATTAAAAATGGCCTTCCAACAGCCAATGCAAAGTTTAGCGTGACTTTAAAAGACTTTAAAATTGGAGGCATTTTAATTAAAATGGTAGCCGATAAGGTTAATGTAGACATTAAAGCAGCCTTGCTTTAAGCTGGCTTTATAGTATAAAAAGGCTTTATTTGGCTGCAAACCAATAGTGTATTAACTTTGCATCGCATTGCAGGCGGATTTGTTTATTGTTCAACCTGCTTTCCGAAAGGAAAAAAAAGAACTAATAAACGATACTATTTACACCCCCCACTATTTAATAGTATTATTAGTTACTCTATTTTCTTTTGGATACATGCATAAAAATTTATTTATGTCAATTCAAGAGACACTCAAAAAAAGAATATTGGTTATTGATGGTGCCATGGGCACTATGATTCAACGCCATAAATTAACAGAAGCCGATTACCGAGGAACACGTTTTGCCAATTGGCCCTCTGACCTAAAAGGCAATAACGACTTATTGTGTATAACCCAACCCGCCATTGTTACAGGTATTCATTTGCAATATTTAGAAGCAGGCGCTGATATCATTGAAACCAATACTTTCAGTAGCACTTCTATAGCCATGGCTGATTATGATATGCAGGACCTTGCATACGAATTAAATGTGGCTGCTGCTAAATGTGTTAGAAATGCTATTGATCAATACAAATCAAAACATCCTAATGCAACAGAGAAATATATTGCTGGTTCTATGGGTCCTTTAAATAAAACTTTAAGCTTATCACCTGATGTAAATAATCCTGGATTTAGAGCCGTTACTTTTGATGAAGTGGTATTAGCTTATACCGAACAAATCAGAGGCCTCGTGGATGGCGGCGTAGACATCATTTTAATTGAAACAATTTTTGATACCTTAAATGCAAAGGCCGCTATATTCGCAGTGAAAGAATATTTTAGAAAAGAAGGTAAGCCAGAATTACCTATGATGATTAGTGGCACTATCACCGATGCATCGGGCAGAACTTTAAGTGGTCAAACCTTATCCGCTTTTTATACTTCAATTGCACATGCCAAACCTTTAAGTGTAGGTTTAAACTGTGCATTAGGGGCTCAAGAAATGAGAAGTCATATTGAAGAGCTTTCTCAAATTGCTACTTGTTATACATCGGCTTATCCCAATGCAGGACTGCCCAATGCCATGGGAGAATATGATGAAGAACCACATCAAACAGCACATTTTATAGAAGAGTGGGCTAAAAATAAATTTGTAAATATTGTAGGTGGTTGCTGTGGCACGACTCCAGACCATATCAAACATATGGCAGACAATGTCAGAAATATTACACCCCGCGCCCTTCCTATTTTAGACCCAACTATTTAAATTATGAGTGAAGAAATTATACATATTAAACCTTATTTAAGATTAGCCGGACTAGAACCTTTAATTATTCGTCCTGAAACTAATTTTGTGAATGTAGGAGAAAGAACGAATGTAACAGGCTCTAAAAAATTTGCTCGATTAATTCGAGAGAATCAATATGAAGAGGCCTTATCTGTTGCAAGACAACAAGTAGAAAGTGGTGCACAAATTATAGACGTGAATATGGATGACGCTCTATTAGAAGGTGTAAAAGCCATGACTACTTTTTTGAATTTAGTTCAAAGCGAACCAGATATTGCCAAGATACCTATCATGATTGATAGTTCTAAATTTGAAATTATTGAAGCAGGATTAAAATGTGTCCAAGGAAAATGTATTGTGAATTCTATTTCCATGAAGGAAGGCGAAGCAAAGTTCATTGAGCAAGCTCATCTATGTAAAGCCTTTGGTGCAGCAGTAATAGTAATGGCTTTTGATGAAGTAGGTCAGGCAGATACCAAGGACCGTAAAATTGAAATTTGTTCTCGCGCTTATAAAATTTTAGTAGAGCAGGTGGGTTTTGATCCTCAAGATATTATTTTTGATCCCAATATTTTTGCAGTAGCCACCGGTATTGAAGAACATAATAATTATGCCGTAGATTTTATTGAAGCTACCCGTGTTATTAAACAAAGAATGCCACTCGCTAAAGTAAGTGGTGGTGTTTCCAATGTATCTTTTTCTTTCAGAGGCAATGATGCAGTGCGTGAAGCCATTCATGCTGTATTTTTATTCCACGCCGTTAAAGCGGGTATGGATATGGGTATTGTGAATGCAGGTCAATTAGAAGTATATGATGAAATTGAACCAACTTTAAGAAACTTATGCGAAGACGTTATATTAAATAGAAATAACGACAATAACGAAGCTACTGAAGCCTTAATACAATATGCTGATACAGTAAAAGCAAAAGGTAAAGTAGAAGTAAAAAGTGCTGCTTGGAGAGAAGGCACCGTTGAAGAAAGATTAGCGCATTCATTAATTAATGGTATTACCGATTTTATTGATGCCGATACAGAAGAAGCCCGATTACAATACACAGAGCCCTTAGAAGTGATTGAAGGGCCACTCATGGCGGGCATGAATCAGGTCGGTGACTTATTTGGTTCGGGTAAAATGTTTTTACCACAGGTGGTAAAAAGTGCAAGGGTGATGAAAAAAAGTGTGGCAGTGTTAACACCCTATATTGAAGCAGAAAAAGAAAGAAAAAAATTAGCTTCCATTAACCCGAATGGGGCCAGTAAGGGTCCTGCTAAAATATTACTAGCCACTGTGAAAGGTGATGTGCATGATATTGGAAAAAATATTGTCGGTGTAGTATTAGGATGTAATGGTTATGAAATTATTGATTTGGGTGTAATGGTACCTGCCGATAAAATTTTAGCAGAAGCACAAAAACACGAAGTAGATATTATTGGACTGAGTGGACTCATAACACCTTCTTTAGATGAAATGGTTTATATCGCTAAAGAAATGAAACGTAGAGGTATGAACATACCACTTATGATTGGAGGAGCCACTACTTCTCGAATGCATACTGCTGTAAAGATTGCACCAGAGTATGGAGATGGTGTGATACATGTATTAGACGCCTCTAGAAGTGTGACGGTAGCAGGTTCTTTATTAAACAAAGATCAAAAAGCCCCTTTCTTATTAGAATTAGAAAAAGCTTATGCAGGACTGAAATCCGATTTTGATAATAAAAAAACAAATAAGCAATCACTCAGCTATCTAGATGCTTTACAAAATAAAGCTATCATTGATTGGGAAAATTTTGAAGTGATCGCACCTAGTTTTACTGGGAATAAAGCCATTGAAATAAACGACTTGTCAGTACTAGTAGACTATATCGATTGGAAACCTTTTTTCATTGCTTGGGAATTGCATGGTAATTTTCCTGCTATTTTAACAGATTCAGTTGTTGGTGAAGTGGCTACAAAATTATATGCCGATGCACAAAAACTATTAACTCAAATTATAGAAGAAAAATGGCTAACTGCCAAAGGAGCTGTAGGATTCTGGCCAGCCAGTGCCCATAATGATGATGTACTTGTAGAAAATGGTGAAGAAAAACTAGCCTTGCATTTTTTAAGACAACAAGCAAAAAAAGCAGCAGGTCAGCCCAATTATTCATTGGCTGATTTTATTTGCCCGGCCACTGAAAATAAAAAAGATTTTATCGGCGCTTTTGCAGTCACTATTCATGGTATTGAAAAACATATCAAAAACTTTGAAGAAAACTTAGACGATTATAATAAAATTATTTTACAAGCCTTAGCAGATAGATTGGCAGAAGCCTTTGCAGAATATTTGCATGCTAAAACAAGAAAAGAATATTGGGGCTATGCTGCGGATGAAACTTTAAATAATGAGTCATTAATTAGTGAGCAGTATGTGGGTATTCGTCCTGCACCTGGTTATCCTGCTTGTCCCGACCATACAGAAAAATATACTTTGT
>Ga0304728_1001274_pt1 | contig 18152 bp, 20 predicted proteins | sample C_130625_MF_Meta_FD_190476 | JGI IMG/M metagenome (GOLD analysis project Ga0304728, IMG submission 190476) | Freshwater microbial communities from Lake Croche, Canada to study carbon cycling - C_130625_MF_MetaG (v2) (version 2) | ecosystem: Environmental > Aquatic > Freshwater > Lake | place... | reverse complement strand
GGTACTGGTATTCCTGCTACAACTTGTTCATTGATAATATTGTAAAAACTAGGATCAATCGGAGGTAATGAAGATGCTGCTAATTGAACTAATGTCGAAGGCGATGTTCCGCCACCTTCTTTTGGAGGTTTACATTTTTTTCCATAATGACAGTCATTATTCATACACATACCTGCCATTTTATGATATCCATGAGGGCACTTATCATCAACTATTTTTACAAAATCTTTCATATACTATGTATATATAATTTTTTTCCATTTATCTAAAATATTTCTATTTCTAACATATTCTATTCTCTCAGAATATTTAGAATCTTTAAAATTTTCTAACATTTCATACAAATGATCAAATGATTCAAAATAATAATACCCTTTAATTTCATAAAAATATGCTCTATCTATCCAATAATTAATTGAATTTGTTTCTTTTAAATAATCTGGTGGATCTCTATTTCCAAATTTTTTCCAATAATTACAATCAAATTGAATACCACGTATTGTCCATAGTTCTTTTAAAAATTCTTTTGTTGGAAAAAATAAAGGTATTTCTGCAGATACCTGTTCAAACATTGACATTGTAGATGCTTCATAAGGTATATGAATAATTCCTTTAAAAATCATTAAATAATTCCAATCATATCTTCCAATATCAGCTTTATTAATTATATATTCTGGATATTTAGGTAGTTGACCGGAATATAATAAAAATTTATTAAGTAATGTTGACTGATCCCATTTCATATTAGTATATAAACATAATGAATTTATTATTTGTGTAGGTATATTTGGATTTCCCATCAAAAAATAATCATTATCTGCTTTATTATTAGAAATAACAGTTAATAATTTCTTTTCTGATAATCTTTTAATACATTCATGGAGTTCATTTATCATTGATATATTATTATTAAAACAAAATGGAATATCATAACGACAACTATTTACCATTATAATAGGCTTATTATATTTTTCATATAATAATATAAATGAATTTGGATGAGCAACAATAAATCCATCAAATTGACTTAAAAAATTATCATAATGATTTTGAAACTCTTTAATCATATTCAAATTTAGATATTTCCACGTATGTTCATTTATATATTTAATCGCATCTATTCTTTTATTAAATACCCATGTATGTCCAGATAATGACCAATCAATTATTTCTATTTCTGGATTAACTGTTTTTATAACATTTTTTATATCAGCAATTACAGAAATATGTAAATCAAGATTAAAATACTTCATAATATAACTTATTTTTTTTTGTTTATATATTATAATATAAAGGTTTAATTATTAAGTATAGTAGAATATATTAGGCTCTTACAGCAACATCTCTTTTGCAATTTTTGCCAAAATCACAGATGAGTCTAGTAGTATATTCTCTTAAAAAACATTCTAGGAATGTTTTTGTGTATAGTTTTGAACTCTAACAGCAACATACATGTTTTTTCGCATAAACTTAATGAGTTCAGTCGGATGTTGATAAATATCCACACAGCAATATATATATATTCGTTTCGTAAATAAATTATATGAGGTTAAACTGTAAATTAATTATCGTATAATTTATTTTTAAATATCGAATACTGACAAGTATTCGTACAGCAATATAATTATAACTCCATATAATAAATAATAGAATTGATCGACGGGTTGATTTTATTATTTATTATGCGCAAGGGATATCCCATAATCATTTCCGGAAATTTGAGAGCAGATCTGTGATGACGTTTATTCATGAATATAATTAACAATGTACATTAATTAAAATTGGATCCATTAAATTAATTTAATAAAATAAAAATAAATTTATTATTTTTATTTTACAAGATTTTTATAAATTTTATAAGTAGCCATTACATCATAAAATGCGTTATGTGCGTGTTCCATATTTGTATTAAATTCTAATTTATATAATTCTGATAGTTTTGTTTTTTTCTTATATTTAATTTGAGCAATTTTCATAGTATCTTCAATTTTATGAGTTAAAAAATTATATTCAATATGTAATCTTTTAAATTCATTTGATAACATTCTTAAATCAAAATCAACCTTATGACCTACAATCGTTTTACATATTTTAAGGTCTTCATGTAATTCTGTCATTACAATATGACATGGTTCACCTAATTTACAATGTTCTTGAGTAATTCCATGAATATGAGAATTCTTTATTTTTATTTTAGGATTAATCTTAATAATTTTATTAAATGTTTTTAATAAATCATGATCATTAAACATTACATATGATAATTGGAGTACTGAATCATAATTAAATAATCCTGTTGTTTCAGTATCTAAAAGTATCCTAATATTTAATAATTTATTAATTTCATCAACGTATTTATCATTTAATCTTAAATATACATAAAAATCATAGATAATATTATATAAAAATTTAAAATTTGTTATTAAATATTTAAAATATCTATCATCGTTTGTTTGTAATACTTCTTTATACAATAAATTCTTGTATTTTGTAAGAGTAAATATATAATTATCCATTGATTATTATATATTCTTTATTTTATATTAGGCATAACAACGTAATATAATAAAATATATGTTGTTAAAAAGAATACCATTTTTCCAATATATGATAAGAAAAATGCTGGAACTGAATCAAAATCAATCATTTTTGTATCATCAACTAATCCTCCACTTTTCATTAATGTTGGTAAATGATGTGAAAATACCATACCATAAAATGTTTCTATTAAAATCTGTTTAAATGATGGATCTAAATTTAATGTCTGAGCGGATATTGGATTTGATTGTAAATTATTTGGTGATACTGGTGATCTTTGAGGCAAAGCTATAATCGGTGTTCTATAAAAGAATCTTCCCATATATTAAATTATAAATTTATTTCAAGGATTCAAATACAAATATATCCATTGCATCCTTTTTGTTATTTATACTTGTATTCATCACACAATTTACTAATCTACTATCTTTTAAATTTATACCAAAAAGTGATGAATGACATTTATATATTTTCATATCAGTTTCATCATATAAAAATTTAACATCTAGAATATTTTTATCAAGATGTCTACTATATTCTAAATTAATATATAAAATATCAATAGATCCATGAATATTTAATAATAATTCTAATAGATTATTCATACTTATATCAACAAAATATTTCTTGATATAATATACCATCTTTTCTCTTTCTAATATTTCAGAAATATTAAATCTTACACGAATAAAATTTATAAAATTTATGTTTTCTTTTAATTGTTCATATACTTTTACATAAATATCATCTGAAATTAATTCCATTTTATCTCTATCAACTTCCTCATATACTTCAGTATGTTTATTTACTTTATTATTTGATTTAATTATTTTTAATGATTTAAACTTTAAATCTCTATATTTAGTTGTAATATCTCTAGTAATAAGTTCATTTTTTAAGAATTGAAAATTTCTACTGAAATCTGAATTTGTTTTTGTATTTGTATCTGCATGAACTTTTGTAATTCCAATAAGTTTATTTTGAATACTATTATTTAATTCATTTATAGCATCTTTTATTTTTTTATCTGTTACTTCAACATCTCTTATTTCTTTTGATTTTAATGGAATTTCATATTCATGATTTGTTCCATCAAATATTATTATTTTTAATATCATTTGTGTATTATCAATTATTCTAACACTATAATTTAACTTTAATATGTTATCACTAAATCTATCAAGTACTTTACCCAAAAATTTAGCTAAATCTTTATTTTTTAAATATGGAAGTTTAAAAACATTTTCATCAAGTTCTGTCATAAATTTTAAATTTTCATTTTCAATTATTAATAAAATATCATTTTGTCTTTCTAATATTTTAAATATAAATTTATCACTCATATTTTATATATATATTATATTATAAAATAAATGAGTTTAATCGCAAAACAAATTGATAATGTTAATGAAGGAGAGGAAAAACCAAAAATTGAATGGTCTAGAGAACAAGAAGAATTATTAGCCGTATGGGCAGATAAAGCATTATGCTACAGATGGCTACACGATCTCGCAGAAAAAAAATTCACCCGTTTAAATAATTCTGTTCAAATTCCAGTTATTGTTTTATCAACCTTAACTGGAGCAACCAATGTTGGTATTGATTCTATTTTTCCGGCAAGTATGAAACAATATGCTAACATCGGAATTGGTGTCGTGTCCATTGTAACTGGTATTATAACAACGGTAGGTAACTTTTTAAGATATGCTCAAAATATGGAAGGTCATCGTGTAGCATCAGTTCATTGGTCTAAATTTCATAGAAATATTTCTGTTGAAATCGCCCTACACCCAGATCAAAGACAAGATCCAGTAGAATTCTTAATGATTTGTCGTGCTGAATTAGATAGACTTGTTGAACAATCACCATCTATGCCAGAAGATATCATCGAAAAATTTGAATACAGATTCAAAGATGTACAAATTAGCAAACCAGAAATATGTAATAGTCTTGAAACAACTAAAATTTATAAACCATCTACAGGATTATCACAACCAAATACACCAAGAACACCAGATAAAGCAACATCTCTCGCTGGTAAAATATTTGGAGGATTCAAAAAACAAAAAAAATCAGAAACTACATCAGATGATAAATCAGATAAAAAATCAGATAAAAAATCAGACAATAAACCAGACAATAAATCAGACGATTCTGTAGAATCCGTAATTGTATTTGATAATAATACACCAAAACCTAAATTAAAAGATGAATTAAAAGATGAATTAAAAATGCAATCACAAATAAGTAGTCGCTTACATGCCGATATACTTAATTCACTCAGCAAATAAAAATATATAAAAATTTAACAATTAAATTTTTATAAATTAATTTACTCATTAACCACAATTACCTTGTAGTTTTTGACAGCCTCAATCATCATTGAGTACGGAGTCATCTCTTTATCATCCAAAAAGAACTTCAACATCTCCGCACTGAAGCCACTCATTAGAGCAACTCCGGGCGTGTCCTTGCGTACAGGAAACGACGTGCGAGTATCACGGAGATTCCAAAATACAATTTGCGGAATTTTATATCCAGCTTTAGTATACATCTCCTTAACATGATCATAACCAGTTCCGTAGTCAGGACCCGTCTTGGCATTATCAAATTGCATATCAGTAAATACAAAAATCTTCTTAATCATTTGCTCGGGCTTCAGACTATAAGTCTGTGCCTCTGCCAATAACATCTTAAATACAGCAAGAAAATCAGTATTCATTTCCCAATGCGCACGCTGTAGAGAGCTAACCTTCTCAGAAAGTTTCTCTCCAGTAATAACATGCCATTGAGGAACAGCACTAAAAGTAATTACCTTATTTTTAAATGGCGGAGCAGTCAGTTCTGATACTACAAGTCCAAGGGCGATACAAACCTCTAGCGGAACTCCAGACATAGAACCACTCACATCACAGACTGCCATAGTATTACTAAATGTGCCAGCAGTTTGTAGACGAGAAATTAATGCCTTCCACTGAGCATCTACAGTAGCATCTTCTGCCATGTGGTGCATATAAGTACGCACAAGTTCATGAGGCTGAATACCCTTAGTATTCATTTTAGCCTTACCCTGCATAACTTTCATTAAATACGCACGGAAAGATTCAGAGCAATGCTTCTCGAATGCCTTCTTCTGCTTCTTCATGGCAGTTGCAGGAACACGCTCAAAATTAATCTTATCCCATTGACGAGAACTTTCATAAGCCTCGAGAATCTCCAAATTCGCACGGAGCTTCGTCAGAGTCTTACGATAAGTCTTCATATTCCATTTACAAAGTTTGGCGATCTTATGGGCCGCCTTAAACTTCTTATCATACTCACATCCTTCCGTCGGCGCCCACTTCGGCGCTAAACTTATAGACACCTTAGACTCGGGAGGAGCATCTGATAACTTCTTATCATCATCAATTAATGTAGACGCAAATAACTGATACTCCGCATCGGGAATAATTGGATGCGAATTCATACCTGCTAACTTTAACAAATCCTTATAACATCCTACACTCACAAATCCAGGAAGATTCATGAGATAAGTACGAGGCTTGTTCATCTTGAGATAATCAAATGCTGTTAGTGAGACAAGCTTTTCTTGCTTGCCATTACCAATACAATCACGTAAATTCATTAAAATTTGAAGTGCCAATTGCGGATTCTCCTGATAGGCCGCATCAAACATCTCTTTAACCTTAGTAGCAGGAGTGTCTCGGACAACACTTGAGAAGAAATCAAGACAATCTGAGCCAGTAGAATCATATGCGGGCATTCCATTTTCAGTAACTACATTAGGTACAATCTTCGGTGCGACCATCGCAGTCCATTGTGAGATAAGAGCTGTTGCTGCCATTTTTGTCGTATTAATTTATATGAACATATCTTTAAGTTGATTACTTTTCAATTTTTATTCGGATGAAGTCTCAATTTTCATAAAACAGTAAAATCTTCATCCCATGGATGCCAATATCTCTTACTAAAATGTTGCACTATCTTATTTGGCTTAATATGAATTCTAAATATACCTGAAAATAATCTAATTAAATCATTCACGTTTTTATCATCACTAAAATCATCAAAAATGTTATTGTATGAAATAATATTTTTTAATATGTTCGGATCTGTTATATTTGTATCTGAATGCGCAATAACAGTATTATATTTATCTAAATTTTTACGTAATATATATTCGTCTATTCTATACATTATATCACTATTTAATTGAATTGCATTATATAATGTAAACTCATCAGATGGACAATCATTTTCTATATGTGTTCTTTCACCAATCACTATAAGTGATTTATTTTTTAATTCTTTTATACTATTTAATTCAGATAATTTTATTTCACCTTCAATATCTGGAAAAATATATTCTTCTTTTATTTCTGGATCTTTCTCACGTTGAATAAATGTATATCTAAATAATTCTTTAATTTCAAAATAATCATCAAGTAAGAATAATTCATCTTTTATAAAAAAATCCTTAAATATTAATTTACGTCTCATAACATGTGATATTGATAAATAATTTAAAAATGATTCAATTAATTCATATACAGAATCAAATTTATTTTTATCAAATATAATATATCCATCAAAATCATTTAATCTTTTAGAATCTTCTGTTATGTCATCATACATTCGTTGACCTAAATGAGTTATCTGTTTTGGATACTTTAAAACAATTTCATCTACTTCTCTATAATAATGATTAAAACTGTCATGAATCAACATATTATTTTTATATTTTGGATAAATAAATTTTGATAGAAAAAATTGATCCACATTATACTGATTCAAATCTTTTAAATTCGAATTATTAATTATTTCTTCTATATTCGATATTCCACTACAATTGAATCCAAATAATCCAGCCATAATATGTTCTTTATGATTTGGATGATCACGAATTATATGTAATTTTTTATTTGAATTTAAAAAATCAGTCATCATCATTTTTTCACGATACGAGACAATACTATCACAATCTCGTAAAAATACTATATTATCTTCTTTAATTGCTAAAAATCTAAAAAATTTTCCATCTTTAATATCACTATTATTCATATTAATTACTTCACATCCAAGTTCATTTAATTTATCTAATATCATACTATTTACATTTCTTACATAAAATCTAATTATCCAATCTTCACCAAATATTTCACGGATTTTTATTGCGTTATTAATTGCCCCCAAATTATATATGCTTGCACTACCGTATAAAGAAAATGAAAATATTTTTTCCATACATTAAATATGAATTATTCTTTAAATCAATCATTTATAAAAAAATATGTTTACTTAGATCTTTGAGCATCACGTTGTTCTTCAGGACTAAGATAATTCTCATCCATTCTTTCATCTGTTACATCTTGGTTAGAATAATCGACCTTTTTAGTCGTTCTTAGAAAGTAATTTGAACTAGCTTTAGTCTTACAATATTCATCAAATGATTCCAATAATGTCATATTCTTCATTTCTAAAGTCTTAACCTGTTTCTGAAGCTTACTAACTTCAAATTCTAATTGTTGTTTACACTTAAAAAGAGAATCTATTTCATCTTTTAAATCATCTGCTTCAGTTGTAATATGATTTACCATTTCACTATATTCTTTAACCTCAGATGTTAGTTCATCGATTGTATTTGTCTTAAACATTAGCATTAGCATCATTATACCACATACGAATGTCGTAAAGAATGCAATAATAAAATCTCTATTTTGTAAGATTGTTGTAAGTAAATCCTTCGTTTCATTCATATTTAAATCAGACATTGTATTAATTGGCACTGATTCGGTGTGAGAAGTCATTTTGTCGTCAAAAAAGAAGAGTTGTTCGTCCATTTATTAATGAAATATAAGTATATTTTATCAACAAATGAGAATATCAATTTTTTCTATATAAAATGACAATTATATAAATATAATGACTATAACAAATTTTTTAAATAATAATGGATTCTTTGAGTTCGAAGGATATTGTATACCTAAACAAATAGAAGATTTTAAAATATTAACAAGTACACCAAATATTAATATAATGGAAATTGGATTTAATGCTGGTCACTCAGCAGAAGCATTTCTTGAAAATAATAAAGAATTAAAATTAACATCTTTTGATTTAGGAGACCACGATTATTGTCTAAAAGCAAAAGAATATATTGATAATACTTATCCGAATAGACATACATTAATATTAGGTGATAGTAAAATTACTGTTCCTAAATATATTAATGATAATAAAAATACTAAATTTGATATTATATTTATTGATGGAGGGCATGATTATATAACTGCACGCGATGATTTATTAAATTGTTTTAATTTAGCACATAAAAATACAATAGTAATACTTGATGATGTAATATTTAAAAAAGAATGGGAAACATTTTATACTATTGGTCCTACACAAGTTTGGACAGAAAATCTATTAAATACTAAAATATTTGAATTAAATAGAGTTCAATATGAAGTTGGGCGTGGAATGGTATGGGGAAAATACATATTTGATTAATTTTTTTCTCCATTAAATTTATTTATTAATTCTTTTACATTTAATGCATAATTATCACTATCATAATATTTACTTATATTACGCATATTAACTCTTACATCATTTATTAATGGACATCTATATTGTTCGATTATAAAATCAATCTCAAATAATGACATATTTTTCTTAATCTTATCTGTCATTATACTTGACGCACATCTAACAGTTACTATTTCGTCAACAATTTTATTTTTTACATTCTCTTCCCCATATGACCACCAATCACTTAAAATTTTATTAAAATATTCTTCTTGTGTCATACTCATTTTATGCATTTCCATTTTACTTAAAATTAAATTTACTCTATCAATCATATTAAAATATGACCTAAAATTTTCAATACTTCCTTTTAATCCTAAACTCATTTGATGTTGCATTCCAAGTGAATCAAACATTGCATATCTATTTGTACATGATTGCATAATAATAAATGCCATACTCATAAAATTCTGTCCTATACAATTAACCACTATTCCAGATTCCTGTAATGATTGAATGTATTGAACTAAATGTGCTCCAGCAAATACTGATCCACCTGGACTATTAATATATAAATTTATCTGTTTGTTTTCTAACATATATTCATATGTATTACGAGAACTGAAAGAATGAATTACATCATCTACTGAACTCTTTGTTACTGGACCCAATAATGATACAAAATTATTATCAGTCAGTATAATTGTTTTTGACTCTACAACTCCAACTCCAAACAACACACATAATAACAGATTTTTTAACATAATATATATGTTATGAAATCTTTATGTTATAAAACTTTATGTTATAAAACTTTATATAATTACTAACTCCATATTTTGAATAATATTATTTGGTATTATAAATTCTGGATCATTTGAATGCTTATTATATAATTCCCTAACTCTACTACGAATCCAATGAATATTACAAACATTATAATCATTCAATATTTGAGCAATTTCTTGAAAAGTTAATGGTTCATTCGCTGTAAACATTTCGATTTCATTATCATATTCATCATAAAATTTTAATGTTTCATACTCAGAACTTAATGTCTTTAATATTTGTTGTATATCTGTACAACTTTTAACTCCATTTTTTAATTCTACAATTAATCTTATAGCATTAAAATCATCATTTTTAACTAATTTTTTGTTAACAGTTGTAAATCCAAATGGTGCATTTCCAATACATAATCCGTGTTGACGTCTGTATGCAATACTGTCAATAATTCTCTTTCTAATTTGATTCCATTCATTTTCACTATTTTTTAATCCTGTCATAATTGTATTACGATTGAAATTATCATACACTATGTTTTCTTTAACAAAATGAACAGTTATTTTATTTTTAACACATTTATCTAATAATTGAGTTCCGATTGTTACATTACGACTAAATCGTGTAACATCATATACAATTAAATTAATACGCTTATATTTTGAAATTAAATCAATTAAAATCTTTTGTTTTCCATTTCCACTATTATATTCTTTGTGAATCTCACGTACATTCATCTTATTTTTCTTACAATATTCTAAACAGTTCTCCTCTTGAATTGAAAATCCATAAGAATCATCTCTTGAATTAGATACACGACAATAAACTAGATTTTTCATTATATATCTATATAATAAAAATACTTTATATTACATTTACAATATACCTTAACACTAAACGCATATTACTTACATAATCTTTTTCTTCAACATCTGGACTTGACGATGTTTCTTTTAATAATTCTTGATCATTTAATCCTAATAATCTTTCAAATTCTTCTTTACTATATTTCCATTTACCAAATGGTGGATTCGGATTTTCATATATATTCGGTATTGTATAATCATCTGTCCATAAACGTGCCATACGTTTTATATTTAATTCTTCACTGAAAATAGGTTTTACTATTTCACCAGTTTTTATATTGATTGCTGCTGCTGTTATTGCAGGACGAATTATATTATCTTCTATTTTTGTATTATAATCACCTGTACAATTTACTTTAATACGAACATTGGGTATTTCTTCAATTATTTTATATATATTTTCCATATTTATTTTTGATATTTCATTATTATATGCTCCAACAAATGATATTTCAATTGGACTATTACATTTTTTAATAAATTCTAAAATTAAATTTTTAAAAGAAACTGGAATACTCTTCGTATCAAAATGTGCTACCATAGAATATGATTTTCCAAAACATAAAACAATTACACAAGTTGTTGCTTGATGTGTACCAATATATTTTATATTAAAATCTGATGGTATTATTATTGATTCTCTTTGTAAACAAGTCATATATACAGATTTATCCATTTGAATTGGTATTGATTTTATAAATTTTTTAGTATTTAATAATATCTGTAAGTCTAAATATTTATTTTTATACTTTAAATATTTATTTTTATACTTTTCATAGTATTCCATTATAAACTAACTACATAAATTTTTTCTCAAATTCCTCCTTTATCACAATAGGAACCCCAACCTCTTTCGCCTTTATCACTTTAGACGTGGAACCCTCATCATAATCTTTCTTTGTTGTGACTAAATATGATGTATTTTTTGATACACTACTTACTAATTCACCACCATTTTCAGTAATGTAATCTTCCCATTCTTTATTTCTAAATCCCGAAAAGACAAATTTCTTCCCCTTAAACTTTTCAGAGACCACCTTTGTTTCTGAATTCTTTAAGATAGTCTTTTGATAAGAATTTGGTATCTTTTCAAATACTTTTATAAATTCATGGATATAATTACTAAATTGAGATGCAGTTATATCATCAAATCCATCTATTTTTATTACTTCATTATAAATTTCATCTTTTGAATGATCTTTCATATATTTAATAAAATTATTTCCAAACTTAACAAATATCTTTTCTAATCTTTTATGACCAAAATTATGACCAAATATATTTGTTGCATTCATGAATTGTACAAGAGTTGCGTTTTCCATTGCTGTTTGAATATTCTCATATATTTTATTAACCATCTTATCCTTGAATGATGGAAGTTCTGCTAGAGTATTTTTTGATACATTTATTATCTTAAAAATATCATCAATATCATTTTCAACAAAGTTTGTTATTATACCCTCAGATAAATTCATAATATCCATCTTTTCAGCAAAAAATGTTAATTCTTTGATAATTTGTTCATCACTTTTTGATCCAGTAGCAATCAAATCAACATTTGTTTCATTCCACTTATATTCTACACTTGGCATTTTAACTTTTGCTGTTTTAATAACCTCAAGAACATGTGGAATTACATCTCCTGATCTTATAATTTTAACAACACTTGATGGTCCAATTTTGTTATCAACGATATATTTAGCATTGAATGCTGTAGCATTAGAAATAATAACTCCAGATAATTTAGTTGGCTCAAGTACTAGTTTTGGTTTTAAATACCCATCTTTCGAAATATTCCATTCAACATCCTTAACTATAACATCTGCTGTCTGTTTCTCTGATGCATCCTTGAAAGCAAATGAAAATTCAGGATTACCTTCAGTATTATAATCATGTAATGAATCATCCATTACAATAATACCATCAATTTCATATTCAGATGATTCTCTTCTATCTAAAAGAATTTCATCCAACATTTCAAAATCTAAATCAGATTTATCTAATGTTTCGTAATATACATGAGTCATCTTATTCTTTTGTAGAAACTTTAATTGTTCTGATTGTCTCATTCTCGGCTCCATTATCTCATATATGACAAAATCAATATCCTTCATTATATCAGTATTAATCTTCTTTGAGTTTACTAATCCAGAAACCATATTGCGAGCATTACTAAATTGAGATGTATATTTCTGCCATTTCTTTTTAGAAATTATTAATTCACCTCTTAGAACTATATTAGTTGAAACTGGAAATTTAAATGATGGAATTGTATTTATTAAATGAGTAATATCTTGTCCAATAGTTCCATTACCTCTTGTATATAATTTTTTGGTTCCATTTTTTAAAACAAATAAACCAGAAATTCCATCTAGTTTATCCATTATAACATAATCATATTTATTAAACTTCTTTTGCCATTTAGATAATCTATCAGATTCTGATATCTTTATTTTATCCATACTTCCCATATAAAATGGTAATTCAACTTTGTTTTTTCCCGTTATCTCAAAACCAACCTTCTTTAGAAAATCATTCTTTGGATCACGCTTTTTAATTTCATCAAATAAATCATCATATAATTTATCTGATATTACACCTTCACCATTATAATATTGTTCGGCCGCATATTTGGCAACTTCTATTAAAACATTAAGAGGTTGAGTATCAATGAACTTTTGATAGTCCTTGAGTAAATCTTTCAAGTATTTAGACATATTAATAATATATTATAATGTTTTTATAATAAAATATTATATCAATTTTTATATCAATTTTTATATCAATTTTTATCACACCCCTTTTTCTTCTCAATATAATTCTTATGATAATTATCTTCAATCCATCTTTTCATAATTGCTTCAGTTATAATTCCACGATTCTTTCGAATCATTCTAAGTACATCTTTATGCGTACGACCGTTTAATTCAAATATAAAATATTCGTAAATATTTGTTATAATGTCTTCAATTCCACTACATTTTGTCTCATGTTTCATTGCTTTTCTATGAGATTTCATATAATCAATAAATTCATTTTTTGCTACAGGAGTAATTATAAACAGTATATAATATATAAATATATTTTTTTAAGATACCTCAATTTCATAATATTGTAAAAAATTTAAAAATGTTGCTTGAGGATTAAATGCCATCCTTCTTTTACTCTTAACTTTATTAATCGCATCTTTTAATGATAACTTTTTGTATTTCATTAAATAACATACGATAACCGCAGCGCTTCTTTGTTGTCCCATATGACAATGCACTAATACCCCTTCTTCCGACTTTAAATATATATTAATAATTTCTAAAATCTTATCTATATTATTTGCAATTATTATATTATTTTCTGGTGTATTTACGTCGGTAATATTTAATCTAATTTTTTGTATGCGTGACGGTAATTTATAATTATACGTTTTAGTACAATTTACGATTAATTTGATATTATTCTCTTCTAAAAATTCCTTATCATGAGGAGACTCAAAATTACCAATATATAAACTACCAGTAATTCTATTATATTTATCAATATTATTGACTAAACTCATATATTATTATAAGATTATTTTTTATATCCTTTATTTAAACAAAAATATACTTCATAATTTATTATTATATATAATAAAATAGATCTATATGCTGTAGAAAAATTGATTTATAAAACTTATATATAAAAATATATTTAGTTTATATATACAAATGGCAACAAATAAACAACTTGAACCCCTTCTTGATCCATCAGAACAGCGTTTTACGCTATTTCCAATTAAACATCAAGATATATGGAATTCTTATAAAAAACAACAAGCGTCTTTCTGGACTGCCGAAGAATTAGATTTAAGTAAAGATCGCAATGATTGGGACAATAAATTAAGTGAAGATGAAAGATATTTTATTAAACATATCCTCGCGTTCTTTGCGGGGTCTGATGGTATTGTAAATTTAAATATTCTTGAAAGATTTACAACAGATGTTAAAGTACTTGAAGCACAAGTCGTTTACGCATACCAAGCGTATATTGAAAATGTTCATTCAGAGACCTATTCTTTGCTGATAGACACATACATTGATAATACTGATGAAAAAAAAAGATTGTTTAATGCGATCACAACAATCCCATGCATCACCAAGAAAGCAGAATGGGCATTAAAATGGATTAAATGTGATGAATTATTTTCAAAGAGATTAATTGCATTTGCAGTTGTAGAAGGTATCTTTTTTAGTGGAGCATTCTGTTCTATCTATTGGTTAAAAACAAGAGGATTAATGCCAGGTTTGACAGCATCAAATGAATTTATTGCGCGCGATGAAGGTAGTCATACAGAATTTGCATGTCTATTATATTCAAAAATTGTTAATAGATTAGATGAAGAAATTGTACATGGAATCGTAAAAGATGCGGTTGAAATTGAAAAAGAATTTATTAATGACAGCTTACCATGTAGATTAATTGGAATGAATTCTGACCAAATGAAAACATATATAGAATATGTAGCAGATAGATTATTAAATCAACTTGGATATTCAAAAATATATAATAGTACAAATCCATTTGATTTTATGGAAAAGATCGGTATGGAAGGTAAGAGCAATTTCTTTGAAAATCGTCCAACACAATATCAAAAAGCAGGTGTATTAAACAAATCTAAAGGAGACTTTAGCTATTCAGAAGATTTTTAATTTATATAAAAGAAAAAATATATATAAATCATGTATGAATATTTATTTTCTGTTGTAATAGTTGTTACTGGTGTAGGTTTACTGTTAGTTGCACAAGAATTAATAATTTTTCCGATATGGAGAGGTAGGAGAACATTTAGCGTATAATTTTTTTAGTTTAAAAAAATTATATACATATATATATTAAGAGATGAATAATATGCGTCGAGCTCCTAATTTAATAGATCCTAGATTACTTGGAAAAGTTAATAAGGTATATATTGGTAAACAAAGTCAAAATAATTTTATTTTAGAATGGTTATATAATAGTTTATATCCATATTTCAAGGATAATATGCTATTCTCTATAATTATAATATCACTTATTATATTTTTAATGTGGAGATATTATGATACCCTTAAAAGAAAAAATAAAATTATAGAAAATATTAATGATGATAAACCAATAGATGTCAAATTAGATAAACCAATCAACTACAATGAAAAATATCAAAATAGTGAATCATCGGCAATATCTAATTTATCAAATGTTACCAATATCAAGGAAGAACATTTTGATAAAGATGTTGAAAGAAATTTACAAATGGGTAATAATCAAATGAGAGGAAATCAACAATTTGGTGGAAATCAACAATTTGGAGACCAATACATTCCACAACCACAACAAATGGGACAACAAATTATGCCACAATCAGGATGTTTTAAAGGAAATGGATCTTTAACATCTACTGTTGGAAGAAATGAATATTTTGAACCAACCGCCAATAATGCATATAGTGATAATTTTCAAGACTATAATTTATTATAAAAATAAAAATATAATATATTATAATGAGTATAATTTTGACGAAAAATAGTTCTTTTAATATTAATAATTCAAGAAATATATTATATGAAGATATTGAATTAACAATAAATTGTAAAATTATAATTGAAAATAATGGAGCAAAATTTTTAATTGGGAATGGAAATTCAGAAGTAATTGAACTTAAAAATCCAATTATAAATATAAGTGGAATGGGTATTCAAACTACTGGTAAATATAATATTATATTAAATTCAAACTCAAATATCTTTGTTAATAAAGGTGAGATTATTGAATTTATGGGAAATAAAAATATAAAAATTAAATTAGAAGATAATTTAATTGGTAAATTTGTAAATATTGTTGAAGATGATTCATATTCTCAAATTGATGAAAAACCTGATAAACCATTCATTTTAACAAAGGAAATTTTATCAAAATTAAGAACTTGAAACTGGATTTTTTAATTGTTCAAATCTTTCTTCAATCACTATTTGTGGTAACCATATCTTCTTTTTCTCAACAATCGCACAATACATACTTCTTTCTTCCATATCCGATAAATTTCCTAATATGCGATTTCCATCACCTATTCCTCCATCAATTCCAACTTTTCCACATGAACAATATTTAAAATCATGATGTGATTTACTTTCAATTGTATCTTTACAATTTTTACAATATATTGCATGTCGTGTTTGTATATATCGAAGACCACCATAAACTATACTAGGCATTATTATAAATATATATATTTATTTATAATAAGAAGGTTTTATATTTTTCAAAACTTATAATATTAAATTTTAAATGACACTTATTTAAATATCTTGCATTATGACATTCAAATATTTCATCTATATTAATTTTTCTATCTTTATCTAATTTGATTTCAGGTAATTGAACTTTCATTAATTTATATAATTTATCTGCTAATGATTTTTCCATTTTATCATTTGTGTATGCACTGACATTATTTGGTGATATAAATACTAATTGTTCTATTGGTGATATTTTAGTTGTTTTATAATCTAATACAACTTGTTGAAAATTTGAAAATTTAACTAATGCTTCAATTGACGGAGCATATGAATATTTATAATAGAAATCGTTATTAGAATCATCATCTAAAAAATAATAATTAAATTTCCACAACATTGCTTTATAATATTCTAATGGTGGAATATCATCAGCAATTTCATTATATTTTGGTTCATAATTTCTAATTAATTTTTCAATATTATTTAATTCATTATAATAATTAAAAGTATCTTTATTAATAACTTCAACAGGATGATTAAATCTATTCTTTGTAGGAGTATATGAATGTTCTAATTTTTGTATTGCCCTAAAAAATTTCTGTAAATTTATTAAATTAACTTTATTATTTTCTATTATTCTAATATTTAATTTTTTATACTCAATTATTATACTTTTTAAATGTTTGGTAACATTTATCCATTCAATTTTTGGTATAAAGTCATCACCAAATACTGAAAATATATAAGCAAGATCATTTACTGGATTAAAAAATTTACGTATTGATTGAATATCAATTATAGCATCTGTTGAATCTGACTGTTCATGACGTAATATATATATAAAATTTGGTAATATCATCGTCATTAAAATCATATCTGCATCTGGTGAATATATAACTGATTTATCTGAGGGTGTTGAATATTTTTTCATATATTTTATAATTTTCTTTTCACCCTCTCCTGGTTCATTAAAATCTGATATAACTGTTTTAACTTTAAAATCATAATTATTTAAAATATTAATTAATTTAACCATAAATTTTGTTTCTGGTGATATAACATTTTTATCAAACGAAAATTTAAGCTCCATATATTCCAACTCATTATATAAATTATTATCAAAATTTTTTATGTTCAACTGTTGATAATATTTTTCACGTAGTTTATTTTGTATAGCTCCCATAAG
>Ga0304728_1001268_pt1 | contig 18216 bp, 30 predicted proteins | sample C_130625_MF_Meta_FD_190476 | JGI IMG/M metagenome (GOLD analysis project Ga0304728, IMG submission 190476) | Freshwater microbial communities from Lake Croche, Canada to study carbon cycling - C_130625_MF_MetaG (v2) (version 2) | ecosystem: Environmental > Aquatic > Freshwater > Lake | place... | reverse complement strand
AAAAAAGCATTTGACATATATGTTGAACAATCACATACACGGCAATTGTTGCTTGATATTGATAAGGAAATTAGTGATTATCAACTTGCTTCAATAGGCATGGATAAATTGCAAGTTGACACAACAAATAACGCATTGCAATTAAAAAAAGAAATCGTAAAAATCGATCGGCAACAAATTGAAGATTTACAAAAAGCAAATCTTTCAGTAACTGATCGTGTAGGTATTATTAGCAAAGCAGAAGATGATAGAACGCGAGCAATGCAAACATATCAACAAGCAAACGCTAATGTTACAAAGCAATATCAAGAGCAAGTGGATGCGATTAAAAGGGCGGCAGATTATCAAGATTTAATGTATGGCTATGATGTAAGAAGTTTAAGCCTTGAATCTGAAAAATATAATATGCGAGATATTGTATATAAAGCCGCACAAGATACACTTGCAACAGAACGAAAAATTTCAGAATTAATGAATCAACAAGTTGAAGCATTGCGTTCAATGGGTGTTGGTCCATTGTATGAAGCTGAAAATCAACGAATACAAGAATTAATTAACAATGAACAAGTTTTGTTAGAAGGCAGAAGACGACTAGCAGAAGAAGAAGAAATGCGCCGCCAATCATTCACAGAGGGTTGGTCATCAGCAATGAGACAATATGTTCTTGATGCTGAAAATTACAGTCGTCTTGGTTCGGATGTGTTTACATCAGCTATTGGCAATATGAATAGCGCAATTGATAATTTTGCTCGAACAGGTCAATTTAGTTTTAAAAGTTTTGCAAGAAGCATAATTTTAGACACAATGGCAATGATTTTAAAATTTCAAGCCATGCAAGCAATCCTAATGGCATTGCGAATATTTGGCTTTACGGGTTTTGGCAGTGTCAGTCTGGGCGGTGCTGAAGCATATGGAGGTGGCACGCCCGGCCAAGTCGGCAATCATGCTGAAGGCGGTTCAATGGCTTCAAACGAAGTTTCTTGGGTTGGTGAACGTGGGCCAGAATTGTTTGTTCCACGTTCCGCTGGCACAATCATTCCAAACAATCAACTTTCATCTGCATCAGGCGGCGGCGGTCAAACTGTAAATTACAACGGTCCATATATTGCAAACATGAGTGCCATTGATACGCAATCAAGTATGCAATTCTTGGCAAAGAATAAACAATCAATTTGGGCGGCAAATCAAAGTATGTCCAGATCAATGCCAGCATCGAGGTAATTCATGAGTTTGCAAACAATTCTTTCGGTTGCTGAATCTATAAGCATTAATGATCATCGTTTTGTTGGTCAGATGATGAGTCGAAACCAACGCATCAGCGTATCTGAAATTATTGGTGTACAGCCATTTGGTTTTGCAATACACCCTATGAATTATTTGCAATACAGTTTGAATCGCGCTGTACTTAGCGCATTACGCACGGCAGATAAAGACATTGAGCAATATTTAAATTTTGCATCAACTGGTTGGCTTAATTACATTGCTTATCAAGGCAATATGTCCAGCGCACAAGTGTTAGCTTGTCAATGGCAGATTGCAAGTGCAAATAAAACATTGGTATTAGGTAACTTGCCATCAATATCCGCTGGTTCTTATATTGTAAAGACAGGTGACTTTTGCCAAATTGACCGATATTCCTACATTGCAACCGCAGACGTTGTAAGGGGTTCAGGCAGTACGGTGAACATTCCAGTGCATAGGACTTGCCTTACCACTTTAACAAGCCCTATCGGGGCTGTAATCGGTCAGTACGGCACAACAACAAGTTTGGGCGGCTCAACATATACGGGGATTACTTTCCCTGTAATGGTGACAGATTACCCAACGTATTCACTTGTTCCAATAACCAACGACAGTTTCATTAATTGGGCTGGCGAATTTAAAGCTATTGAGGTTGTTTTGTGAATACGATTCCACCAGTATCAAACACAAACACAATTCGGCTTGCTGATTTTGTGCGGATTGATAACGGCACAACGATTTACAGATTTTCAACTGCACCTGTGGCAATGACAATTCCAGCAATAGATTCTGAACCTTTTAATGGTGTTGGCGTATTGATGAAAATTGGTAGCGCACAACGTGATATTAAAAGTACAGCAAACGAAACATCTATTACATTGGTTGGTGTTGATACTGCATTGCTCGGCTATATTTTAAGTAATGCAATCAAAGGTTCATATATTCAAATGTGGCATGGGTTCTTTGATGAAAATAATGTTTTATTGACTACAGGCGGCACAGGAGGTTTGTATCAATTTTTTAGCGGTTATGTCAGTTCATTTTCTATTACAGAACAATGGATGGAAGAGGCAAGAAGTTTTGTTGGAATTGTTAATTTGTCAGCATCAGCTATTCAATTAATTTTGGCAAACCGTTTAGCTGGTCGATACACAAACAATAACAGTTGGCAGTTTTACAACCCAACAGACACCAGCATGAACAGAGTTTCTGTAATTGAAACATTAACATTTCAGTTTGGTCAAGATGCACCCGCTAGTTCGTGAAGCCAACAAATTTGATATTCCAGCATTGCTGGATATGTTGCGTGCATATCGTATTGCAACACCATTGGATTTTTTGCGTGATGTAGATGATGCCGAATACATCACAAAACTTTTGATTGAATTAATGTCTGGCAGAGGCCTTATTTTGATTGCAGAAGAAGCCGAACCGATTGGTATGCTTATGGCAATAATCAGCCCAAGTCAATGGCAATTGTCTAAATATCTAATGACTGAAATGGCATATTGGGTACAGCCTGAACATCGAGGTGGAACAGCAGGATACAGATTGTTAAAGGCATATCAAAAAAAAGGGCAAGAATTAAAATCCCAAAATCGAATTGAAAATTTTTTAATTAGTAAAATGTCAAACAGTCCCGATTTAAAGTTTAACAAATTCGGATTTTCAAAATTAGAAGAATTTTGGGTTCAATAAATGCCATCATCGCTTGTTATTTTATGGGAAGCTATTGTCGAATACTATGCGTCTTCGGCTGTATTTGCATTTGCAGTCAATTTGGTTGCTTCTGCAATCATTACCAAAGCAATTCTTAACGCACAACAACCAGACAGTGCAACCAGTAATTCGCCTGACCCCGGCAGTCGCGCACAAGTGCCACCAGCGGGTTCAAATAAATTACCTATTGTTTATGGTTCTGCTTATGTTGGCGGCATCATTACAGATGTAAGCATAACCAGCGACAACCAACAGCTTTATTATGTACTTGCTGTTTCTGAAGTAACTAACACTGAAACAGGTGGAACGCCTGACACATTGACATTTGGCAATGTTTATTATTCAGGAAAAAAATGCTTGTTTGATGCAACAGATAAAACAATGGTTGTTGGCTTGTATGATGAATCAACAGGCTTAACTGATGCATCGGTAAGCGGCAAAATTTACATTTATTTTTATGGCAATGGCTCATCTTCTGGTCAAAACACTAGCCAAACCGCCATTCAAGTAATGCAGTCCACAGGTTTAACCTATATGTGGGACAGCACTAAATTAATGAGCAATTGTGCTTTTGCAATTGTTAAACTTGTTTACAGTCAAAATGCTGGCATTACTGGCTTGCAACAAACTAGATTTCAAATCACAAACACCAGATATAAACCGGGCGATTGTTTGTATGATTATTTAACTTCAGAAAGATATGGCGCGGCATTAACAACCAGCCAAATTGATACTGCAAGCCTGACGGAATTAAACAATTATTGCAATGAGTCATTTACATATACAACTTACGCATCTACTACGGCAACTCAAACAAGATTCAGGTATGACGGCACGATTGAAACCAATTTAAACGTAATGAACAATCTGCAATTGATGGCGGCTTGTTGTGATTGCTTGATTCGTTTCAACGAGATAACCAGCAAATGGGGCGTAGTTATTCAATCGCCAAATTATTCAGTTTCAATGGCATTGACTGACAGTAATTTGATTGGCGGCGTTACTATTTCACCGCTGGACATTGCAAGCAGTTACAACATTGCTGAAGTTAAATATCCAGATGGGGCAAACAAAGATAGTTTTTCTACAGCAACATTTGATTTAGCGGTTGTTGACCCTGCTTTGCTTTATCCAAACGAACCAATCAACAAACAAATAATCAGTTTGCCATTGGTTAACAATGATGTACGCGCACAATATTTAGCCAATCGGTTTTTAGAATCAGCACGTGAAGATTTACAAATTAAAGTAACGATTAATTTTTCTGGTTTGCAATTGGAAGCTGGCGATATTGTGTCTTTGACTAATGTTAATTATGGCTGGACAGCAAAGTTATTCCGAATCAATCAAGTTGTTCAAACCTTTGAAGATGATGGTTCTGTCATGGCTACGCTTGCAATGTCAGAATTTAATGCAACAGTTTATGATGATAAAAATATTACGCAATTTACGCCAGCACCGAATTCAGGCATTTCTAACCCTGCATTCTTTGGCACATTACCCGCGCCTGTAATAAGCAATATTGCCACTTCAGGGTATCAACCCGGCTTTGATGTCACGATAACGACCAGCACAAACGGCGTGACGCAATATGCCGAACTTTGGTATGCTTCAGTTGCCAACCCGACATCATCACAGTTAACGCTTGCAGGAACTACGGCGATTGCACCAAACGGCAATCCATATGCAACCAGTTTTGCATTGCCAGCAATTAATTTGTCCAGTTATCCTGTTGGGACTTATTATTTCTTTTCACGCATGAGGAATTCACTTCGTGCGAGTATTTTTTCACCAGCATCCACCGTGTTGTTGTGGAGTCCTGTTTACATTGGAAGCGTCACAACTTTTATTAATTCAGGAACAATTCTTACATGGTCACCTGTTGCAAATTACAGGCTTGCTGGTTACAAATTACGCTTTCAATATGGCACAAACTACGATTGGAACAGTGCAAATCCGTTGTTTAGCGGGGCTATAACGACTACCACATATAACGTATCAGGTTTACCAAGCACGCGCATCACGTTAATGATAAAAGCCGCTGATACAGATGGCAATGAATCATTGACAGCGAATTCATTAACAATCACGCCCGGTAGTGTTTTATCACAATATATTGTTTATACCTATGATTTTCGCGCCGCAGGATGGCCCGGCACGATTACAGGCGGCAGTATTTCAGGCGGCAATATTGTTGCTACGACAACAGACAGTTTTTACGGTGAAGATGATCAATCCTTTTATGGTCTAGATTCTGTTTCGTTCTATGACCTAACAAGTGTTGCGTCTGTTCAATACACATCAAATGAACTTTTAATAAGTGGCGCATTGGTTGGTAGTCTTGGTGCGTTGTCCACCACAACATTAGGCAAAGACATAACGGTTGAATATCGGCGCGTGGGTGGCGAATCGTTTTATGGCGCAGATGCAGATTCAAAATATGGTCCAGATGCTGATTGGTTTTATGGAAGTGCGCCGCCGCCATATGCGTTAATGCCCGGCAATTTAGCAATGGCAAACGATTACTATCAATTCAGAATAACCATTGGTGCTGGCACGATTGGCGAAATAGACGCAATGACGTTAAGCGTAGACGCGCCTGTGATTACTGAAAGCCTTAACAATGTGACAGTGACAGGTGGCGTAATTACTTACACCAAATCATTTACATCAATTCAAGCAGTTTTGGCTACTTTGCAAGCCAATGGTTTAGGTGTTGTAACGCTTGAAACCAACAAAACAAACCCTCTTGCGCCTACGATAACTGGATATAATTCGGCTCATACGGCAGTAAGCGGGGCAAAAGCTGACATAACTTTACAAGGATATTGACATGGCATATGTAGCACCTCCAGCAAGAACAGCGATTTCCGACACGTACCCTAATCCATCCAATGCGGTGGCACGGGTTGGCTTTGGCACTTTGTGGGATTACGTCACAGGTTTGCTTGGATTAACAGGCAGTCCAGCGGCGGCACAAACTGCGCTTGGTTTAGTGATTGGTACAAACGTACAGGCTTACAGTGCAAATGCCGCATTCACAAACGTAAATCAAACATTTACGGCTGGTCAGCGTGGCACGATTACAGCATTGACGGATGGGGCAACAATTACGGCTGACTTGTCCTTGTCCAATAATTACAGTGTGACACTTGGCGGTAACCGAACAATGGCAAACCCGACAAATGCGGTTGCTGGTCAAAGCGGTTCAATTTTTATCAGTCAAGATGCAACAGGTTCACGAACTTTAGCATGGGGATCAAATTGGGATTGGGCAAATGGCACAGCGCCAACTTTATCAACAGCGGCAAATGCGATTGATCGTGTTGATTATGTAATCAGAACAAGCACGGCAATTCAAGCAGTCTTTACGGCGAACTATTCATGAGCATAATTGGCTCAAACATTCTTGCTGGCGCATCTGGTCAAGGCGGCGGTTATCAAATAAGCCGTAGTGTTAGAACACGTTCAAGTGCTACAGCTTATTTCAACAGGACACCTGCTAGTGCTGGAAATCGTACAACTTTTACATGGTCCGGGTGGGTAAAACGTGGCGGCTTAACAGGAAATCAAAATATATTTGGCCCATATACAAACTCAACTGGTTCAGGAACTTATGGAGTTTTAAGATTTGTAGATGGAAATCTTGCGGCTTTTGATTATACAAATGGAACAATTAATTGGCAACTTGCAACCACTGCGGTTTATCGTGACCCATCTGCTTGGTATCACATTGTGTTTGCAGTTGATACAAATCAAGCAACTGCATCAAATAGATTAAAAATATATATCAATGGAGTGCAAGTAACAGACTTTACAACAGCAACTTACCCATCTATAAATTATCAAGGTCAATGGAATAATGCCTTAATTCATTATATTTCAACAACACCAGTCGCATCACAATATTTTGATGGTTATTTGACCGAAATGAATTTTATTGATGGTCTGCAATTAACACCATCATCGTTTGGCTCAATCAATGCGGCTACTGGTGTATGGCAACCTATTAAATATACAGGTACATATGGAACAAACGGTTTTTATTTAAACTTTAGCGATAACAGCAGTAATACAGCCACAACAATTGGCAAAGACAATTCTGGCAACGGCAACAATTGGACACCTAATAACATCAGCGTGACCGCTGGCGTAACTTATGATTCCATGCTTGATGTGCCTACGTTGTATGCAGACACTGGTAATGGACGAGGGAATTATTGTGTACTAAATCCACTGTATATAGCGGGTGGCGGTACATTTGCCAATGGAAATTTACAAGTTGTAACAGGCACATCCACTGCGGGTAGAGCAATTTCAACTATGGGCATTTTATCTGGTAAATGGTATTGGGAAATTACTCCAACATCCATTCCTGCTGGCGGCGTTTCTATTGGTGTTGTGCCTATTCCAACAACAAATGATTCTGGAACTGTTGGAAATAACGCATCTGAGTATGGTTATCTAAGTGGTGGAACTAAATTTAACAATTCTACTTCTACAGCTTATGGCGCAAGTTATATTGCAAATGATGTTATTGGCATTGCCCTTGACCTTGATGGCGGCACAATAACTTTCTATAAAAACAACACAAGCCAAGGAACTGCATTTAGTTCAATTACGGCTACAACATATATTCCAGCAGTTTCAGATACGAGCAGTTCCGATACTGCAACATTGGTTGCTAACTTCGGTCAACGCCCATTCACCTACACACCACCCACAGGCTTTGTTGCATTAAACACGCAAAATTTACCAACGCCAACTATTAGCAATGGTGCTAATTACATGGCGGCTACTACCTATACAGGAACTAACGCAACGGCATCAATTAGTAATGCTGTAAATAGTATTTCTTTCCAACCTGATTGGGTGTGGATAAAATCAAGAAGTACCACAGGAAATAATGGACTTGTTGATTCTGTTCGAGGAAACTATAAAGTACTGTATTCAAACCTTACTCTTGCAGAAGAAACAAACACAGCAGGAACAGGGGTAACCGCATTTAGTTCCAATGGTTTTACGTTGGGCACTGACCCAACCACATCTGCCAATATGAATGCCAATGGAACAACATATGTTGCTTGGCAATGGAAAGCAGGAACAACTTCTGCATCCAATACCAGCGGTACTATCACATCGACTGTAAGCGTGAATGCCACTGCTGGTTTTAGTGTGGTGACTTATACAGGTACAGGTGCGAATGCTACGGTGGGGCATGGGTTGGGTGTTGCACCTAAGATGATAATTGTTAAGCATAGAAATGCGATTGATGGATGGGTTGTTTATCATTCTTCGCTAACTTCTGCCGCATATTATTTATTGCTTAATGATACAGCCGCACAAACATTAAACTCCACAGTTTGGAATAGTACCGCCCCTACATCATCAGTTTTTAGCGTTGGAACAATTACTAATACAAACCAAAGCACAGGAACTTATGTCGCCTATTGCTTTGCCTCAGTAGCTGGCTATTCAGCATTTGGTAGCTATGCAGGAAATAATTCAACCGATGGGCCGTTTGTGTATTGTGGGTTTAGACCAAGATTTGTTTTAATAAAAAATATTTCTTCAGCAGTGGCTTTATGGGAAATATTAGATACTAGTCGAGATACTTATAATCCTGCTGGATATGAATTATATCCAAATTTATCTAGTGCTGAAGGCAATGCTTCTGGTGCTGGAGGAGATATAGATTTTCTTTCTAATGGATTTAAATTAAGACGGCCAACAACTGAATTAAATGTAGCAAATACATACATTTATGCTTGCTTCGCTGAAAATCCATTCAAACTTTCACTTGCGAGGTAATTCATGTTTTTACTTAACGGACAACCACTTTCACCTGATAACGCTTTCACTGCCGAAGTGAGCATTGCTGTTGATGTTCCAGCGGTCATTGAATTAATTAATGGCGTGGAAACAATCACAGAAGCGGCAAAGACAATTTATCAAATTCAAAAAATTCAATATCCTGCCAACTGGTTGCGCTTGTCAACGCAAGAAGAACGTGCGGCAATTGGAATCACCGAAGTTGATGACCCTGTTGCTTATGATGACCGCTTTTATTGGGGTGCAGATAATCCAAAAGCATTGGAAGATGTGACCATTACACCTGAAACTGGCACTCCATATGTACAAAAAGGCTTGAAATCAAATTGGGTTGTACAGATTAAAGACATCGCTGGTAAACTTCTTGGAACAACTGATTGGATGATTATTCGCAAAGCAGAACGTGGAACAGCAATTCCTGCTGATGTTGTGACATATCGGGCGGCAATTGTTACTGAATGCAATCGTTTGGAAGCAGCAATTAATAAAGCTAAAAAGATGGATGCTTTTATTGATGTGATTTCCAATCAAAATTGGCCTATAAGCGAGTAAAAAAATGGAATCTCCTGTTTTGTCGGTTCGTAATATCAGCGATGATGAATTGAAATCTATGTTGCGTGAAGCGGCAGAATGGGGCGCAAAACGTGCATTGGCTGACATTGGTTTGCATGATGATGAAGCTGGCTCAGACGTTAAAGAATTGCGTGATTTACTGGAAACATGGCGCGATGCAAAACGCACAGCATTCAGAACGGCAATAAGTTGGATAACCAAAGGATTTTTAATTCTTATTATTGGCGGCGTTTGGTTTTACGCAAGCAAAAAAGGGTAAAAAATTGACCCTATTACTTTGTTGGTCATGGCAAATAGTTGCGTGGCGGCTATCCGACAAGGTGCGTCACTTTACAAACAAGCCAAAGAATCTTTCCTTGAAGTAAAGGCAACCGCAGATGAAATTGTTGCAGACGCAAGAGCAGTTCAGTCATGGTGGAAAAAATGGTTCAGCAAGCCAGTTGCGTTCAAGCCTGTGGCGAAAGCGCGGAAAAAAGAAAAGTTTGTTGCCTACACAGAAACACAAGCCGCCGCCGACATTGTTAAGCAACTGACCGAATTCTTTTCCTTGCAAGACCAGCTTAACGAATATTTGAGGGCTGAAGAATTAAAAGCAAAAGTCTATAACCCAAACATAAGCAATGCTGAAATGATGGGAACGGCGATGAACGTGATTATGTGTCGACAACAGATGCAAGAATTGGAAGTGACAATTCGTGAAATTATGGTGTATCAGACACCCGGCTTGGCTGACCTTTACACCCAGACATTTGAATTGCGCGGCAAGATGCAGGAACAGCAAACACAAGCACGGCTGGCGCAAGAAGCACAAGATAGGCGAGATTCATGGCTACATCGGGAAAAAGAAAAGAACCTAAAATTAAAAATAGCGTACCTTTTAGCAACGGCGTTCCTCCTCCTGTACGTCTGGCTTTGGCTGATACTCCTCAATCGGTGGCAAAAGACATAATGGGATGGGTTGCCATGTGCATTTGCATAGCGTTGTTATTACCCTTGCTTGGATTCTTGTACATTGATATATTGACTGCAAAGAAAGATGTGCAAATTGAATTAGTCAAGGTTCAAGAATTGCGCCGTCAAATTGAGCAAGAAAAACGCGAAACATTAAAATGATTGTGGTAGATTTGTTAATTATTTTTGTTTTGCTTGTTTTAATTTTTACAGACAAAGGATAAATCATGGATTGGCTTAAACAAATAGCACCAACAATTGCAACTGCACTTGGTGGTCCACTTGCAGGAATTGCGATTGAGGCAATCAGCAAGGCGGTTGGCATTGACCCTAAAGACGTTACAAAAACTATCAGCGAGGGCAAATTAACTGCTGATCAGATTGCACAAATTAAGACTGCTGAATTAGCTATGGCGGCACGGGCGCAGGAACTTGGATTAGATTTTGAAAAGATCGCTGTAGATGATCGCAAATCAGCCCGCGAGATGCAAGCAACCACTCAATCTTACATACCCGGTCTAATGGCTATTGCCGTGACAATTGGATTCTTTGGCATCCTTGTTGGCTTGATGACTGAACATTTTAAGACCAGCGATGCTTTAATGTTAATGCTTGGTTCACTAGGCACAGCGTGGACAGGTATCATTGCTTTTTATTTTGGTTCTTCTGCGGGTAGCCAAAAGAAAGACGAACTGCTTCACAAATCAACGCCTACGCCATGATTATTTACATTCCGGTTTTTTTTATTTGCATGGGACTGAAATGTCAGTTCTTGCAAGCAACTACCTACACTTTGAATGAAAACGCTTGTTTGCAAGAAATTCAAGCCAAAAAAAATGAATTCATGGGCAAAGAAGTAAAAATAGAAGCTTTTTGTTTAGATATGGAAATTAAAAATGAAATTAAGCCCATCTTTTAGTCTTGATGAATTAACGCATACTGATTTTCGACAGTATGACAATACGCCAACTGACAGCGAATTAGAAAATCTTATTCGTTTAGCTGAATTCTTAGAACAAGTTAAAGTCGTTTTAGGCGGCAAACCCATCATCGTGAATTCTGCATTTAGGTCAAAAGCCGTAAATGATGCAGTGGGTTCAAAAGATAGCAGTCAACATCGCAAAGGCTGTGCGGCTGATATTCGTGTATCGGGAATGACTCCTGATCAAGTAGTCAAAGCAATTATTAAATCAGGCTTGCCGTATGACCAAGTGATACGCGAGTTTGATCGCTGGACTCATGTCAGCATTCCAAACACAATAATTGCCGAACCTCGCGGCATGGCGTTAATTATCGACAAAGGCGGCGCAAGGGCTTACGCTTAATCAGCAAAAATATAAAGCAGTAAGACAACTCCACCAATGCCAATAAGTGCGCCGACCGCCATGACTAATATGGTTATAAACACTTCCATTATTGAGGGTTACCTTTGCAATAAGGGCAACAAGTAATGATGGTCAGTATGTGGCGCTTGCATCTAACGCAAATATAGGTTTGTCTCATGCTTCACCTCTGGCTCTGATGGCCTTTGGTAAACCCAACATCCATTTATACATCTTGTCTTTTCCAAAAAGGCTTATCCACTTTTCAAGGCGAGAATCACACATTTGTGCGCAAACTTCACGTTCTTTGACGGCTACCAATTTGGCAAAAGCTATAAAACTTAATCGTTCTTCTTTTTTTATAAGACCGCCAAATGCTTGACAAGCCATTTCAATGATTTCATCTTGTGTCATTTTTTCAATCCTTGTATGTAAATCACAAAACTACTGATAGTGTCTTTGCCAAATCCTTGCATCTTTTGAATTTCGATTGTTACTTCATCAATCACATTATTCCGCAAATAATCATAAAATTCCTGTGGACTTTTAAAAAGCGGTGGTTCAGTTGGTTTATTAAATTCACTCATAGCAAGCCCCATCCCAATAAAAACCAAAAAGAAAGAACTTTTGCAAGCAAGCCAGCAAAAAAACTCCACCAAACAATCCATGCGCCATTAATTAAATATTTCATCGTGTTACACCATCTTTCAAAGCCCGATGTGCAGTGCGGTATTCAAACAAATTTGAATAAGCAGGATTCAAAATAGCAAATAGTCGAGCAAGGTATGGGCTGATGTTATTGTTAATCTTCCAGCCGCCATCACCGCGTTCAGACAACGCGGAATGATGACGCAATACATGAATGATGGTTCGGGCTGAATAATGCTTAAAACCAGCGTGTATGACCTTAAATGCTTCATGCTCAAAGGCAACCCAAACATGGGCATTTTCAGGAATCCAGCGCAAGAATTCATCGCTGAATTGTTCTTTGTGTTCATGTGCAATATCTTCAATATTCATTTGATTTACTCCAAAACTTTATAACCACGACCGTGCAAGCAAGTCTTAACAATCGCTTGTCGGCGTTGATAAGTTGAATATGCACCTGAACCGCTACCGACAACTGCGCCAGATGCAAGACCAGCACGGGCGGCAACTTTGACGCTTGTGTTTGTTTTGCTTGCAATGTATGCCATCAGCAACGCAGAAGCAAAACCTTGCAATGCAGATGATTTAGCAATTTCAGTTGAATATTGAACATCTTCAGAAATTCTTTCACATTCCATAGTGTCAAGATAAATGTTGCCGGGTGTGGTGCTAGCCTTTGGGTCAATGATTAATTTGCTTGCACAACCTGTTAATAAAAGCAAAAACAATATTTTCAACATTTTCAATTCCTTTGGCGACTTACTGGTTATCCATGCGCCTGTTTAGTTAAAAGGGGATGTCGTCATCCATTGGTTCGGCACGGCGACCGGGGCGTGGTTCTGATTTAGGTTTTTCCTTGTCATATGGTTCATTGATGTAAGCGTACCCATTCCATTCAAGCGGGATAACGTCTAGCTTCAACATCGGGCCATGCTTGCTTTCAATGATTGCACCAATCTTTTGATACTTTTTCTTTGTCTCGCCTTGCGCGTTGACGTATTCGCCCATTACGGCAGTAACTTCTTTATGTGACATTTTTTGATTCCTTTGCTAATTCAGCTTGTTTTTTTATTGCACTGCGGACTTTGCTATCTAACTTTGACCACAATGCAATTTTTTCATCACCATCTTCAATGCCTGTGTATTGCTCATAAGCACCGTGCATATCGTCTGCCGCCACTCTTTCCAAAATGGCATCCAGCACATCTTGCACAATCGCTTGGCGGTCAGGCTTTAGCCCATCCCATGCGCCTTGTGTGGCTGAAATCTTTGGCACTGACTTACTAGCGGCATTGCCATCGTCATCTTCTGGCGCAAGCCCTGTGGCGGCTAACAGCGAATATCTACGGGCATAAGTCGCGCAACTGCCAATGCCTTGTGCATCCAGCTTGACTGCTGGCACAAACAAACGACCTCCGCTAAGTTGTTCGCCTGACTCATGAATAAACAGCGTTTCAACAATCACGCCTTTGTCGCATTCGTGAAACTGTTGCATCAAAGCAATACCGTTGTCGTTAAGTGCGTCAATGACTGCTTCAACGCAAGCTGACAGGTCAGCATACTTACTGCGGAAATGCGGGTTGGTGCTGGATTTAAGTGCTTTGCCAAATGCTTTTTGCGCTTTGACCAGCGCGGCTGATACTTTTTGCATTTCAATTATCCTTTTCAATTAGTTGTCGAGTTAAATTTAAAATTTCTTCTTCATTGTTTTGCTGAATTTCTTTTGCAATAGTTAATTCAGTACCAAGCATTTTTAAATAACCTTGAAGCATTCCACGTTCAAAAGCAACGCGAATTAACTTGTCTATCGGCTCATTGCCCGGGTAAAGTTTTACGGCCTCTGCTTCAGCATGAGCAATCATTTCGTCTGCTGTCATTTCAACCCCATTAAATTTTTAATTAAGAAAATCAATCCAATGATGTATACAAACATAGGCAAATTGGATTTGGGTTTGATGCCAAGCAATATGCCCTGCCAATATTCCTCATCGCGGCTTATAACCGCTTTGTTAGGCGGTGTGTAGTACGCACCAATCTTTAGACCAGTGCGCGTGGTGTAGGGTAAGCTAGTCAAGCTGGCTTTCCCATCTGGATATGTCGGCTTCACGGCGTTCATCTTCGCAGTGCTTTCGCCAACGATATGCAACTTCGGTTTCGATTTTTGCTTTGTCTTTTTGGCTAATGTCATTTGTAACCTCCAAACCATCAAGATAAATTTCAATTTCAAATTCGGCTTTTAAACCTACAGTTACATCTTCGTCAACAAATTCATAAACAACTATGGCATCTGCTTCATTGGAAAGCTGATATGTAAAGCTAGCAGTCATTTCAGCAACTCTTTAACAATTTCAATCAGAAACGGCACTGACAAAATCAAGCCAACTGTTGTTGCTTGGAAAAGTTCTGTAATTTTCATTTGTAGACCTTTTAATATTGTTTAACCAAAGCATCGTAAGTTTCTTCAAGTTCAGACCGGTACTTGCTGTCGGAGATTGTTAAATGGCAGTCAGTTTTTATTTTGTGCCAATTATTTGGACGGTCTAAATCAAGATGAAAAATTCTTACAGAAACGCATCTTGCGGCAATGCTTAATTGCTGCGGTGTTAAGTAAATTGGCTTAGTCATGTTCAATCCTTTTAAATTTGCCCCCGAAGGGGCGGTTTAATTAAGCAAGCAACATTTCTTCGGCTTGTGACTTCATGCGGTTGCCATTGCCAAACCATGCGTTGTTCATGCGAGTATCGACATTGTGTCCACGTTCATGGTCAACGTACTGGGTAACAGCGTTCAGCAAGCCCCATTTAGTGCCGTACACGCCATAATTATTTGCCCCTATACCAGCACCGTCAAACAGTTCAATGACGCGCTTAAAGCCGCGGGATTCTTTGAACGTATTGGTCTGGTGGTTGTAAGCGGCAGGGAATAATGTATTACTGAATTCCTTAACATATTCGCTGGATACGCCTTGACGGGCAAGTTTGCGATAGTTATCCATCATGCCCTCAAAACCGCTAACCACAATTCCAAGTTTGTCACGCATAAGGCTTTGGTCAAATTCTGTACCATGAGTTAAAACAACGCGACTTGGTGCTTGTTCTTGGTCAGCCATTGATAACGTGTTATTACATACAACGCGAATGCTGGTGAATTGACCGATAGTTGCGGCTGTACCATCAAACGATGTGCTTAACAACAAGTATCCGCGAACTGCATCATCCTGCAACACAACGGCTTCACGATTGACGTTTGCTAATGCCCAGATACGTTTGCCGCCTTTAATTGCACCAGCAACTTCTAAAGTAAACCCTGCTGATTGCACAAGCGTGTTGAAGAATTCAAGCACTTCGGCTGGCTGATGCACTTTGTAGCGGTTGGTGACTACGCCAAGGGGTTGATTTGTGTCATTGCGATAGATGACTTTTTGGTTTTCAATTTCAGAATAGTTTTGACCATCCCAAGTGAACATAATGGGTGACAATTTTGCCTCCCAATCAAGCCCTGCTTCTTTGCGCCACACATCAATGTGCGCGTCTTGCGTTAACTGCTGACCAAGACCGTGCCAAGGTGTTGAATTAACAAAAGCAATTTCTGCTTTGCCTGTGATTGCGTTGTTTTCGATTAAGTGAGCCATTTTCAATTTCCTTTGATTTGGTTAAGTTACACAAGACCCTATCGCTAGGGTTTCGGCGCATTACGCCTCGTCAGTTGTGTTAATTTTGGGAAAAGTCGTATTCAAGGCGTTCAGAAAAAGATGGTGAATCCATGTTTTCAAGCGCATCAGATTTTGCCCAACGCACAACAAACTGAGTTGCTGTCAAATTGCGGGGGTCTGATATTTCGCATTTATTTGCGTCTTCCGTAATTTCAGAAATTTCTGCTGGTGTTAAGTCAATGCCATAATTATCGTAAATTTTTTGAGTTTCAATTGTTGTAATCATTTTCAATCCTTTTAATTTGTTACACAAGACCCATTCACATGGGTTTCGCCGATTAACGGCTCGTCAGTTGTGTTAAGCGATTTGTTTTGCTTCGCGTAGCAACGAAATGTCAATCCACCCGGCGCTGACAGAACCCATGCGAGTAACATAAATTACGTGGGCTTCGAAACCCTCAATGCAATCAATTTCGTAAACAGTGGCATCAGGCGAATCATTGGCAACAACTTGCATACCGAGTTGAGCATCAATTTTTTTCATTTTCAATTCCTTCAAATTTGGTTAAGTTTTTTATCGGTTTGTTAAGCCGATGAAGGAATTATGCCCCAAAACTTAACGAAAATCCGCCTCCATAAAAAAAAGTTAAGTTTTTTTTTAAAATACAAAAAAATTGTAAAAATACAACAAATGTTAATACTTGTGTTTTAGGATTTATTACTGGACAAAGCTGTTAACTCGCTGGTATCATTGTTAACATGAACAAACAAACTGCAATTCAACTCGCTGGCTCGAAAGCCAAACTTGCTCGTCTGTTAGGCGTAAGCCGTGCGGCGGTTACACAGTATCACGCAGTGTTGCCTCCAAAACGTGTAGACCGTTTGCGTCAGGCGCATCCTGAATGGTTTACAGAAACGCCAGCACCAACAGTAGAAATTAAGTTAACAGAAGCAGTGTTAACACCAGTGTAAAAAAAGTTTATAATCGAGGCACGGCTACCTTTAGCGGGGGAAAAGGCGATTCATCACCGTCCTGCCGATGTTTCTTTTTGTGATGTTGACCGAATGATGTGAGGTTCGTATGTTTTACTATTCTTTTCATGTGGGTGATTACATCCACGACACTGCACATTTAAGCAATGAGGAAGATTTGGCATTTCGCCGACTTCTCGACCTGTACTACACGCAGGAACAACCAATCCCAAACAAAACCCAAGAGGTTGCCAGACGCATACGCATGGCTTCCAATTTAGATGCTGTAAAGATTGTGTTGTCGGAGTTTTTTACATTCGATGACGATTACGATTGCTGGCGACACAAGCGATGCGATGACACGATTGCCGCATATCAGGCGAAAGCCGAACGCAACCGACAGGTAGGAAAACTTGGTGGCAGACCGAAAGCAAACCCAGTAGCTAACCCTGAAGAAACCCAGACGGTTACCAAACATATCCCTAACCATAAACCAATAACCAATAACCAACTTAATATATCTATGTGTTCATCTAGCGATGAACTTTTAGAAAATGCTGAAATAAAATTACCAGAATGCAACCATCAAGCAGTCATTGATCTTTATCACAAACATTTGCCAACTTTGCGGAAGATTGAAGTTTGGAACAAAACCCGCGCTGGCTACTTAAAACAACGCTGGCGAGAGGTGGCGGTTGAGTTGTCTCAGGGAAAAATAATTGCAAGCGAAATAATTTTAAATTGGTGGATAGAATTTTTTCAGCATATTGGCAAATCTAAGTTTTTAACGGGTAAAGTTAACAGCAAAGATGGTCGGGCTTTTGTAGCCGATCTTGAATGGATTTTAAAACCAAGCAATTTTGCAAAAATAATTGAAGGGAAATATCATGGCACTTAACAATTTTAAAACAAGCGAGGACAATTACGACAACGATGTTCAGCGATTGATGTGTACAACACCGGGTTGCAAAAACAGATGGTCGGTAAAAATTGATGCACCAAAATGTTCTTTTCATCAATGGGGCAATGTCAAGGAATTTGGCGTAAAAAGTCAATTACCTAAACTGGAGTCACCGCCAGACGTTGAAGCATGGTGGCAAAAATGACGCAGGAACAAGCAAACCAATTATTAGATAAAGTAAAAGATGGAAACAGAATTGCAAACATCATTGAAATCACAAAAGCCCTCTGGCAAACAGGCGACCTCCGAATATCAGAAAACCTTACATCATTTGATTTGGATGGCATCAATGCCCGGCGCGAAAAAATACGCATGGGACAGGGCGCAGAAACTGGATGCTGACC
>Ga0304728_1001263_pt1 | contig 18255 bp, 18 predicted proteins | sample C_130625_MF_Meta_FD_190476 | JGI IMG/M metagenome (GOLD analysis project Ga0304728, IMG submission 190476) | Freshwater microbial communities from Lake Croche, Canada to study carbon cycling - C_130625_MF_MetaG (v2) (version 2) | ecosystem: Environmental > Aquatic > Freshwater > Lake | place... | reverse complement strand
CGCCTTGTCCTAATGCGTCACAAGTTGTTGGGAAGTTAGAGTTACAAGCTGAAGGTGCATACTGGACTGTGTTATCACATCCACATCCACCCCATCCATTATTGTTGCATCCACAAGACATAGTTTTTAGTTTTAGTTGGTTTTTAAGAAAAGATCAAGTGCTGTGTTGTGGCAGTGAATTGGGTTAAAAATTGTTTTGAACTAACCAATTTGACGGACTTCCTGTTGTTAAAGTAACGGAACCTCCATTTACAACATTACTAGAAATACAACCATGATCCCCTCCTCCTGTTCCGTTATTAAGCACAATAGAACCTCCTGCTGCTCCAAATGAATTTCCTACAATATATGCAGAATAAGCATTAGTAAAGGAAAACCCATTTCCAATACATATTGAAGAATCAATCATGCAATTTGTTATATTAAAACCATGTGACAGCGTAGAATAAATAGCACTTTGTAAATTTGGAACACCATTACCTTTAAATATTGCTTTATCTATTATTATTCCTCTAAATTCAGCTATTCCGTTTCCTATTTTGATTCCATAAGATAAAGAAGGATAATTAGGTTTTATAAGTGGTTGTATAATTGCAGAATTTATTGTTATAGTATTTTCGATTTGAAAACCAACGGTTGGGGTATAAATTCCAATCCAGCCAGCGGTATCTGTTCCCATTGATGCAATAAATGAATTATTGACAATACATGGATTTGCAAGAATCATACCATAACTAATAGTTTGAATATCAGTATTAATAAAATTAACGAATAAACCTTGTGCATGATATATTCCAATATCATAATTTATCCAACTACAATCTGTTGTTGTAATGTGTTCTGGGCCAGCATTAAAAGAGTTGTATTGAGCAACGGATGTTTGAAATCCAATAAATCCAATATTTTTTGGTGCATTATCTCCAAATGCTGATATGTTAGAAAAATAAGACTGAATAACTGACCCAACTAAAACAATAGGGCATCCAACGGCAGACATTATTATTCTATCCACATTAATTTCAAAACAATCCTTAAAGTAAAAACCACCCCCAAAACTATTGGTAATAGTTATATCTGTAATTGTAATTCCATTATTATATTGAACTGATTGATTGGCATCAACTCCTTTAGCATAAAAGGCATATAAGTTATTGCAAGTATTATTAAAAGGAGCTATAGATAGTTTTTGAATAAAACAAGCCTGTCTGGTTGAAAGATACGCAACAGGAAACGTAAATGCAGAACATCCATTGCATAAAATAGTTGTTGAATATGATCCATTTCCAAAAACACCACTTTTTGCTGGAATAATAGCTGTAGATATAAAATAAACTCCATTATCCAAATATACAGAACTGCGTATAGTATTTGCATAATTGCAAGCTGCTTGTATAGCCGCTGTATCATCCGTAACCCCGTCTCCTACAGCTCCAAAATCCTTTACATTAACTACATCAGCAAACCGATTAGCAAGCGTTCTAGGCGTTGTGGAGCCAGTTGCCGTCACCAAGGCGTTGTTTGGATTAATTGTGGTGTTAGCGTAAGCAGCAAGCTGACCAGATGTATTCAACCCTACGGCATAGTTAATGGTGCTCTGCTGAACTTGTTGAAGATTTGGCAAGTAAACAGGAGCTTGTGCTGATCCATCACCCCAACGAGTTTTGCTTCCATCATAGATCAACCAGCTAGGATTAAGAGGAATATTAAGCCTATTGATCTGGCTGCCATTCTGCCAGACAAGAGGGCCAACCCCTTGTCCTGTGGGGGGGATTATGCTGATTGGGACTGTGTTGTAGCAGGGCATGGGAATCTAGCAATCAATAGCACCAACAAATTCTGGAAGCGTCTTTAAATAAAGATATGCTTGTTTAATAAAATTGTCTGCATTGTTAAGGTTTGGAATAAATGTAAAATTTTTGGTTTGGAATATGGTGTCTCCATTTGCATAATTTACAGATATAACCGCATTTTCTTTAGTTGCATTTACTGCAACTGCTTTGATGTATACATTGTTTAATGTAACATTGATTCCAAAGTTATCATCAAGATTTAGATTTTGTTTTAATGCCATAAGAATATAGTAATTTTATTATTTTGTGTATACTCCATACACATTTCCACCACCAGAAGAAATAAAGTTTACTTGAAGTTTAAATAATGAAGGAACAGTTACACATCCAATTCCAACATTGCTATATGTTGGAGTTGCACCAGGAAATGTTACGATAGCTGAACTGTGAATTGCTGGATCTAAATATACTACCAATGTTTGTGCAGTGGTATTATTTATGTAAAGAATTGAACTAGATGTTGTAAATGTTCTTCTAGTTGGATATAATCCAATATAACCATTATATCTATCAATAGCATTACCAACATAGTTTTGGGTTCCTGCGTCAGTTAGCCAAGTTGAATTTAAATTTCGATTTACATAACAATCATCAATAACATTAAATGATGTTCCTGATGAAAATGATATAGCATTGTAATATCCGCAACCTCCAACATAATTTCCAGAAGCAATTGATGTAAATTTTATTGAAGAATCACTAGAACATCCTGTAAATGAATTTCCAATACTTTGACAATTAACATCTGCAAGTATATTTGCTTCAAAATCAACTCCAATAAATTTGTTTCCTAAACTTCCGTAAGCAATAAAAACACCATATCCATCATTTTGCTCTGAAGTTCCACCAATAAAAGTATGCACATCTCCACCTTGAATGTGTATACCATTTTGAGAAACTCCTTCAAAAATTGGATTAATTATTGTACAAGCAGTTGAGTTTGAAAATCCAATTGTGTCAAAATATATTCCATATTTAGGTCGTGCACCAGAATACCAACCATTAGGATATTGATTTAAAGATACTGTTGGGCTATTAAAAACTGTTGCTACACAATATTTAACCATTATTCCAGCATTGCTACATCCATTAACTGTTACATCAATGTTAGAATGTTGAATTTGAGCCAAATAAACTCCATTTTGGCAAGAAGAAGTTGCTAAAACTATAAATCTTCCAAAAGTAAGATTAATACATCCTGTCCCCGTTGCGTCAATAATTACTGCGTTTCCACTTCCTGTGTATTTAAAAAATACATTGCCATCATTAATAATTGTAGCATTATCAATGGCCCAATTTGGAGATTGAGTATAAAGATATGTTCCAGCAGGAAACACTAAAGTATTCGCATATCCCAAAGTTGGGTATTTGGGTTTACTTATGAAATCACGGGCAGCCTGTATAGCCGCTGTATCATCCGTAACCCCGTCTCCTACAGCTCCAAAATCTTTCACGTTTACAACGTCAGCAAACCGATTAGCCAGTGTTCTAGGCGTTGTAGATCCAGTAGCTGTCACCAAGGCGTTGTTTGGAGCATACTGAACATCAGCAAATCTTACCAATTGACCCGTAGCACTCATGCCAATCACATTTGATACTTGCGTAGGATCGTACTGTTGCAAGTTTGGCAGATAGATCGGCAATTGATAAGAACCATCAGCTACTACAAATCTCTGACCATTCCATGTCTGGAGACTAGGATTAGATCCGGGTACAACAGGATATTGCTGTCCACAACCACAATAGTTGTTTGAGTTGCAATTCTGATTATTGGTGTAATTCATTTAGGCGAAAGTTTGGATCATCTGTTGGTCACGGGACAACCAGCCTCGGAGATTATTCCTTAAATCGGGTCGTCTGTCAGCTATATTTTTATAATGCTCATCATTGTATTGACCAATCATCAAACACAATTGATGTGCGTCCTCTTGGAATGCTGCTTCTTCAGTTTGAGAGCCTATCTTGCCATCTATAGCAATGTGAACTCCAAGGGCATTTATAGACTGCTGGAGTATCTTGAATGCAGTTGCGTAACCCTCATTCACGGCAATGTTGGCTACCTCCTCGCCTACCCCTTGAGGAAGAAGATCAGCTCTTGATTCTGACCAGTAATAGTCGTGATAGGTATCAGCTATCCATTTAGGGGTAGGATTATCAGGCAAGTGATCATACTTTTGGGTAAGGCCACAGAATGTAATCCCGGCTCCATCATGATCATCTTCCTTGAGGATGTTTCCTTGTCGATCAACAGTTGCCTCAACATTGCAGATGAACTTTAACCAAAAGGTAAATCTTGGGGTATATTTATCAGCAGAGTAATCTAGGATGTCTTGAATTTTCATAGATCACGAACTCTTGGAGATGGGAATGAATCATCCTCATAACGATTATTTTCAAATGGCTTTTGGATTATCTTTGATCCTCGATTCACTGCAAAGATAGATGCTATCCAAGTAAGGCAAGCAGATGGGTTGAAATCATCATGAATGTAATTAGCAAATATTGTGTAACCAATCACAACAATAAAAGCTATTAGTAGAACAATCTCCCACACAAGGAATGAAATCCTTAAACTAGAAGGAGTACCATTAGTTTCGCTTAATAGTCCCTCTAGGAAGTTCATAGATGAGATAGCAATGCCCAAGAAGCACCGAATGCTGAAAGACCAGCACCAACTCCAATGAAGATTCCGTAAGGTGAGAATGCCATAGCAATCCTACCAATCATAAAAGTAACAAGCATTCCAATGATAGAAGAAAGGATGAAGAGGAGTTTATTAAAATGAGAGATCCTTTGTTTTAGGCTAGATATTTCCTTATCCTTTTCCTTGTTGGAATTTATAAAGAAGTCAATTTGAGATTGAAGTTTCTTGGCTAGATTAGCTTCTGTAAGCAATTGTTGTCTAATCTGATTGATATCATTCTGTGCAACCTTGATGGCCTGGTTCTTTAACGCCACAGTCTTTTGTTTCAACGCTACATCTAATTCCTTGACAGCGTTATTTGTATTGGCAATCGCTGGAGATAAATCCAAATAGTTTGCTTTAGGTATGCTGGCACATCCAACCAAAAGAAACGCCATTACTAATACCAGATATTTCATTTAGAGAGTTTTTTAATGCTTGCGTAGATAGCCACACAACCAGCAATAAAAGAAACAATTAAAGTAATATTCTGCAACCAAACGTGCGAATTATTAAAAAATGATACAAGTAATGTCACAAGGGATACTAAAGCACTTGTTGATGCTGTTGTTGCGTCTGGACTAGGTGATGAGGAAGGATTCATTGCTGTAATTTTACTTTGGCATATAATGAAACATCATCTGAATAGAAATTTTGAAGTGTTGTAATTTGATCTGGAGTTAGAGTTGGCTTTTTGTTTGAATCTGTAGCGTTTATTAAGGGAATTGGAGTAGGTAATCCCAATGCCTTTGCCATAGGGTTTAAATCTTTAGCAAAATCAAAATAGTTAATCCCGCTTGGTTCTGGTATGCCAATAAGATTTACTTGCGGCATAAAATGAGGATTTAGTTTTGTTTTGTCTTGCTCAATAAGCCAATCAATAAATTCATCTACAGGATACCATGAAGGAACTCCTCCAGTAGAAAGCGCATAAGAAGAAATAAATCTATCTACAGGATCTCTAACAATTGCGTATGGAGTACCAATTGGAGTTGGAGTTGTTTTTATTCCCTCTATGTTTTGAACACTTTGACCAAGATTGGTTTTATTAAAATAACCTTTCGCTATTAATTGCGTAAAAGTTGAAGATGCAATTCGATAAGTTACACAATAACTTGTTCCATTTGGTAAATTTAACCACCTTGAAGGATTTACATTATTTTGAATAATGTTTTTATTGTAAAACCCATTAGATAATAAGTCATAATAATCTCCAATTCTTGCATACTTTCTTCGCTTTTTATTATCATCAAATGTTTGAACATAATTTCCAACTCCAAATGTATTTGTGCAAAAATCAATTCCATTCTGCTCTGTTTGAGAATCAGATTCCGAAACAGAAATCAAATCAATAACTAAATTGTCTTCATCAAGTTGTGCAAAAGTTGCCATAATTTATGCAGTATATGTGCCAGAGTTTCTATATGTCAAAATTACATTTGTTCCATCTGTTGCAACAAGAGGAGTTCCAGTTATTTTTCCAGTATAATTATTAATTGGAATTGATAAAATTACAGCTCCATTTTGTCCATTTTGTGCTGAATTACCAGTAGCACCAGTTCCTCCTTGACCAATTAATCCATCTCCATTATATCCTGCATTTAAACCACCACCTCCACCACCACCGCCATAAAATACTGAATCTCCAGTAATATAACTTTCAACACCTGCCCCTCCATTGCCTCCTTGACCTGGATCTCCAGGACTTCCAAAATCTGCTGATCCATTACCACCATAATATGCTGGAACTGAAAGGGCAGCTCCACCAGAAGCTGTTAATATAAGAGAAGCTCCAATTTTAATTGTTGAGTTTCCTCCACTTGTTGCTGATTGATAAGCATTGCCGGTGTTGTTTCCATCATACCCACTTCCTTGCCCGCCAACTCCCGGAGAAATCGTATAGGTAGTCCCAGTTGTTACATTTATTGCACCTTCAGGGTCTATAGAAGTATCATATACACTTCCTCCATTTCCACCAGCATAAGAGTGTAAAATAGGGTCACTTCCAGTTCCACCACCTCCACCACCACCTGTTAATAGTGCATTTATGTTATAAGAAAATGAACTTGGTGCGCCAGCACTAGATGCGTATGTAGAGTTTTTCTTAAAAGTAAGAATGGTATTTGATCCAGAGGTAGTTTTTGTCCAAACAGAACTATCAACAACTCCACCATTCACATAAGCATCTCCCGGATAGCTTGCCGTAGGAATAGAAAGAATAACAATTCCAGATCCTCCATTGCCTCCTACTCCACCGCCACCTCCAGAGTTTCCCCCTCCTCCAGATCCTGTATTTGCGGTAGCATTTCCCCCATCTGCGTTAACTCCCGTAGCTCCATTTCCTCCTCCAGATGAACCGCTTCCACCTAAAACTCCTATATATCCACCACCACCACCACCACCAGCAAATGTTCCAGCATAATATCCACTAATTGTTATAGCAACACCAGCCCCTCCATTTCCAGAATTAATTAAAGTTCCGTTTCCTCCAACGCCTCCTGCGCCTCCACCACCTCCAGAATAATTAGGAGCATTACTATTGCCTCCATTGTTTCCAAATAAACCAGATCCTCCTGAATAATTTAATGATGGAACAAAATTTACAGCATGGTCATTTGATGACCCACCCCCAGAACCACCATTATTTCCATTTAAATATCCATTCACGCCAGTTCCACCACTTCCTCCTCCAATTGCAAATGTTGCAGCAAAAATACTTGGATTGGCTAAAGATAATGGAGGAGTTGTAGAATCTGTTCCATTTACTCCAGTTCCAACAATAACATTGTAGAGGGTACTAAAAGCAAGATTAGTAGTAGATTGAATAACTTGTCCAGCACCTCCACCACCACCCCAATTTCCACCACCAGCACCACCACCAGCAATTAACGCATAGTTGACAGAGTAACCAGTGGGTACAGTAGCAACATTAAGGTTTAAAAACCCTGATGTCGGCTGGAATGAGGTTTTAAGAATAAATCCCATATTTTATGGGAACGCTATTAAGCGTACCAGAATGAATAAGTGCAACTAGCAGATGCACCAATGTAAATCGTTCCTGTAGGGATGTAAGGAAATTGATATCCTACTCCTGGCCCAATATTAATTGAGTTCACATTTGTAAGAGTTCCGCTTGTTGTAGATACAAACAATACGGCTGATCCTGTGGATGTGTTCTGGATGGTAAGAGACTTTGTTGGACTAACTCCCAACGCAACACCAGTAGTTGATGTTGCAGTTCCACCACTAAATGTTACAGTTCCATTAGCCGCTTGAGTTCCAACAACTCCAATCACATTGGTTCCAGTAGGAAGTGGATTGTCAAGCATTACATTGGAAACTGCATTAGATCCAACTGTAGTAATAATTACTGAACCACCAGTTACAGAAGTTGCTTTGAAAGCAATATAATTTAATCCAACTGTATTGATTTGCCCGATAGTAGGTGTTGCGGCAGAAAAAGATGTTGCTGAATTTCCACTAGCAAGTGCTACATAAGAAGTAGAAATATAGTTAATACCATCAATTGAACCATATATTCCTATAGTTCCTCCAGTTGCCGTTGTAGTAGTTGAAAAAGAAAGCGTTGAAAGTCCAGCTACATTTACAACATAAGCTGTAATTGATCCTGGTGTAACTGAAGTAGTTCCAGTGATTCCTCCGCTGACAACAGGAGTTTGACCTCCAACTTGTCCTTGGATGGCATTAAAAATCTGCCAAAGCTGTTCACTTGAAGTTGTGTCAACAAATGCAGGAAATGTAAGAGCAGTAACAGACATGGCTATAAAATTGGTAAGACACCTTGGGGGGATAGAACCCCCAAGGCATCAAGAGTTTAATTACTGAAGGAAACCAACAACGTACACATCACCCGTGATCGCACCAATGCGTCCAGCGGTATCAGCCGTAGAAGCCTCGGTAGTGAGGGATGGGTTGTAGTACGAGAACGTAGTGCTGGTCTTGGAAAGAACAGTGACAAGGCCGTTATAGGCGGCATTACCAATGCTCAAAACATTGACTTGAACTCCAGCAACCAGCCAAGAAGGAACGCTCGACACCGTGATAGTGCTGATGTTGTTGGCGGTAACACGATTGGTTGAAGCCAATTGTGGGATTGCAGCAGTCGTGACGTTGACACGAACCGATTGCGTAGAAGCAGCTCCACCAGCGGCAGAACCACTAGCAGGGTTAGGGTTAGCAACAGGGATGTTGCCTAGCACATAACCATTTCCACTTGCCGCTTGTGAAGTAAGAGCCTGTTGTGACAGATTTCCGGCAGCATTTGGGCTTGTGGAGACAGGGACAGCAATCAGAGTTCCAGTAGCGATATTCTCACCAGTGGTTCCGTTATCAATTGCAACAACAGCTTGAGTGCCGTTAGTTCCAAGTGCGTTGGTATAAACAATGAACGAAGATGTAGGAATAAAAGTATTCTCATCGTAGTTAATTGCTCCAAGGGTGTAAGTTCCCGTCTTGGTGAAATCGACCGATAGTGGGCCGAAACGAACCAAGGTCAGGTTATTAGGAGTGGGTTTAGGGACGGACATATAATTAGTTTTGTTTGATTAGTTAAGATTAATAGTAGCTAGGAGTGTTGTAAATAACGTTATTAAGCGTATAAGCAACATTGACCGTTTCAGATGAAGGAGCAATAGTAATAGCACTCTGAAGTGGGCCACTACCATTAAGGTTAAATGCACCAGTAATCGTAACACCGCCAACTACAGCAGTACCACCACCGCTAGTCGAGATCGACCAGGTAAGGGCACTTGTAGGGATGGTGAACGATGTTCCAGTTGTTACCGCAACAAAGTAGGGTGTCAACGGTTGCCCGTACCCTGCGTATAGCAGGGCAGGGGCGTTGAGGACACTCGACGGGCCGTAATTTGCGTTATTAAGTGACATCGTGTGTTTACCTTATTGATTAGATAGGCTGGCTAACAGTGCTGTTGCAAGCGTAGCAATCGGGGGTGTATTGAGGGGCATAGTTCGGCGAGAGTGTGCAAGCCGCAGGGATCACCAACTGTGCATTGTTCAACCTGTGAAGGATTGAGTGCATCAGAGTAGGATCTTGGAACTGCATACCCATACGGAACTGGTTCCAGAAGAAACCTTGGTCACGCTTGATGTTGCACTCCCAATCTGGGTTCTTCCACTCCCAATCACCAGCATAGTTCTGGGTCATGCCTTGGGCTTCTCCAATACCACTCTGTGATGGGCTGATCCACTTAATCATTGCCTTGTTGACCCAAGGATTCGTGATACCGAAATCAGCATACTGGAAGGCTGGATTCTGGATGTATTTGCAACCTAATTCCGTCGTGACGGGGTAGTAAGGAAGCACACGCACCAGACGAGGCCATGTCGTAGGATCATTCACGTTGAACGTAGGAAGGGAAGCGTTGTACACCCAATCCACGTTTAAGCGAACACCATTGATGTCGTTACAGAAAGCGTAGTTACCGATGACACGATCAATACCCAAAGAGTACTGAAGCTGCTTGTCATCAAAGTCACTAACGCTCTCCCACCATCCACCAGACTGCTTGGCATACTGCCAGAGCTGACGAAGGACACGGGCATCAGGAACAATGATCTCAAGGAGAGGACGACCAGCGGCCTCACTCACATCGAGACGATAAGCATCATCTTCACGCTGAAGGTTGATGAGGATATCATCAAGGGTATCAAGTGAGAGAAGACCGATGTTGTTAAGGCTGGAAGCTGCCATCTTAACATAGACATAGCCCATGTTGAAGCTGCCTTCATTCGTTCCCTCAAAGGGCTGAACGATAAACATCTGATCATCAGGAGTGGCACAAGAAACAAGGCTCTGACCATTGGAGATAGGAACCCACTTGTGACCAGCACCACCGATCCAGTTAGAACGAGCAAACTCTTCATGCACGTTTTTCGTGATGTTGACGTTTGTTGCCATGATATGATCCATCTCCTCTTGAGGGAAGAGACGATACATGAAATCGGTAAGCTGATACCAATCGGTTCGCATTGCCTTGGTGAAAAGGCTGAAGCTGTAAGATTCTGTACCGGGGTGAGCAATCGTCTCAAACTGAACGTCATCTGCGTTCTGGATGCAACGACCTGATTGAACTTGCTCCCAAGGCTGATCTGGGTTATACCATCCACGACCAAAGCGGAATGCCTTCATTGTGGGAAGGGTATTCAGAGGCCAAGTTTCAGTTTCAAGACGACCATAATAGATACTATTTATGGCCATTTTTTTAATAAAAAACGGATTGTAATAGGTGCGGGCTTCCCTAAATAGGGTATCCACATCCTGACACGAACTAAATGTTACGCCATTTTGCGCCATATGATTAATTTGTTATTTGTTAGGTTGTGTGCCTTGAAAAGAGTCGCCTCCTCCAAAACACGGTTTTGGTTTGTGAGCGACTGGCAACCTCGCAGGGTCTTTATTTTTTCAACAACTGATGTCAACCTCACACCCCGCTTTTTATTTATGTCTGACGCTATCAGACTCGGTGCTTTGGCTGAAATCAATCGTTGATTGAACAACGACCAATCCAGATATTTTGACTTTTATCTAAAACTTAAAATTCGTCAACTATATTTTTTAAGATATTCTATAGCTTTCAACAAAGTTGCTGTTGAGTCTTTGAATTTGCCCAATCCATTATTGCAATTCATGCACAACAATCCACGAATTTTTCCTGTTTTGTGATCGTGATCTACAGCAAGTTTTCTTCCCGTTTTGCATTCATCGTTGCAAATAGCACACTTGTAATTCTGTAAGTAAAAAAGTTGATTGTATTGTTCAAGGGTTATATTGAATTTGATACGCAATTGAGCGTTTTTTGTAGAATTTGGATTGTTTTTTGCAGAACGAAGTTTGTTTTCATTGTGCCTTTTTCTGTTTGCACGATTCCATTTCTTGGCATTTGCACAATTCTTTTCTGGGTTTTCTTTAGCCCATTTTAAATTCCGCTCTTGGTTAAACTTAAATTTTTCTGGTGTTACCCAATATTCAGCACCACGATTGTAGCACCAAAATATCTTTCCATCTTCTCTTGTTACGCCTCTTTTAATCATGCCCAATACATACTACAAATAGTGTAGTATGTAAAGGGAAAAGTATGATTATCTATTTCTAAATTTAGCAAAAAGTGATGCTGGTGTTCGCTCTTCAACTTCTGTTGCTTTGCCAGCAGATGAAGATCCAATGTTGCCATCTCCAGTAGATGAACCACGCATTTTCTTAATTGTCTCTTTGAGTTCAGAGTTTTCTTTTTCAAGAGCAAATGAATAGGCTTTAGCTTTTTTAAAACTTGCTCCCTGCATAAGAACACGGGTGATTTGTTCTGGAGCGTAGTTGCTATTTTCACGCAATGCTGCTTCAGCAATCATCTCATCTTCCGTTGTATCATCATCAATCTTTTGTGATGCAATAATCTTTGCAATCTCCTCTGGATATTTAATTGAATCTTGGAGTGATTGTTTGGCTTGAGTAAGAGCATCTTGCCAGCGTTTGCCAATTTGGGATTTGGTCATGGTTGTGCGACGATTCTTTTCTTCGTCTGCTTGTGCTTTAGTTACTTCCCAATTTTGGAGTGCTTGGATTCGATTCTCAACCTTACCAAGAACATCATAAGCCGTAGTATTAAATTTAGCCTGTTCCATAGGAGAAAGATTCTCGTAGATGGAATTAAGAGTTTGTTTGGAAATCTCACGCTGTCTGGATCGCTCGTTTTGATCTCCCGTACGAAGTGATGTCTCATAAGCGGCAACTGCTTTTTCAAACTCCATTAAATAGTTTGGGTCTTCACCAAGAATCATTTTGATTTGATTATATCCAGTAAGGATTGGAGCATCATAAGTTTCTTTAAAGATTGAATCAGCGGGCAGATTAAGGAATGCGTTAGCTTTGCGAAGCTCTTCCAAATCGTTTGATAAGGTTTCTTCACGTTCTTGCTTTTCCTTGATTGCCAACTCCAATTCTTTCTGAAGTTTATCAACCTGTTTCTTCGTTTCAGAGTCATCAATCTTTGCTCGTAGCTCTTCAACTTCTGCTTTGGATTTCTCATAGTCAGCAACCTTGGCCTTGAGTTCAGCGGCTTCTTTAGAAAGCTGTTCATTGGTTTGCTTGAGGGATTTGATGTATCCGGGCTTCTTCTCATCATCAACCGATGATGCCTTGATCTCTGGTTCTGGCCTGTTTTCTTCAATGTCACGCCTAGCCTGTTTTGATTCATCAATTTTTTCTTGATGAGCTTCAGCATCTTCTGCTTGTTTTGCTCCAAACTTACGGAACAAATCTTCTGGAGTTCCCTTTGGGGCTTCTTTGATTTCTGATTTGAAGAAAGAATCTGCTTGCTTTACAGCAGCATCCCTTGCGGCTTTATCAGCAATAGATGCGGCAGTAAGGTTAAGATTGAGCGTAGGATCGTTGGTTGGTTCGGACATGGTGTTGTGTGGTTGTTATTTGCGGAGGTTGATTTCTTCTGGTGTGAGTGAATCATCAAGATCGGGATCAAGATCCAAATCATGTGTGCTTACTTTTGCTATTTTGGGACGTTCTATTGTCTCAAATTTGTTGTCTTCTGCTTCCGTTGCCCATTCTTGGAGAGCCTTGAATACTGAAACAACTGTTGCGTGATCCTTGGCTACAAGATCCTCGTAGATTGCAGTTTTTAACTCGCTGTATCGTTTGTCATTAACAATTGATGCCGCTAGATTTAATACGTTTTTATTATCCATGATAACTTATTACTTTTTGTTGTTTTAATTGTTTTAAGTTAAATGGGAATCCACCTTCAATATTAAAAAATGATAAAACCCAGTTTCTAAATTGTTGAATTTGCAATGCTAAATCAAATAACCAAAAAAGATCGTATTTAGCAATTGCTTGTTCTTTATCATCTGACCAATAAATTGGACAAAATAAAAACCACCCTTCATGTGATACAATTATAGATTCTTTTTTATCATCCATTTTCTTGTCCAGTGTTAGGGTTTTGCGTGGTTATGGCTTCTTGCTGTGCGATAGCGGCTTGTTGAGCTGCCATGTCTTGAGCGTTCTGTTGTTCATTGTGATCTAACTCTTGCGTATTTTGATCCTCCATGACTTTAGCATTCTGTGATGCCTTTGCTCGGTGGATCTGAATGTCATTAGCGGCTTTTGCCCTCTTGATTGCAAGGTCGGTAGATGCTTTTTCCATGTGCATTGCATCGTGCAACTTGGCTTTCTGTGCCATTGCAGCCAGCTTAATGTTCTCTTTCTTCTGGAGGAAGTCAGTTTGCATGGACTCTTTGGCAACCAGAGCGTGAAGTTTGACTTGCTCTGGTGACATATTCTGGGACTGATCACCTTGAGATTGCTGTTTGGCTTGCTCAATCTGTCCAAGCTGACTACCAAGCTCATCAACGCCACGCTGAAGCTGTTGCATTTGCTGACCAAATTGTTGTGCAATCTGCTTTTTGGAAGGATCTTTCTGGATGAATCCAAGGTGGGCAACAAGATGCGGCCCCTTGAATCGCATGAGACAAGCATAGATGTCTTTAATAAGCTCAATAGCCTCTTCAGAAACCCCGCCAGCAGCTTGACCACGGATAGGTGCTTGTGGATTAACCCCTGCACTTTGGAGAGCCTGTTGGGCTTCCTGCATTGATGCAGCAGCATCTTGGATGTGACCCTTGAAATGTTCCACATGGTTCTGATCTGGATATACCCGGAAGTTTGCGGCATTTCCTTTAGGATCAGTCATTCCAATGTTCTCCATCGAGATGATTCCTTGTTCATCAGGAATCTCAACCTTGGTATGCTGGAAGTAACGATTAACATTTTGACGACCATTGAGTGCGGCAATGGCATCAGCAATAGCATTAGCCTGACCATCGTTAATAGGAGTCATTCCCGTGAGTGAAACAGTCTGTTGTGCCGCCATCAGCTTATAAGATGGGCTTCCAGAGCCAGAAAGCATATTGGATTCAAAGTTCTCAATGTTCTCCCACTTCCATGCTTCTTTTGGAACGCCATTCTCATTCATGAAATCTACAAACTTCTCTTTGAGTTTATAACCATACCCGCCCTTGGTTGTGCGACTCATGCGTTTATAAAGCATCTTTAGCCAACGAGTCTGGTTGTCATTGAATCGACGAATCTGGGTTCCTTGGAGTTTGGCAGATTCAGCGGCATCAAGTTCTGCCTCACCTTTTGTGCGTTGCTTTCCACCTCTTTGCGAATTTCCAATATTGTATGCACCAATACCACGATACATATCTTGCTGATACATCTGCATCCCTGCAAACAACTCACCAAGAGGAACACTCAAATTAACTTGGGCTGGCTCAACATCTTGGGGAAGGATCATCCAAGGCTGCCACTCCATTTGCTTGAGCTTCTTGGTAGATTCAGCAGAACCTCCTTTAAGCATCAAACGAGTTGACCAATCCATTGAATCAAAAGCACGATTCATGTGGATGTCGTAAGCTCGGCATTGGATAAAGATAGCTTCAGCAAGCCCCTGGATCTCATGCCAAATACCAGAACCCGTAGAGTCAGTCATTGGGGCAATGATGTCTTCCCAACCATCGCCATCCTTTTCTACCCAATCTTTCTTGTAATAAAGGAATCCCGTCTGATCACGATACTCTTCTTCGCTTAAATCTTTACGTCCATTTTCTTTATAGCCAAGAACAAGTCCCCCGTAGTTTTGGAGCAGGAGCATCTTTGAAATAGATCCGTTAAACTCCATAATGTAAAGTTCATACAACTCAATGCGAAGTGTGTATAGGCGAGAAAGATTAAGGTTTCCAGAGGCTACATCACGCAACCATTCCGTATTTGTATAAGTATTGCGGTAGTTTGTGGTGAACATTCGGAGTGCATCCACGCAAGCCCAGAAGTTCCAACCCATATCGGTAGCGTGTGCCTGTGCTTTTACTGGATCTTCCTCCCCGCCGGTAATCTTGAGCCAGAACTCAAGGGGTGTGTAGCTACGTTTAATGCACATCTCCCCCAAGTTCGTGAGATCCGCATACGTTTTATCTGGAATTAACACATTAGAATTATGAAAGCTCTTTGTAGGCCATCCATCCCGGTCTTCCGCAATCTCAAACCCTTTTCCATAAAGGCTCATCTCCTCAACATCCAACTCAACATTGTAATTGTAGGAAGTCCAAGAACGAAGCATTCGATCAAATCCAATACTGATTAAGTCACTCCATTGTTTCTTTTCAGTTGGATTTCCAATCTTGGTAACAATGTTTGCAGCAGTGTTTCGCTCCATAACCATATCCACAAATGAGGATTTTTGGTTATCAACAATGAATTTCATCTGTCGGAATGGCACATTGCTCATTCCTGACAACTGGCGAGAAGCTACTTGGCTATAATCCGTAGGGGGAAAGCCCTTATAACATTTGTAAATCCTTCCCCACTTACGTTCACGACCAGCATTATCAAGGCGAAGGTTCCAACAAATTGTAAACGCATCATTTGCCGTTTGGACTCGGCTAGTAGGAGCTACGCCATTGGAGTTGATGGTATTAAAACCCCAACTTGATACCCCCTCACGATTTACAATCTTTTTTGTTTTTGCCATTTTAACCTAAAGTTTGATTCATTGCTTGTCTGCGTTTCTGACAAGAGGTGCAACCTTTTGCGGTTTTTTCAAGGTTGGCGTTAATGCCAAGGCTTGCCGCAACACGATCACCAAGGCTTGCGAAGCTATGAATTACATTCGCTACCTTGTCGCCAGCCTCTTGCCAACAATATTGACCAGCAATCCTGCCACAAATTTGTTGTTCAATCAAGTAATCTAAATTATCTGGCACTTGGACATTGTTATTTTGCATATCTGACTTCACTTTATTTGTGAAAGATGCCCCATAAGTAAGCTCCATTCCATTTACACGATACTTTGTTCCCTTGTCATCGCTATACTCATACCAAAGTCCCGATGGGATTGGCCCGTTACGATCCTTTAATCTCATGTTGCGTAAATGATTTGCATTCTTTTTATAAATTTGTCAATTCTTATTGCACATGATTTATAACGGTCTTTGTCTGGACACACCAAAAGACACTACATACGGCATTCCATATTTTGAGAGTAGCCCCCAATTCATTAGGGAATTAATGGCATACGTTTATACCCGTGGTGAATTTGGTAGGCGTGAAAGGATCAAACGAGGGATCAGGATTGAAGATACTGACCTAAAGAATCCCACACAGCACATGATCAATTGCTTTAATTTGATTTATGGCAATGATGTTTTGCTCCAATCCCAAGGAATACCCAACAACTATGCCTTGGATATTATAGATTTGTTCTGTAATGAAAACGATTGGGGTATTGCGGGGTGTGCATCCAGCGGAAAAACCTTTTCTGTTGCCGCTTGCATTGTAATTGATTGGCTTTGCGCCCCAAATGTTACCTCAACCTATGTAGCTTCTACCTCTTTGGATGCTTCAGAAGACCGATTATGGGGTAAGGTTTGCACCCTTTACAGGATTGCAATGCGTAACATCCAAGCCCAATACAAGGGAGCAACCATTGGAAATTTGGTTGAATATCGTAGAATGATTGTTTTTGAGAGCATTGATACCAAAGATACTGAACGAGACTATACAAATGCCATCAAAGCATTGGCATTCCCTAAAGGTGGAGAAGGAAAGCGAGCCGTTGAGAATACAAGAGGTCGTAAGAATGCCAGAATGAGGTTGTTTTTGGATGAGTTGGCAGAAATGGATCTCTACGCATTGGATACCAGGGTAAACCTTGGAGCAAATCCTGATTTCATTTTTGGGGGGATGGCAAATCCTGCTGCTACTGCCAATAACCCTCATACAGAGTTGTGTCAGCCTGATGATCCTATGGAATGGGAGTCAGTTACACGCTATACAAAGAAGTGGAGGACTCGCACAGGGGTTGCATTACACCTTTCTGGAGAAGATAGCCCAAACTTTAAGCTACCTGATGCTGAAATACCTCCCTTTGATCGTTTTCTTACCATCCAAGGAGAGGCAAATACCCTAAAACGATGCTACGGAAACAAAAATGCCCTTGAGTATTGGAGAAATGTCTATGGATGGTGGCCCGATAACTCTGTTGAGCTTACAATCTTCTCAAAAGCCTTTATCCAAGGGTGCAATTTAAACTATGAACCCATTTGGAGTGGGAGAACCAAGGTGGTTTGTGGATTTGACCCGGCATTTACTGCTGGTGGAGATAGATGTGCGGCTACTTTTTGTCGTATGGGACAGAATGATACAGGAAGGAGCATAGGTTTTTACCTTGGAACTAGAGAATACTCCTCATCTGTGGGTGATGTCTTTGAAGAATCCATAGCAATCCAGTTGGTTAAAGATTGTATTGAATATGGAGTCCATCCAAGGGACTTTGGATTGGATATTTCCGGTGATGGAGGAAAGATGATGAGGGCAATTATCATTGAGTGGAGCAAATACCATCCAGAGGCAATGTTCTTGTTTCCTATTTCCTCAATGGGAATGCCCACAGATCGAAAGATTAGCAACTTGGATCAAAGAACCTGTAAAGAAGCATACGATAGGCTTGTTACCGAATATTGGTTTGCTGTTCATACTGCTATGTCAACAAGAAGTTTAGTTGGCATTGATGTGGATAAACATGGGATAATGATAAACGAACTTTGCAGTCGTCTTTATACCCACAAGGGCAGGAAAGTTGCGGTTGAGAAGAAGCTCGACATGAAGCATCG
>Ga0304728_1001250_pt1 | contig 18341 bp, 16 predicted proteins | sample C_130625_MF_Meta_FD_190476 | JGI IMG/M metagenome (GOLD analysis project Ga0304728, IMG submission 190476) | Freshwater microbial communities from Lake Croche, Canada to study carbon cycling - C_130625_MF_MetaG (v2) (version 2) | ecosystem: Environmental > Aquatic > Freshwater > Lake | place... | reverse complement strand
GCCAATGCAGATAATAATTGCTTGGCTGTTTTTGACGTAAGTAAGCCTGGAAGTAGCCATGCTAAAGGATTTATACCAACAGGCTGGTATCCAACTTGTGTAAGAAGTTTGGGTAATAAAATTTATGTTTCCAACGGAAAAGGATTTACCTCATTTCCCAATCCTCATGGTCCAAACCCAATAGACAAAAAAGAACAGTTGGCTTATCAAATGGGTGATACAAGTGCATTAAAAACAGTTGAATATATTGGCGGGCTTTTTAAAGGAACTTTGAGCATCATAAAGAATCCAACGGATCAACAATTAGCTATTTATTCGCAAGTTGTTTATAATAACACCCCATACTCAAAAAACAAAGAAATATTTTCTAGTGGAGAAAAAGGCAATCCTATTCCAATGAAAGTTGGTGCAGCTTCACCAATAAAATATGTCTTTTATATAGTGAAAGAAAACAGAACTTACGACCAAGTATTGGGTGATATGCCAGAAGGAAATGGCGATAAAAATCTTTGTCTTTTTGGCGAAAAAGTTACCCCTAATTTACACGCCTTATCAAGAGAATTTGTGTTATTAGACAATTTTTATGTAGATGGCGAAGTAAGTGCAGATGGACATAACTGGAGCTTAGGGGCCTATGCAACAGATTACCTCGAAAAAACCTGGGTTACAAGTTATGGCGGAAGAGGAGGCGATTATGACGCAGAAGGAAATCGTGCCATTTGTAATAATAAAAAAGGTTTTCTTTGGGATCAGTGTAAAAGAGCAGGCGTAAGCTATAGAACTTACGGTGAGTTTGCCGATGATTATAAACCCAATATTCCTGTTTTAAAAGACCATTTTTGTCCATACTTTACTAGTTGGGATCAAAAAATCAGAGACACTACTAGGGTTGGACAATGGAAAAGAGATTTCGATTCATTGGTTGCAAAAAATGCATTACCAAAGCTTAATACTTTGCGAATTATAAATGACCATACCGAAGGCTTAAGCAAAGGAAGGCCTACCCCTTTTGCGCATGTTGCAGATAATGATCTTGCCATTGGAATGTTTATTGAATACTTAAGTAAAAGTGCTGTTTGGAATGAAAGTGCCGTATTTATTTTAGAAGATGATGCCCAAGATGGAGCAGACCATATAGATGCACACAGAAGTACAGCCTATGTAGCAGGAGGTTTTGTTAAAAGACATTTTGTAGACCATACCATGTATTCAACATCCTCTATGTTACGAACAATCGAACTTATTTTAGGAATACCTCCAATGAGTCAATACGATGCAGCGGCGGAACCAATGTGGCGTTGCTTTAGTTCAGAATTAAATTCAAAGCCATTTACAAGTAAACCATTGCAAGTTGATATCAATGAAAAAAATAATGCAGAAAATGTATGGCAACGCATGAGTGAAAAATTTGACTTTACTAAAGAAGATAAAATTAATAACCGTGATTTTAATGAAGTAATCTGGAAAGCAGTAAAAGGAGCAAATGCAGTTGTGCCAGCTCCAAAAAGGGCGGGATTCTTAAAAGTAAATGAGGCAGATTAAAATAATGGTTGCTAATAATAATTAACTAGCCGAACCGTTAAAACTAAAGCCACCATCAACTGCAATAGTTTGACCTGTTATATAGGAAGATTTGTTCATTGCAAGAAAAGCAACAACGTTTGCAATTTCGTTAGCTTGAGCAATTCTACCAAGAGGTGTATTTACAAGTACATGTTTTTCTAGAATTTTATTTTCTAGTAATTTTTCAATTCTGTCGGTTTCTGTAAACCAAGGTGCAACAGCATTTACACGAATATTAAAAGGAGCCCACTCAACAGAAAGACTTTTAGTAAATTGAATAATTGCAGCTTTGCTCATTGCATAAACCGACCCTGTACCTACATGTAATATTCCTGCAATTGAACTAATATTTATAATACTAGCATTTGCATTTTTTTTAATAATTGGAAAAAGAAGTCTTGTGATATTTAAGCAAGTGAATAAATTTTGTTGAATAATGTCTGTACATTCCTCTTCTGAATATTCGAGAAATTGTTTAGGCTCATTACCTCCTACATTATTAACCAAAATATCTATTTCTGAAACATTTAATAAAATCGATGCTAGTATTTTATTATGAAACGATTTCTTTGATACATCTGCTGCTATAACACTAACTTGGTAACCTTTTTTAATCCAATAAGTTTGTTTTTCTAATAACAAAATTTCATTTCTAGCTATCACAATAACATGACAACCCAACTGTAACATTTCTTCAACAATTGCAAGTCCAATACCTTTTGTTCCGCCGGTAACAACAGCAGTTTTGCCATATAAATTCCAAGACATTTTATTATTTTTTTCCTAAATATGAAACAATACTTTCAGCTATTCCTTTCTTTGATTGTTTGGGAAACTCAATAAAATCTCCCTCTTTGCCAATGATTGTAACTTCATTAAATTCCGAATTAAAACATGGATTTAAAGCATCTAGTTTATTTAAAATAATATAATCGGCGTTTTTTTCTACGCGTTTTTTTTCTGCGTTCTGTATAAAATCGTTTGTTTCTAGTGCAAATCCTACCAGCACTTGGTTGTGCTGTTTTAAATTTCCTAACTCTTTAAGTATATCTATTGTTTTTATTAATGTTATAGATAATTCTGAATTTTCTTTTTTAATCTTTTCATTAGAAGTTTTTAAAGGGGTATAATCTGCAACAGCAGCATTGAGAATTAAATAATCTGCACTTGCTTGTTCTTTTAGTACTGCTTCATACATTTCAAATGCAGAAGTTACACTAATAATTTGAATATTTTTATTAGGAAGATGAATGCTTACAGGGCCTGCAATTAATACCACTTCTGCACCTGCTTCGTAAAATGCATTAGCTAGTGCAAAACCCATTTTGCCTGAAGATTCATTTGATATATATCGCACGGGATCGATATACTCTTTGGTTGGTCCTGCAGTGATTAATACTTTTTTATTTAAAAATGTTGTTTTTCTGGTATCGATTTCTTGAAGAAATAAAATAATTTCTTCTGGCTCAGCCATTCTTCCTTTACCAAATATACCACTAGCTAGTGCTCCTATTTTTGGTTCAATTATTTCATATCCAAATGAGGCAAGGGTTTGTAAGTTATTTTTAGTAGCAGGATGCATTAACATATCTTCATCCATTGCAGGACAAATGATTATTTTACATTTAGCAGAGAGATAGGTAGCTAAAAAAAAATTGTCACAAATACCATTTGCCATTTTTGCCAAAGTATTGCAACTTAATGGAGCAATCAAAAAAAGATCAGCCCAATTACCTAATTCAACATGGTTTTTCCATTGATCATTTTCAACAAATTCACAATAAACTTTATGTGATGAAAAAGTTGAAAGAATAACAGGAGATATAAATTTTCTTGCCGATGGAGTTATAATTACTTTAACTTCTGCCCCCTCTTTAACCAATAATCTTAATAAGATAATCGATTTGTAAGCCGCAATACTAGCAGTGATTCCTAATAATATTTTTTTGCCACTTAACATATAGATGCAATGTTAATGAAAATATTCAATTTAATATTTGTGCAAACCGTAAGTTTGCTTTTATTATGGAGACTGTTAGATCTATAGTTGAGTTGAAAGAAAAATTAAATGCGGTAAATGCTTCATGCAAAATAGCATTTGTACCCACAATGGGTGCATTACATGAAGGTCATATTAAACTACTACAAATAGCTAAATTAAATGGCGCTTTTACAATTTGTAGCATTTTTGTAAATCCTACGCAATTTAATGACCAAAATGACTACGAATTGTATCCTAGAAATTTAGAAACAGATGCAAATTTGTTAAATAAAAATAATTGTGACCTATTATTTACTCCAGATGTAGCCGAAATTTATCCTGCTAATTCTAATATACCTACCTACTTATTAGGTAGTTTAGAAACTAAGTTAGAGGGCCAATACAGACCAGGCCATTTCCAGGGAGTTTGCCAAGTTGTAGATAGGCTCCTTTCTATAATAAGTCCTGATTATTTATATCTTGGCAAAAAAGATTACCAACAATGTTTGGTGATAGAAAAAATGTTACAAAATACACTCTATTCAAAAAAAATAGAATTGGTTAAAGTAAACACTGTTAGAAGAACAGATGGATTGGCATTAAGCAGTAGAAATCTCAGACTTTCAACAAACGGGTTATCCATTGCGCATAAACTCTACGAAAGTATTCAATTAGCCGCTAACTCATTTAAAGAAGGCATGTCTTGGTCTGAAATAGAAACTTATCATATACAAAAACTATTAACCATTGGATTTGATAAAATAGATTATTTCACTTGTTATGATGCCATTAATTTCAAACCAATTTTTGAAAAAAATAATCAACAGTCAATAATATTAGCAGCGGTTTATTTAGAAGGAATCCGGCTAATTGATAATTTAGAAATACTTTAATTGTTATTATGAATACTTCAAATAATTTTAAAAAAAATACTGTAAAATTTCTGCAACAAAAAAAAGATAACAAACAAAAAATATCTATGCTTACAGCATATGATTTTTCATTTGCTAAAATTTTTGATGCCGCAGGGATAGACATATTATTGGTTGGAGATAGTGCTGCAAACGTAATGGCAGGCTTTAATACAACAATCCCCATTACATTAGATCAAATGATTTATCATGGACAATCAGTTGTTCGAGGCACAAAGAAAGCTTTGGTTGTAGTTGATTTACCCTTTGGTAGTTACCAAATTAGTGAAGCACATGCAATGGAACAAGCCATTAAAGTATTAAAAGAAACTAATTGCGAAGCAATTAAATTAGAAGGAGGATTATCGGTAGTGCCATTGATAAAAAAAATGATTGCTGCTGGAATTGCTGTAATGGGTCATGTAGGATTAACGCCACAAAGCATTCACCAAATTGGTTCATTTGGCGTACAAGCTAAAGATGATAAAGATGCAAAACAATTAATACAAGATGTATTGGAATTACAAGAAGCAGGTTGTTTTGCTATTGTAGTTGAAAAAATACCGGCAAAATTAGCTGCAGAAATTTCTCAAATAACAAAAATTCCAATTATAGGCATTGGTGCAGGAGCTGAATGTGATGGACAAGTATTAGTAATGCATGACATGCTAGGTATGAACACTGAATTCAACCCAAAGTTTGTTAGAAAATTTATAGACTTAACAAGTTTAATTACCAGTGCTACAGTCGAATACAAAGAAGCGATTGAAAAGGGCAGTTTTCCTAATGCAGATGAAGCATATTAAAATTAAACCTCTCAATTATTAATGAATTTATGTATCAAAATATAGATTAAAAAATTAAAAATCAATTTATACTAAAATATTAGCACATTTAACAATAATTAATTGTTACCTTTAAGGAAATCAATTAAAATGACTAAGCTTAAAAAAACAAAAGAACCAGTAATATTAAAAAAACAAAAATATCCAGAAATTCAGTTGGCTATAGAAAATGCAATGCTTTCATTTAAAGATATACTTGGAGAAAAAAAGTATCAAAATAGAATTAGTAAGGCAGTAAAAGTTTTAATGCACGGAATAAACAAACCTAAAGCTTTGAAGTCTGCACCTATTAAAGTTGAAAACAAAAAACTACCAAAAAAAGTTAGTACCCCAAAAAAAGCTGCAGGAGGTACAAAAGCAAAAATAGCGGTTACCAAAAAAGTAACCATTAAGAAATCCATAAAAAAATAAATTAATCAAATAATAAAAATATCAGCAAATAATAAAACTCAAGAACTGTTTTAAGAATTGCGTAAACGCATTTATTTATCCATCAGTTATAATAAAAAAAATAGGCTGACTCAAAATTTTGAGTCAGCCTATTTTTTATTATACACTATTCGAGTTAAATTAAACGGAATCTACACGTCTGTTTAACTTCTTATTTAATTTTTATCTTAAAACTAATTAATACCCAGGATTTTGATACATCAAAACCGGATCTAATTTATATTCATTAAAAGGTATTGGAAAGAAATAGTCTTTTGTGGTACAATTTGATAAAGGAGAATTATCGTAATTAGCCTGATTCTTTGATTTAATATATGCTACCAACTCTGTTGCATTAAAGAATCTGGTTAAATCATGCCAGCGATGGTGTTCAAACGCAAGCTCTACCCTTCTTTCATGTAAAATTGCCAATTTTAAAGTTGGATAATTTAAAACATAATTAGCGTTTAAAAGCATTGTTGCATAGCTTGGCATTGCTGCTCTAGCGCGAACCATATCTAAGTATTTAATGGCATTCACATTATCGGCTAAACCCAAATAGGCTTCTGATAAATTTAAAATCACATCGGCATATCTAATTAAAATCCAATCATTGCCACCATAACCCAATGTGCTTGCAGTTGCACTTGCATCTCTAAACTTGGTAATATAATATCCAGCAACAGCAGGTGCATATTTTACTGAAAAAGCTAAGCGAGGATCTGTTGCTTCAAATTCATTCAATAAGTCTTTTGTTAACAAGCCGCCAGCACCTTGAGAAACAAATAGAGAATTAATCGTTTCTCCTTTTGCTTGATTGCTTCTTGCTAATGATGAAGAATACGTTGCATCACCTTGCTTGTAAACTATTTGAAAAATAATCTCTGCATTTGTAGATTTTTTATTTACATCAAATACATCTGCAAAAGGAATATCAGACAGATTTGTAAAGGTTTTTTGGTTAAAGCAAGCCAACAAATAATTCTTTGCATTTGTAAAATTATCTGTTGCAGTAGTGCCCCCTAAACTAGTTGCCATCGTTAAATATACTTGACCTAAAACAGCATTAATTGCTTGTAAAGAAACGCGACCTTTTGTTGCTGCTGGTTGAACAATTGGTAATCCACCATTTAAAGCATCTTTTAAATCTGCTATAATTTGCGCATACACCACTTCTCTTTTTGCTCTAAAAGTCAATGCAGTAGCTTTTTCTGTTGACGTAAGTCTTTCTGTTACCAAAGGCACATCACCAAACTCTCTCACTAAATTAAAATACATATAAGCCCTAATAAACTTCATTTCGGCTATATATTGTGTTTTAGTTAAGCTACTTGCAAATGGTATTTTATCAATTACTGATAAAATAATATTAGCTCTAGAAATAGGTGCATACAATGCAGTCCAATGACTTTGTAAATAGCTATTACTTGCTACTAAAGAAAAGGCAGTAAACTGAAATGGCTCTCCATTGTTTGACTGATTATCTGTTGTATTTACATCATCTGCTCTATCATCGGTCCATAATTGTGCGCCTTCTCCAACACAGTTAGAACTTCTTAGTGCTTGATAAACACCATAAACACCCGTGGCAATATCCGTTTCTGTTTGATATCCATTATCAACCGAAACACCATTTGGATTTGTTTGGTCTAAAAAGGTTTTGCTGCAACTGCTAATACTTACTATCAGAACAATTGCTATTATTGGTAAAAATATATTACGCATAAAATTATTTTTATAAATAGAATATTATTAAAACTGAATTTTAATTCCTGTATTAAATGAACGTGCTAATGGATACTTGCCATAATCAACACCTGGCGTAAGGTTGTTTCCATTATTGAAATCTACTTCTGGATTATACCCTAAGTATTTAGTAATTGTAAATGCATTATCAATAGAAGTGTACCATCTAACACCAGTGATACCTAGTTTTTTTAGAGATACTAAAGAGGTAAGATTGATACCAAAACTAATATTTGTACATCTAAAAAATGAACCGTCTTGCAAATAGTAGTCAGACAATCTAGTGCTATTACTCTGAGAACCTCCACGTGAAGCCCTGTACTCAATACCATTACCTGGTTTTGCTGCACTACGATATCGTTGGTCAATTACTGCATATTGGTTTCCAGAACCTTCCATATTCCTGATATAATAATCTTGACCATCAATAATTTTATTTCCTTGAGAACCATTAAATGATGCGCTGATATCAAATATTCTATAATTAGCATTAAAGCCAAAACCAAAAGTGTATTTAGGAAAAGCTGAGCCAATTACCTCTTTGTCAGCATCTGTAATTAAGCCATCTCCATTTGTATCTTTAAAATACAAATCACCTGGGTTTAAAGGAGTAGTTGAATAAGTTGAAATAGGGAAACCTAGTAGTTTATATCCAGCTGGAAATTTGTTTCCATTAAGTTTATACACTGCTAAATCTGCATTTACATTTGCCATGTCTGATTGTTGAACCATACCTGCAACTTGCAAACCATAAAAAGAACCTACAGGACTTCCTTCTCTAGTAACGTGAGTGATATAACTTCTTTCTGCACCATTAATTTGAATTTCGCTTGCACCTCCCAAACTAACTACATTGTTTTTATTAGAAGTAATATTTCCAGTAACATTGAAATTAAAATCTTTTGAACGGATTACTTTAATGTCTAACTGTAAATCAAAACCATTGTTCTGAATATTGGAGTTTCTTAAATTGGTTAAAATTGAAGTTGCGCCAGATAAAGCAGAAATACTTTGATTGTATAATAGATTAAACGATTTACTTCTATAATAATTCAGTATCACAGATAATCTGTTATCAAGCATACTAGCATCTAATCCAAAATTATATTGAGCAGTTGATTCCCAACCTAGTTTTGCATCAGTAATGCCACCAGCCCAAGTTGCATTGTATACAGTACTACCAACTACCTGACCACCAGATCCGGTTAAGCCTTGCTCGTATCTATAATTACCAATATTATTATTTCCTGTTAAGCCCCAACTTGCTCTTAATTTTAAAACAGAGTTTGCACCTAACCAACTTTTATAAAATGATTCGTTTGAAACTGTCCATCCTGCAGATACAGAACCAAATTGTCCCCAACGATTTTCAGGACCAAAACGTGAAGACGCATCTAAACGAATGGAGCCTGTTAAAAAATAACGGCTATTGTAACTATACACCGCTCTTCCTAAATAAGATAACAATGTAGTTGTTGATTTACCAGATCCACCTACTTTATAAAAATCTCCTAACACTGAACCACCACTAGTAATTTCTGGTATTAAATCATTGGTATAATTTTTTGCACCAACTGCAACTATATCAGTATTGGTTTCTTGTGCACTATATCCAACTAAACCATCAATACGATGTTTACCAAGTTGTTTTTTATAGTTCAAGGTAAACTCTCCTAGTATGTCTTGAGAAATTAAATTTTGTGCAGATGAATTTGCTGCTAATATAGACTGCGAAGAACCTGCAGGGTTTATACCATTACTTAAACTAGTTGGATAATAGTACTCGTATTTTTCATTATACGTTTCACCACCAACATTAAATTTTGCAGATAAATCTTTGCTAATTTGATACGTGGCATTAGCATTGTAAGTTGCTCTAGTTCCTTTGCGTGTAATATTTACGCGCTGTGCCAATGCTAAAGGATTTTCAATCCCTTGAAAAGAATAAGCAAATCCATCAGTTTGTGCACCTGCTCCTTTATCGGCAAGTATTAAACTTCCATCAGCATTAAATGCTGGAAAAATAGGCATATAAACTAAAGCTCCCAAAATTGGTCCTTGGTTAAAACGACCTTCTTGAACTTCTCTATTAGCATTATTAGTAATAAAAATGCTTGAAGAAACTTTCATTTTTTTCGAAACCTCAGCATCAATATTGGCCCTTAAATTTATTCTTCTTTGGTAAGTACTATTTAAAATACCTGGTTGATCTAAATATCCTCCACTAATTAAATATTTTGTAGATTCATTACCGCCCGAAAAAGACAAATTATGTTTTTGAACTAAAGCAGATTGGTATAAAACATCTTGCCAATCGGTATTGTATTTAGGTTGAATTTTGGCTTGAGTAGGAAAGTCATACAAATCTTTTAAAATACAAACAGAACAACCTGTTGCAGTTTGTCCTGCCTTTACAATACGCGTTGCATTATCGTCGGAGAAAAAACTATCATTCCAAGTAATTCCTTTTGAAATTAAAATGTCTTTGTAATTATTATTTCTACCATCCACAAACAAATCTGCAAACTGAGTAGCATCCAACATTTTAACTTTATTGGCTAATTGTTGACTACTTAGTTGATAATCGTATGTGAAAGTACCTTTACCAGCCTTACCTCTTTTAGTAGTAATTAAAACAACACCTGCAGAAGCTCTAGAGCCGTAAATAGCTGCAGATGCAGCATCTTTTAATATTTCAACAGATTCAATATCTTCAGGATTAATAAAAATATCATTACCAGAAGTGGCAGGATTATATCCATTTGTTGCATTTCCACCATTACCTTGGCCTTGACTTATATTACCACCAATAGCATATCCATCAATAACATACAATGGTTCAGAACTTGCATTAATTGAACCAATACCACGAACACGAATTTTAGCCCCAGAATAAGGGGCACCGCTAACTTGCGCCACTTGAACACCCGCAACTTTACCAACTAAAGCTTGACTAAGTGTTGAAGAAGAAAGATTCAGTTCAGATGCTTTAACACTAGAAATAGATCCTGTTAAATCTGATTTTCGTAATCTTTGATAACCAATTGTTACTTCTTCTAATTGCTTAACATCTTCTTTCAGCTTAATCATTAAAGTTGATGTGTTTGCAACAATTTCTTGCGACAAATAACCAATGGATGAAATTACCAACACTGCATTTTCATTTACTTCTAAACTAAAATAACCTTTGGCATCTGTAACAGTTCCTTTTTTTGCATTTTTCAATGACACACTAACTCCAACTAAAGGACGATTATTTTCATCAGTTACAGTTCCTGAAACTTTAATAGAACCTGAAACTATTGGGTTGTAAATTGTTGCATTTACAAAGTTTGATTTTGTTGAAAAAATACAAACTGCTAAAAAAATACAAAGCGCTTGTGCAAATACACTTAACTTTTTTGCTAAGTTACACAGTAGTTTTTTTTGTTGCATAAAGATGTTAAATTTTGGTTTATTAGGATTTTAAATGACCTACTTAATTAAAAGCTTATTTACATTATTCACTCGAGAAGACGTTACCGCAACTCCAGCATTTAATGAATTATTTAAAAACGCAAATCCTTCTAGTTCATCATTGCGTTCATTTATATCAATTATATTAATTACAGATTCTTTGCCGGAGGAGATTGATTTTTCTAAATCAACATAAGTAAATCGCCACTTTCTACCTTCTATTTGATTTTGAATAAGTACCAATATGCCTTTATCTGCTATCCAAAAAAGATTCTGTACCCAAGGAGAACAACTGAATTTTTTATACAAAACACCTTTGGCAGAAGTCCTTTTGGCAGTTTTTAATATTGAAGGATCATATAATCTAACTTCATTGAATTTATTGCCATAATCTGCAGTAGCAACAAACCATTTATTTTGATATTGCACATATTCTGGTCTTGTACCTTGAATACAAGTATCATCATCAATTGTATTCAATAAATTTCCATCTAATTTACCACTACGCTGCAATCCTTTCCAATCAATACAATAAATCACCGCTTTCCAATTTGTGCCCTCTTTATTTAATCTAATACTATTGCCAATAAAAACAGGTAATGACTCATGATAGGCAATTCCTGTAGGATGATTTATTAGATCTGAATCATTCAGCGTTAACCTCATTTCTTTATTAATGTACACCAAACTATCTCCTACCATTTTATATTCCCTTATCATTCCAACTTCTCTATCTCCATATAAAAAGGTCCTACCATTTTGAATGGAAACTCCCTGGCAAGCACCAAGTGAATCAATGGTTTGAGCATGTACAATTTTCATACTTTCAATAACTTTGAAAGAACTGAAAAAAGAAAGTACGCCAACAATAACAACAATTAAACTTTTCATGATGAATGATACTATTAAGGATCAATAGGTTCGTTTGGATTGATATGCAAGGCTTCTATTAAAGGATAAAACTCTAAAGCTGTTTCTGATATACGATTGCCATTTTTATAAGGCGCTAAATTCAACTCTTTCATACACCTTGGAATCATATTAGCAATCATAAAACTCTGCCCTTTAGTAGTACATGTTATGGCAGCTTTATTAAATGGCATACCATATCTAAAAATTAGTCTAACAGTATTTCTCATGTTAGTGGTAGTATGTCTTGCATGCGGGTCAATTATAATGGCACTAGCTGGAATTCCTAATTTTTCAATTAAATATTTTTTTTGTTCTGTTGCTTCACAAAAAGGTGTTTTATATGGATGAACTTTACCACCAGAACTAACAATAAAAGGTGCAAGACCTTGTTTGTACAATATTGCTGCCAGTTTACAACGTAATTTACCTTCTGCGCTTAAAGCTTGTTTTGGATCATCTGGCCCGGCCCCAGGAATAAGTATAACTGAATATTTAAAATTATTCCAATTAATATTTTTTATTTTATCAACTGCCAATTTGTTTTCGCCTTTATCCATAGGTTCAAAATCAGCAGCTTGTTCTCTTTCATTCACATCTAAAAAAAGTAAGGCAGCAGAAAGTTTGGTTGTAAAAAATAATTTATTTGCTGTATTTTCTAATGATAAAACCGAAGCCGAATTATATAAAAAACCAACATAATTAGCAGCAAATTTAGATGGATTAGCAGGGTCTTTGGTATTAAAGCTAATTGAATCAATCAATGGATAATTTGGCTTATCACCACCGCCATAAACACTTACACAATAATTAATTCCTTTAGCGTCTTGTTCCCAAGCTTTACGGAGTAATTCCTTAGCAGAAAGACTATGAAACAACACATAACAACCAGATGGAATTAAATGATTTTGCACTAATTTACCTAGTGCATTGTTTGGTTGATAAAGCTCTAAAAGTCTATCGCCAATTGATTTAATATCAGTTTCCGAAAAAATAAAGTTATTTAACAAACAAGCACCGTTTCTACCACAATTAATTAAAGAATTATTTAAAGAATCGGTATATTTTTTTGTTATTTGTGATAAAATTAAATCGTTTTCAAGAAGCTTTTTTGCATCTGGCAGTTCTGAAAACAATGTTAGCAAATAATAGTTTTTTGACTCGATGAATTTATTGCCATTTATTAATTTGTAACTAGCACTAGGCGAATTCAATTGTGCATAAGAACTACCAGAAAAAATCAATAATATTAAAATGATTCCAATGACTAATTTTTGTTTAGAATAGCTGCGCATTAGAGATGATTATTTTTACAAAAAAACTGCTTTTAAGTATAAAATGTATCCCACTCTTAATAGGTAATATTAAAATAGTAATTGAATAACATTTTGGTAACATTGCGTTTTATTTAAATTAATTTTAGAATTCTAATTACGTGATTGCTAAAGGAATAGATGATTTTTTATCTATTTCAAGCTTTTAGACAATTTAATAACCTTAAGTTAACCCTGTGTTCATATTTGCATAATTAATGAGTAGTCACTTTGATAAACTTTAGTGAATGAAATATTATGCAGTAGTATTATTTGTATTTTTTAATACATTAGTTAATGCTCAAACCAATTCAAACCCTCCAAATATTTTTATTATCACTACAGATGGCTTTAGATGGCAGGAAGTCTTTAAAGGAGCAGATTACAAAATAATAAGCGATACCAATTACGTTAAGGACACATCACTAATGATTGATCAATTTTGGAGTGATGATTTAGTTGAGAGAAAGAAGAAATTGATGCCTTTTTTCTGGAACGTTATTGCTAAAAAAGGCACCTTAATTGGTAATCGCGACTATGGCAATGATGTTAATGTTGCGAATCTATTTAAAATATCTTATCCTGGCTACAATGAAATACTTACAGGTTTTGCTGATAGAAAATTCATCCCAAACCTTACTGTGAGAAATAAGAATTCAAATATTCTTGAATTCTTAAACAACTGTAATGGATATGCTGGAAAAGTTGCTGCGTTTAGTTCATGGAATTTAATGCCCTACATATTAGATGAAAAGCATAATAATTTTTCGGTAAATAGTGGTTATGAAATGCTAGATGAACAGAACGATTCAACAAATATGCTTATAAATTCTGTACAAAATAGTGTTGAAATAAAATCACACACTCGCTTCGACTTACTAACCTATGCAAGTGCAAAAAATTATATTGAACAAAAACATCCCAAAGTACTTTTCTTAGGGCTAGGAGAAACAGATGAATTTGCACACAAAGGACAATACGATCAATACTTACAAAAAGCCAAACAGGTAGACCAAATAATTGCAGAATTATGGTATTACGTTCAAACAGATCCATTTTACAAAGGGAATACCACATTTATAATTACAACCGACCATGGCAGAGGCAGTAAAACTTCTAAATGGAGTCAGCATGGATTTTGGGTAAAAGGATCTGGAGAAACTTGGATGGCTATGATAGGCCCTGGAATTGCAGCAGAAGGTGAAAGAAAGATTAAGGGAGAATTGTATTTAAAACAAATAGCTTCAACTATAGCCCTTTTAGCCGACGAAGATTTTCGTGCAGGAGACCATCCTGTAGCGGCACCAATTCCATTAACTAAGGAATCTACAGTAACACCTATTACCACTATTCCAACAAATGTGAAACCAACAACCATCAGTATAAATAACAAATAAGAATGCCAGCATTCATTTTAAAATTTGTTTCTGAGTATGGATATCTGGCCATTTTTTTAGTAGTCTTAATACAAGAGCTTGGAATGCCAGGACCGCCAAATGAAATGATCCTTTTATATTTTGGTTGGTTGATAAGAGAAACTGGATTGTCTTATCCACTTGTTATTTTGCTAGTTACCATTGCAGATATTATTGGGTCGTATACTATATACGTTTTATTCTTTTATGGTTCAGAATGGCTAGCTACTATTAAACCAAAATGGATTAAACTACCGAATAAAAAAATTGAATCTTTAAAAATTAGTGTGGCTGCTCATAATGGAAGGAACATTTTTGTAGCAAAATTAACCCCATTTGTAAGAAGCTATATTCCTGTTGTTGCGGGGATGCTAAATATTGAACCAGTTTTTTATAGGCGTATTATTGTTATCACTGCTATCATTTGGACCGGCGGATGGGTGACTGCAGGGTGGCTACTAAATTTCAAATTTTAGTCTAATTACAGCTACTTTCCTTTTTATAATTCTGTTTGTATAAATTTGATTGATGAATCAAGCAAATTTATATGATGTAATTATAATTGGTGCCGGACCCATTGGAATAGCATGTGCTTTAGCATGCAATAAAAATAATCTTCATTATTTAGTAATAGAGAAAGGTTGTTTGGTTAATTCATTATATAATTACCCTCAAAACATGACTTTTTTTTCAACTTCTGAAAAACTTGAAATTGGAAATATTCCTTTTGTATGTACGAATGCAAAACCAACAAGAAATGAAGCTTTAGAATACTATAGAAGAGTAGCTAAAGTAGCCAATTTAAACGTTCGTTTATTTGAAGAAGTAATTACTGTTAGTGACCAAAAGAACAATAGCTACTTAGTTGAAACAAATAAAGGAAATTACTCTTCTAAAAATATTATCATATCCACAGGCTTCCACGATATCCCCTATTTATTAAATATCCCTGGCGAAAACTTACCAAAAGTTACCCATTATTATAAAGACCCACATTTTTATGCGTTTCAAAATATAATTGTAGTTGGAGCAAATAATTCTGCTGTTGATGCTGCATTAGAAACTTGGCGAAAGGGTGCCAATGTTACAATGATCATACAAAATGAAACAATTGGTACTAGAGTAAAATATTGGGCAAGACCAGACATTATAAATAGAATTGAGGAAGGATCCATAAAAGCATATTATAATTCTACGATTAAAGAAATAAAAGAAACTAGCGTAATAATTAATTCGCCTCAAGGCATCATAGACATCCCTAATGATTGGGTGATTGCAGCAACGGGCTATCAACCTAATTTAACCTTTCTTGAAAAAATAGGCATTGTTTTATCGGATGATGCAATTAAGAAGCCCTATTATGACGAACAAACACATGAAACCAATAAAAAAGGCATTTACTTAGCAGGCGTAATTTGTGGTGGCATTAACACACATAGTTTGTTTATTGAAAATTCAATTGAACATGCCAATAAAATTGTAATGGCAATAATGAAAAATTAAAATTTAAATCTGGAGAGGCAATATTATTTCAATTAAAACAAATATATCTTATCTTTAATATATAAACCCCCGTAAGTAATTTGTTATTTAAATGATAGATTGTTAAATGATCGTTTTATGAATGCCTCCAACGATTCTCTAGAACAAAAATTAACTAATTCACTAAACATAATTACTGAGCAAAATCAACGGTTAGTTAATTTTTCATATATCGTATCTCATAATCTTCGTTCTCATACAAGTAACATTAAAACAATCATTGGCTTTTTACAAGAAACAACTAACGAAGCAGAAAGATTAGAACTACTAACGCATTTACAAACCGTTTCTGATTCACTAGATAATACTTTGCACAATTTAAACGAAGTAGTTGCCATACAAACAGTAAAAGATTTAAGTATTGAGCCAATAAATGTGTGCGATTTTATTAAAAAAGTAATAGCCGTATTAAGTGAACAAATTGCATTAAAAAAAGTATCTATCATTAACAAAGTCCCAAAAGATTTTTTAATCAATTATAACCCTGCTTATTTTGAAAGTATCATTTTAAATGTTATTTCCAATGCAATAAAATATAGTTCTAATGAAAGACCACCCATAATAATATTAGCACTCGAATTCAATCAAAATAGAAATATTTTAAGCATTTCAGATAATGGAATAGGAATTGATTTAGAAAAATATGGCGAGAAATTATTTGGCTTATACAAAACTTTTCATGGCAATAAAGATGCTAGAGGAATAGGATTGTTTATAAGTAAGAATCAAATTGAAGCTATGAATGGAAAAATTGAAGTAGAAAGCAAATTGAATATAGGAACCACTTTTAAAATTCATCTATAATGAAAGCCATACAAACAGTTTGTGTAATAGATGATGACCCTATATTTCTTTACTTGATTAAAAAAACCATTGAAAAATCTGGGGTTTCAAACACTACAGTTTTGTATGAGCATCCAAATGAAGCTTTAGAATCTTTAAAAAAAATAATTTTAGCGCAGGGTATATTTCCAGAAATAATTTTATTAGATATTAATATGCAATATATAGATGGATGGGAGTTTTTAGACACCCTATTACCCTATGTAATTGTAGCAGGAATTAAAACATCCATTTATATAGCCAGTTCCTCAATAGCAGTCGAAGACAAATTAAAAGCAAAAACCTATCCTGCCGTTAAAGGCTATTTAGCAAAACCAATAAATAGCGAGAAATTATTAGAAATCATAAATGGATTTGGGCTATTTAATAACTAGACTGCCCGCCTAAATATTTAGCCCTTCTACTAGCTTTTATAGCTTTTGTATCGCCGGCGGCAATTTTTTCAGCACCAATATTTCGGCCATTTGAAGGACATCCGCTAGCATTACTCCTTCTAAATAAAAAGCAGCCACTAATTATCCAACTGCAACAAACAATAAAGAATATTTTTTTCATTGGTGCGGTGTTTGGTACTATAGTGGTTTTAGAGGTTTAAATTACGGGATAAAATTTAATTACGGTATTAAAAACATTCTTAGACTTCTCACTTATACGCTAATTCATCTTTTTTTCATTCTATGTTTTTTGTAATAATGCAAAAAACTGAGGCCCCTAGTGCTAGAGGCCTCACTTGTATTTTTTAAAACTTGAACATTATTTCATCAATTCAGCAATACCTGAATTATCATACCTTAAATATTCAGCCATCAGTTTGCCATCTTTTATATTATTAAGTACATTGAATCTAACAACTATACTTTTACTGCCTTTAGTGAGTGTGTAATTTTGGTATGAAATTACATAACTAGTTTTTCCATTAGAAATTGGAGTTAGATACACAGTCTCCCATATAGCACCAATTTTATTAAGTTTCCAAACAATTCCTTTATCGTGCATTGCTTGAATCCCTGCTACATTTTGTGTTAAATTTGCAGAATCGTTATTATCATGAAATATAACATCACTAGTATAGCAATTTTTATAAGCAGTTGTATCATTATTTACTAATGCATTTGCTGCTTTTCTAACTAAATTAGTATTAGCTGAACTATCTATGGTATATCCAGTTGCATTAGATGGAACAGTTTGACCATCTGTTTTTGTTTCTTGGTTTGTACAAGCAATTAATGATGCTGATAATATTAAAATTGAAATTATTTTTTTCATATGCGTGGGTTTAGAAATAGATTATAATCCATTTCAATGAATAATTAGGTGAGTGCTAATAGTGATTACAAGAATTGTAAATAGAGTTATTGCGTTAATATTGCAATAGAGTGAGTGATTTA
>Ga0304728_1001249_pt1 | contig 18344 bp, 17 predicted proteins | sample C_130625_MF_Meta_FD_190476 | JGI IMG/M metagenome (GOLD analysis project Ga0304728, IMG submission 190476) | Freshwater microbial communities from Lake Croche, Canada to study carbon cycling - C_130625_MF_MetaG (v2) (version 2) | ecosystem: Environmental > Aquatic > Freshwater > Lake | place... | reverse complement strand
TAGGCATTTGGTTTTGCTTCAGAAATGAATAATCTGCATCTTGTGGAGCGATGATCATCCCAGTGACTCTGCGCTGAATAAACCCTTGAACTAATTCATTTTCTCGCACTAATTCCCCATGGGTGCTACCAACAATTACGCCAATTCCGTGTTCATTTGCAACTGCTTCTACCTCTTCGACTAACTCTGCAAAGAATGGATCACCGATCTTTGGAACAACGACGCCAATTACTCTGTCTACGCCAGTTCGAAGTGATCGGGCAATAATGTCTACCTGGTAGCCAAGGTCATTCATCTTCTTTTGGACCCGCTCACGCGTTTCATCACTCACACGCTCATCGTTATTGAGAACTCTAGATACCGTTTTAATACTTGTTTGTGCAGCTTCTGCGACATCAATGAGGCGGACTCGCTTATTCATCTGTGCGGCCATTCAAAATTTCTAGTACACGTGCCTTCTCAAATCCACCAGCACGGTAGGTCTCACAGGATGCAGCCGCTGTTGCCATTCCGTACTTAATTGCTTCTTTCCAATTTGTTTCAGTTTGATGTGTTTCATAATAAATGGCAAAACCGGCTACAAAGGAATCGCCCGCGCCCACAGCGCTCTTATAGCGATCAGGAGAAATAATAAAAGCTGGTAACCACCAGTGCTCATCTGCATTCTTAAAAGCGCAACCGTGCGCGCCTGCAGTCACAATAATATTTTTTCCCACTTGACCAAATAACGCCTCAGCAGCCGCTAGCGCTCTCATGGAAACATTGTCATCGTTTGGAACAAAAAGATCGCCAGATTTATTACTTATCATGGCTTCAGCTTCTTCAAGATTAGGTGAAATAAAATCTAGGACCTCGTTATTGCGAGATTTGAAAGCTGCAGGAGATGTATCCACAAGAAGTTTGCCGCCGGCGCCATTAATGGTTTGAGCTAAGCGGTCAATTGCATTCTCTGGGTGATTACTCGGAAGGCTTCCCATCATTAAAACAATTTCATCTTTTTGAGTTTTCTTCGCTGCGGCAACGCAGTACTCATCCCAATTCTTCTCCGTGATATCTGGACCAAGTCCATTAAAGACTGTAATCGCGGAAGAAGCTTCTTCATTCATAATGATTGCTTTTCTTACTTCGCCCTCTATCTCTAAGTACTCAACATCATGGCGTTCAGAATCTAAAAGCCCCCTATAGAAATCACCCTCGTGGGTTGGGAGCATGAGATAAAGATGCGGATCCACACCCATTGTTTGGCAAGCTCTTGCCACGTTTATTCCCTTGCCACCTGCCGTTGTTTCATTCTTAATTGCCCTATGTACGCTTCCGTGTACGAGCTGTTTTACCCACATCGTGATGTCTATGCATGGATTGGGATTAAGTATCAGCATAAGTAGGTAATCGTTGTCATAATGGGAAACTCTACTTTTTTACGTATGGGTCTGTCAATGACATATAAGTAATGAGGCCCCCAGATTGCTCTGGAGGCCTCATTTAGTACTTCGTTAACTAGAAGTTAACTAATCAGCACTTGTCCCTATATTGAGCAGCAACACCGGCAGGGGTATTGATGTTCTTCATTGTAAGGATTGTGAAACCGGTTTGTACCTTGTGTGGTGAAACAGTTGTTCCCTTAAGGGCAGCAATTGCATTATCTACACCGGTTGAACCGATTGTTGCAGGTTGTTGCGCGATAAGAGCTTGAACAGTTCCAGCCTTAAGTGCAGCAACTTGATCTGAACCAGCATCGAATCCAACAATCTTTACTTTGCCAGACTTTCCTGCTTGCTTGATACCAGCAGCAACACCTTCAGCTGAGAATAGGTTTGTTGCGAATACGCCAACAATATCCTTGTTCTTAGCTAGTGCAGCTGTGATGATGCGCTGAGCAACAGCTGGCTCATTGTTTGAGTATTGGACACCGATGTAGTTGAACTTCTTGTCCTTGTTTGCTGAATCAGCGAAACCGTTAACGCGAGCGTCAACTGAGCTAACTCCAGGTGATGTACTTACTACAAGAACCTTTCCACCCTTAGGTGCAAGACCCTTGATAGCTGTAAATGCAGCTTTACCGCCACCGTAATTGTCTGATGCGATCTCAGAAACTGCCTTTGAAGGATCACCAATTGTTGTATCAACTAGAACAACCTTGATTCCAGCAGCAATAGCAGCCTCAATTGGCTTCTGAAGTGCTGAAGTATCGTTTGGAGCAATCAAAATTGCATCTGGCTTTGAAGCCACAACGCTGTTAAGTACTGGTGTTTGGATTGTTGCATCCCACTTTGCGCCACCTTGTGTGGTGATTGTTGCGCCACCCTTGGCTGCTGCTGCTGCAACTCCGCAACCCATGGTTACGTAGAATGCATCGCCGGCTACACCTTGGATAAATGTGATCTTGTAGTCAGCAGCATTAGCGGCAGTGCCGAATGTTGAGACTCCAAGTGCAATCGCTGAAGCTGCAGCGATTATTGATAGCTTCTTAGTCTTCTTCATGCATTTCCCTTTCATGAGGTGCTCTTTTTAGAGCGTTTCTTGAGGCTTTTTCCGCCTCCATCTGCGGCGTTACGACGAGCATTGTCGACGTAAACAGCAGCCACCAGAAAGACACCGACAACAACGTTTTGCCAAAAAGGCACGACGCCGATGATGATGAAGCCAGTCTGGAGAACTATCGGTATAAAGAGACCAATCATGGTCCCGAAAATGGTTCCATACCCACCGAAGAGGCTGGTTCCACCAATCACAACACCAGCGATTACTGTCAATGCAGTATTCGACTGGCCCGCGATTGTCGTTTGCTGATACATAGCAAGGCTCATAATTCCGCCAATACCAGCTGTAAATCCCATAAGTGAATAGACATAAATAAGTTGGCGATTCACATTAATACCAACACGCCTACAAGCCTCTGTGTTAGAACCAACGGCGTATGTCAGTAGTCCAAATTTAGTTTTATGGAGAAGTATTCCTCCCAGAATAACTACAACTACAGCAATCACTCCAAGCACTGGAATTTGCTTGTAAATATTTCCAAAACCAATTTTGTCCACTAACTCAGGAGTTGCGCCACGCAGGTCAATTCCACCTGTGATGATTTGTGAAACACCAAGCGCTGCGCTGAGTGATCCAAGAGTCACGATGAAGGCAGGAACCTTTGCAATCGAAACTAGCCAGCCATTGAGAGCGCCCCATGCGGTTGCAACTACGACTGCAACAAAGATACCCATGAATGTTGTGCCCCAGCCTTTAGCCCCAGCAGCAACAATCGCCTTACAAGCGATAACGCTACTAAATACCAAAACGCTGCCAACGGATAGATCAATACCAGCAGTGATAATCACAAAAGTCATTCCAACACCCAAAACAGCAAAGACTGAAATGTTGATAATGATGTTTCTTAAATTGAACAGAGTGAAAAATGTACTTGGCGCAATAGCACTAAAGATTGCAGTAATAACAAAGAGCACTGAAACAATCTGAAAAGTTTGTGTCTTAGGAATGCGCTTTAAGAACGATTCTTTTTCCTCCGCAAGGATCCCGAAATCACTCTTTGGATCACCGTTTGTATTTGTAAACATTGACATTTAGTTGCTCACTTCATCTAGGCGGCCAGTCATTGCGCCAACGAGCTCTTCAAGGTTTGTCTCTGAGGTTTTGTAATCAGCAATTGTGAGGCCACGGCGCATAACCTGCACGCGGTCTGAAATCTCTAAAACTTCTGGCATCGAGTGGCTAATGAAAACAATTCCTATTCCTTTGTCGCGAACACGGCGAACAAGGTTAAGAACATTCTTCTTCTGCACAACACCTAAAGCTGCGGTTGGCTCATCAAAGAAAAGTACTTTGGTCGCCCAAGCAGCAGATCTGGCAACAGCAATACTCTGGCGCTGTCCGCCCGACATTGATCCTGTGCTCGATGTGAGCGAGCGCACCGTCGCACCTAAATCGCGAAATGCATCTTCGCTTCCCTTGCGCATCACTTCGTGATCTAAAAATCCAAACTTTCCTAAGATTCCTTTGCGTGGAACTTCTCGGCCCAAATACATATTTTGGACTGCATTCAAATGTGGGCAGAGCGCTAAGTCTTGGAACACTGTTTCAATACCAAAATTTCGTGAATCAGATGGTGAGTGAAAAGTAACTGCCTTACCCTCAATTAATATTTCGCCTTCATCCGGTTGCTCGGCGCCAGAAAGAATTCTTACAAGAGTACTTTTTCCTGCACCGTTATCACCGATAAGAGCTGTTACTTCTCCTGGCTTAACATTGAAGTTACATCCACGAAGTGCCTCAACATGACCATAACGTCTAACAATTCCTTTTGCTTCAAGGGCGTAAGTCATGATCTCTTAGCTGCTCCATCCTCGTTAGTGTCAAAATCTTTGACAACGTTGTCACAATAACTAGTCAATTTATTCTGTAAATCACCTTGGGTCAAGGTTTTTGCCCGTAAACGCGCAATCGTTACCTAAAAGTTATCTTTGATCTGAGGAGGGAAATCCTTGGAGCCATCGATATTAATATGCCCAAAGGCTGGGGCTTGAGGATTCGTTTTTGCCAAGTAAGCGTCCATGTCAGCGACTTTTCCCTTGTCACGTTTAAGTCCTCGACCTTTAAGTCGAGCGGCTCTCAGAGTATTTGAAATATTTACCCAGACTAATTTAGGGATAACTCCTTGCTCTTCAAAAGGCCTCTTGATTTCTTTCCAGACATTTTCATCTGCGATCTGTTTAGTGAAGGGCCCAACGATTACCAAAGACTTACCTTGGTTAAACTCGACCAACGCTCGCTCCAATAAATCCTGATACCGCGCTGGTGCCATGGTTGATAAAAAATTTTCCATCCCAAGCTCACGTAGTGCGGACTGATTGCTGGCAATGAGTTGCTCTAAAGTGTCGTCGAGGTCAAGGATTTGAAGATTACGTGCCCCTGCAAGCGCTTTAGCAAATTTTGTTTTCCCCGACGCTGCTGCGCCGCTCACAAAAAAAACTTCTTGCAATTAAACGTTGCCCTTAAAAGTAAAATCCAAATCAAATTCACGACTATCTCCTGGAGCAACATCGGGAGCTGGACCAGCATGTGAATTGTCCTTAGCTCTTCCAAGCAAACCTGTTGTTGATGGTTCTAAGCCTTGAACATAAAGTGCCTCGCAAGCATTTCTCCATTGCATAAAGTGTGGAAGTTGAGTGCCATCCCACTCCAAACGCATCGTCATATCTCCACGATCTGCAGTGTTTGGATTTGTTAATTCAACCCACTGCTTTCCCTTAGGTGCATTCCAATCCCAGACACGTTCAACATCTTTTGGTGTTGGAGCAGGCATCGTTGTTGGGTCGACGCCCTTCGCAGAATCGATGCATCCAAGTAGTTCGGTGCACGATGTACTGACTTTTGAGCCTGGAGCTAAAAATGGCCAGCCTAGGTTGATGTGATACAAAACTTGTATCGGCTCTTCAATATAACCATCGTTGCGCACAGAGTCGGAAAAGTGGAACTTGGCTTCGCCAAAATTCATTGTAATTCTGCGGGTCATCACAAGGTGCTCTCCAAAAGCGGCTGCTTGACGAACCTTTGCTTGCACTTCAATTGTGCCCTTATCCCAATCAACATTGATCTTTTCAATCGTTGTTGGTGAAAGTGAGATAAAGCCTCCAGTAAACCTACGTTCTCCGGTTATTGCTGGGTGCAAGTGGCGGTTGGGATGAGTTACTGGACCTCCAACATGGTCGATACCGATTGTCGAAAGAAAGCCACCTTGCCAATTGCGAAGCCATCCCCAACCATCTGGTTCAACCGCTGAAGGATGAAAAGAGTGAGCATGACGAAAACCGGCTGGTGAAACCCATTGCGTTGGAATACCCCGATACAGAACGCGGCCTATATCAAAACCTCGGTCAACGAGAATTTCGATTTCAAGTTCTCCGTTGCGGATGCGCAAAATGCGCTGATCAAGCATGTCGCCATCCATCGCACGAAAGAGCTCGCAGCCAATGGCTTGCTGGGGGTGGCTAGTGATTTTACGAAAATCGTTACGGTCACCGCTCATACCAAAAAGTTTCATGCGGTTACCTTAATACTACTGATCGGGATTTAGCCAGAGTTTTAAAAAGTAATAACTACTTTGTGGGCAGTCTTATCACTTCGCAGGGTCTCCAGTGCTTTTCCATACTCATCTATTGTGAAGCGGTGAGTGATCAGCCCGGTAGTTTTTAGACGCCCAGATTCTAAGGCGGCCAAGGTAGCGGGGAATGTATCGATTTCCGCAAATGAACCTTGAATTGTTATCTCTCTATGAAAGACATCGAAGGCATTAATTCTGAAGGTGTCATCAGGCTCAGCCACACCGTAAACCATGAAGGTGCCACCGCTGCGTGTGAGTGGAACACAGATCTCTGCCACTTCCATAGATCCTGTTGCTTCAACAACAATGTCATATCCACTCGGTGAAGCTTTAAGGAGATCTTCTTTAGTCTTAGCAACATTTTTGCGATCCATAAGATACGTCTTATCGGCGCCTAGCTTCTTTGCAGCATCTAATTTAAATTGAGTTGAGCCAGCAACAGTCACAGAGGCCGCTCCTGAGGTAGCCATCAATTGAGCGAGTAGCTGACCTGTTGGTCCAGCGCCAAAAATAAGCGCTTTAGTTCCAGGAGTAATCTTGAGCATTTGAGCCCCATGCATAGCGCACGCTGCAGGTTCTGCAAACATCGCATCTTCGGCAGACAACTTTCCTACCTTAAAAACTAAATCCTGTGTTGCAATCATGTACTCAGCAAATGAGCCAGGCCAGTTCGTTCCAAGTCCTTTGCGGTTATGGCAAAGGATTGGCTTACCTTCACGGCAAAATTCACAATCACCACAGCTGACAACTGGGTTAACTGTTACTCGGTCCCCTTCCTTAAATTGGCTTACGCCTGCTCCGAGGGATGAAATTGTTCCCACCATTTCATGGCCTGGAATCAGAGGAAATTCTGCAAGAAAGTCGCCTTCATGAATATGCAGATCTGTTCCACAAACTCCGGCTAATTCAACCTTAATTAAAACTTCACCGGCTTGCGGGGTAGGGGTCGGGATTTCTTTGACGGTGAAATTTTTGGCTGAGTCATAGACAACGGCTTTCATGAATTCTCCAAGTAGTAGGTGAGTCGGGTGCCGAAAGTATTACACCCCTAATCTGGAATTACCACTAAACTTTTTCACATGAGCTATGAACTTCAAGATTTGAGCGGGAAAGTCGTCGTAATTACTGGGGCAACTTCTGGAATTGGCCGAGAGACAGCTCGAGGTATGGTCGCGCAAGGTGCAAAAGTTGTCTTAAATGCTCGCAAAGAAAATGACCTCAAAGCACTATGCGAAGAACTTACAGACAAGAGCGCCACATACGTTGCTGGGGATTGCTCAGATCCAGAAGTCTCACGGAGGATTGCTGCAGCTGCAGTTGAAAAATTTGGAACGATTGACATTCTGGTTCCCAACGCTGGTGTTGGTCTCTATGGTTCAATCTTTGATTGGTCAGATGATGAAATAAATAGCATGATCCGTACAAACTTTGAAGGAACAGTCCATCTTGTTCGTGGGTGCGCTAAAACTTTGGTTGAAAAAGGTGCGGGTGACATCATCATTGTCTGCTCAGTTGCTGGGTATTACGGCGCAGCTAAAGAAGCAGTGTATGCCGGAACAAAACATGCTCAAGTTGGTTTAGCCGCAGGACTAGATCGAGAGCTTCGTGAAAAAGGAATTCGAGTTTCACTCGTTGCACCTGCCGGCGTCTCAACAAACTTTGCTATGGGAACAGGTCGCACACCAGGTATGCCACGGCTTGATGTTTACTTAAAGCCAGAAGAAGTAGCAGCGCAAATTATCTATATCGCTCGTCAACCTCGTTCAGTGCGCACAACTCTCATGACACTTTGGTCAATGGACCAACAGAGCAGCTAGTTTTAACTAAAGCGAATAAGAACTTTGATTTGATCTCCTGCAATTGCAGTATCAAAGGCTTTTTGTGATTCTTCTTTAGGAAATACTGAAGTGACAAAATCAAGCGCGTTAAATCCCTTTGTACCAATGATTTTGATGGAATCTTCATAGTCTGCAGGCAAATAGGTCGCAGACCCCTGAATACGAATCTGGTGATCTTGAATGATAGGTAGAGGGATTGTTACTTCTTTTGCTGGAACCCCAACAACCATGACTGTGCCTGCTTTATCAGCCATCGCAATAGCCTGTGAGATCGTGTGCTGAATAGCTACACAATCAAAAACAATATCAACACTCTCACCAAATTCAGCGCGCACATCGTTCGGTAAAGTGGAACTGCCTGCATCTAGTACTACATCTGCGCCAAGTCGCTTGGCACGATCGCGCTTGCCAGGAAGTAAATCGGTCATAACAATTTTCTTTGCATTAAAGTGTTTTGCAGCAACAAGAGTAAGCAAGCCGATTGTTCCACAACCAATGATTGCTACTGTCTTACCCGTCAGATCTTTATTGCCAACACATGAAAGCTTTACAGCATGTACAGGTGTTGATAAAGGCTCGATTAACGAAGCAGCCTCATCACTAAAAGATTCAGGTACTTTATGGAATCTTTTTGCTGAAAGAGTCCAGTAATCAGCCATTCCACCTTGTTCATAGCCACAACCAAAGAAACGCAAGTTTTCACAGAGGTTTTCATTTCCATTCTTGCAGTTCTTGCAGTCCCAGCATGGAAGATCGGGTTCAACAGTGACGCGTTCACCCACAGAGAATCCTTTGACGTCCGGTGCAATTTCTCGAATGATTCCAACAACTTCATGACCTGGCTTATATGGAAGCGGAACAAATGGGTGATGGCCTTGCAGAGCATGCATATCAGAGCCACATACGCCAGTAACAAGAGTTTGAACAAGAATTTCACCAGGCTGCACTTGTGGCTTTTCGACTTCCTGCAGCGTGACTGTGTTAAGGCTTGTCGCAACTAATCTTTGCATTTAATCCTCTGATCTATTGATAAAAATAAATGATTAAGTTTTTCTGGCGGAGACGAAGAGATTTGAACTCTTGAAGGGTTTTACCCCTTACCTCGTTAGCAGTGAGGCGCACTCGACCGGGCTATGCGACGTCTCCTCGTGCTGGATCAGTTTACCTCCTCGAAGCCACCCTCCTAAATCCCTTGAGATAGGCGGGTATAGAGCCTGTTCTTTATTTAAGAATTCCTTTTAAAGTCTCCTGCGCTCCAACCTCATGCAACGAACCAAGAGCCGACAAATAGGGAAGAGCGAATCGAGGCTCATTAGCAAGATCACCGAAGAGCTTCTTATTTTCAATGAAGGCTTTTGGATTACCTTTTTGACTCTTTGCGATTGAGATGAGCTCATCCTTGAGAGGGTCGACTACTTCGATTGGCTTACCTAACTCATCAATTGCTTCGTCGTAGCGCGCCCAACTAGCAACAATTGAAGCACTCAATTTAACCTCGCCATCTTTTTTAAGATTATCTAGAACAACAGGCAGCAACCATTTAGGAATTCTGTCTGACGATTCCGCAGCTAAGCGGGCAACTGTGTCTAGAACTTGCGAATTGGAAAAGCGTTCGATGAGTTGCGCTTTATAGGCAGCAAGGTCGACTCCTGGTACAGGCAAGAGAGTTGGTGTTGCTTCCTCATCCATATAACGTTCAAGTAATTTCCTAATCAATGGGTCGCCCATTACCTCGTGAACATAATGGTAATTACTGAGCCGTCCGAAGTAGCAAAGGCCTTGATGGCTTGCATTAAGTAGACGCAGTTTCATAAGTTCGTATGGCATAACATCTTTAACCATTTGTACGCCAGCTTTTTCAAAAGGTGGTCTGCCAAGTGGGAAATGATCTTCAATCACCCATTGAAAGAAAGGTTCGCATGCTACTGGCCAGTGATCTTCAAGTCCCAGAGTATTTTTTGCTAGATCAATATCTGCCTGGGCGGTGACAGGAGTTATCCGATCAACCATGGAATTAGGAAAAGCAACATTGATCTCAATCCACTTTGCAAGTTCGGCATTTTTTAGTTTTGCAAAGGCAATAAACATCTTCTTTGCAACATCTCCATTACCTTGGATGTTGTCAGAGGACTGAACAGTAAATGGTGGAATCCCAAGTTCACGGCGACGGCGTAATCCTTCGGTGATAAAACCAAAAGCAGATACAGGTGCTTCATCCGTAGATAAATCATGAGAAACACCGGGGGTGTTAGGGTCAAACTCTCCGGTAAGGCGGTCAAAGCTATAACCACCCTCTGTGATGGTCAGTGAAACGATGCGAATTGCGGGATTAACTAGTTGAGCAAGGACTACCTCAGGATCATCTGGCGCGAAATGGAAGTCAATGATGCTTCCTATAACTTGATAATCAAATTTGCCGTCCCCATGTTTTGTAATAAGCGTATAGAGACCATCTTGAGGCTTTAGCGCATCGCGCATCTTAAAATCTTGAGGCAATAGTCCAACTCCGATAATGCCCCAGTCTTGAGCAACACCTTGAGAGAGCAGACGATCAATTGTTAGTGCTTGGTGTGATCGATGAAAAGCACCCACTCCAAAGTGGAGAATCCCAGGAGTAATTGACCCTCGATCGTATTTTGGAGTTTCGACCGAATCTGGAACTGCCGCAAGAGTTGTGTTGGACAGTCTTGACATTACTTCACAGCGCCCAGCGATAGTCCACGCACAAGTTTGTCCTGCGCTGTCCAGCCTGCGATAACAACAGGCAGAGATACAACAATTGAAACAGCAGCAAGATGAGCAAAGAAGAGTCCTTCTGATGTTACGAAGCCAACTAAATAAACGGGAGCAGTTGCCGCGTGGAATCCAGTCACATTAATCGCTAATAGGAATTCATTCCATGAAAAGATGAAACAAATTAGCGCTGTAGAGGCCAAACCAGGCAAGGAAATAGGTGCAAGAACTTTATACAGAATAGTTCGTGTTGATGCGCCATCTAGAGATGCGGCTTCTACAAGTTCTGGTGGAATTTCCTTTAAAAATGAACGAAGCATCCATACGGACAACGGCAGATTCATACTCACGTAAAGCACGGTAAGCGCCCAAATATTATCGAGTACGTGCAACCGCTGAAGTATCAAATACAGAGGTAATAAAGCAGCAATCGGAGGTAAAAACTTGGTACTCAAGAAAAATGTAAGCACATCTTTACTCTTATAAATTGGTTTAATCGAGAGTGCGTAAGCCGCTGGATACGCCAACATCAAGACAATAAGTGTTGAGCCAATTGAGGCAATTGCTGAGTTCAATAAAAATGTAGTGGCACCTTTTTGGAAAACCGATGTGTAATTATCAAAACTGATGCTTGCAAACCACTTTGGTGGAAATGTTCCTGCATCTTTTTCTTGTCTAAATGAGATCAACAAAATCCAAAAGATAGGAAAGAAGAAAGCAAGGGAAATAAACCACGTCAAGCTCGTTAAGCCAGACTTAGAGAAGAACTTAGCCTTACTCTGCTTCATCATTTATCTGACTCCAAAATATCTTTAGTAAACCTGAGAGCAAGTGTGGAGAGCGCAATCGTGATAAATACAACGATTACACCCGCTGCCGCTGCTTCTCCGTATTCATATTTTCTAAACATTGTTAAGTAAATTTGATAAGGAATGATCGTAGAATCTGTTCCTGGTCCACCTTGAGTGATCGTAAATACGAAATCCATGCTCTGGACGATGTAGATCGTTCCCAGAATGATGGAGAGTTGAATGTATTGACGCAAATGTGGGAATGTCATCTTTGAGAAAAGTTGCCAAGTTCCTGCCCCATCGACAGCCGCAGCTTCAAGAATTTCTGGTGACTGGCTTTGTAAGCCAGCAAGAATGATCAACATCATAAATGGTGTCCATTGCCAGATCATTGGAACTGCAATTGCAACCAAAGGTTGATTTGATACAAAGTCAGCATTTATAACGTGGTTTCCACCAAAGGCTTTATAAATCTGAGTTATAAAGCCATCGAGAATTCCATAAAGTGGATTGAAAATGATGTGCTTCCAGAGGAGCGCTGAAGCTACTGGCGTAATTAAAAATGGTGTGATGAGCAAAGTGCGGACAATCGAACGTCCGCGGAATTTGCGGTCGAGCAAAAGTGCTAACCCAAGCCCAAAAAGAGTCGAAATCAGTACGACCGATGTCGTGAGTGTGATCGAGTTAATAAGAGCTGCCCGCATCGTTGGATCTTGTGCAACAACTTTAAAGTTAGAAAACCAAGTGAAGTGTGTCTCTTTAGAATAAATAATATTCCAGTGGAACATGGAAATGATTAATGTGATCACAAATGGGATCTGAGTCAAAATTACAGTCAAAATTAAAGCGGGATATAGAGGGAGTCTGCGCTTGCGATTTTCGGCTTTGGAATGTGTGAGTGCGGCCATGAGACTCCTCTCTTAAATCTAAAGTTTTAAATTCTAATTATTGCAACATAGATGTAATAGCTGGCGGGTACACCCGAAAGTGCACCCACCAAACTACTACGCCCGCAGGTAGGGCTTTACTTCATTTACTTCTTGTGCTTAGCCGCAACTACTTCAGCTAGCTTTTGTCCCTTTGCAAGAGCTTGGGTAACTGTCTGTCCACCAGTAATTGCCTTAGCAACTTCTTGTGAAACAGCAGTTCCTAGATCTGCGAATTCAGGAACAGCAACGAATTGGATTCCTGAAGTTGGACGAGGTTGTACACCTGGGTTCAATGGATCAGCATGTTCTAATGATCCAAGTACTACCTTGTAGTAGGCAGAAGCTGCCTTGGTGTAGTTAGCGTTCGCATATGTTGAAGCACGCTTTCCATCAGGAACAGCGGTCCAACCTAGCTTTTCGCCTACTAGATTTTCATACTGTGAGCTTGTTGCCCATGACATGAACTTCCAAGCAGCATCTGCTTGCTTTGAAGCTCCTTCAATGGCGAATGCCCATGCCCACAACCAACCTGAGTAGGCAGTCTTAACTGTTGGTGCATATGCATAACCAAATTTTCCAACATAGTTAGAGAATCCAGCCTTTTCGATTGATCCTGTTGCAGAAGTAGCGTCGTACCACATTGCAGCTTTACCTTGTGCCATTGCGTTATCGCACTCGGTGAAACCAGCTTGTGTAGCACCCTTTTCGCCTGATTTCTTCAAAAGGTTTACATAGAATGAAACAGCGTCATTAAATGGCTTAGCACTAACTTGTGCCTTCCAATCCTTGGTAAACCATGTTCCACCGAAGGTGTTAACAACTGTTGTTAGTGGAGCGAACATCTCTCCCCATCCTGGAAGACCACGTAGACAGATACCTGCTACGCCGTTCTTAGGATCGTTCATCTTTGCAGCCGCTGTTGCGACTTGCTGCCATGTTGGGTGTAGAGGAATTACTGCGCCAGCCTTTGCAGCAAGATCCTTACGGTACATAAGCATTGATGACTCACCATAGAAAGGTGCTGCGTAAAGCTTTCCATCAGCGCCGCTTAGGCCCTTAAGGAATGCTGGGAAGACGTCAGCCTTGTTCCAAGCTGAATCTGAAGCTACATATGAATCGATTGACTTGAGCTTTCCTGTGCCGCCCCAGTTTGCAATGTCATACATACCTAGTGTGACTACGTCATATTGACCAGCGCCTGAAGCAACGTCTTGAGTTACCTTGTCGCGAAGTTCGTTCTCTGGAAGAACTGTGTAGTTCACCTTAATTCCAGAAGTTGGTGTGAAGTTTGCATCTGTAAGAGCTTGCAAATCCTTCATCTGTGGGTTTCCAACCATCAACACGTTGATAGTTGAAGTTGCACCGTGAGCTGGAACTGTGAATACACCAGCAACAATTGCTGTTACTGATGCGGCCACAATCGCTAGCTTGCCGCGCTTTGTGTTCATCTTCATATTTCTCCTGACTTGCATAGAGGGTTGTGATTTATGCAGTAGTGCTCGGGTTTGCTACCTGGCACCACGCCCTTTTACTGATGTGGTGCAGTTATTGCCAGAGTAGCTAGCCCCTAGCAATTCTCGTTCACTTATTGCGCGAGTGCTCAGCGCTATGTATGTAAGTGTCATACTCGTTTGATCTTCAATCCAGCATTTGTAAATGTATTAAACGTATTTTCCTGTAAGTCGTTATCAGTAATTGCGACCGTAAAATCTGAGACATCGGCAAATTTAACAAATGAATCTGACCCAAATCGATTGCTTAGTACCAGAAGAATTGAAGAGTGAGACGCCTTCATTGCTGCCGTCTTTGTAGCAGAGACTGTTGCACTCGGTGTTGTGCAGCCATTCTTGAGTGAAATTCCATTTGTTCCAATAACTGCTTGATCAATCACAAGTTCAGATAATTGCCTTATGGCCCAAGCATCAGATGTTGCCATTGTGATGGAGCGAACTCTTCCGCCTAAAAATATAACTTCTACATTTTTCTTTGCTGCAAGAATTGAAGCAGTCTGAAGTGCATTTGTTACGACCGTTGCTTTGTGGGTCGGTTGCCACACTTCTGCTGCGAGCTGTGGTGTGTAACCCTCGTCCCAAAAAAGTGTCTCCGCATCCGTTATGAATTCAAGGGCGCCATATGCAATTCGACGTTTTTCTTCCACAAACTGCTCTTGACGAGTTTTTAGATTAAATTCAAAAGTGGAACCCTCAACCGGGATTGCGCCTCCGTGCACGCGACGCAAGAGGTTCTTCTCTTCAAGATCATTTAAGTCTCGACGAATAGTTTCTACCGTTACACCAAGCTCTGTAGAACATGCGGTCACATCAAGACGTCCGGCATCGCGGGCTTTCTCAATGAGCCATGCATGGCGTTCTACTTGGAACAAGGCTTACTCCCATCGCGTGTGGTCTAGGTAACATGGTGAATCTAGATGTCCGTTTGAGTTTGGTCTAGTCTGTTTATATTACATTTTGATAACGATTCTCTCCGCTTGCCCCCGTTTTCAGCGTGCGAAGAGGCATTTCCAGCCAACCCAGAGGTCCCTCTCACACGGCTCACAGGAAAGCAGGGTTCACTTCACCCATGTCGATCGGAAAACGCCACAACGCAGACTGGGCCTCGATCCTCATGGGGGTTGGCTTAGGTCTGACCATCGCCTTAGAGCTTGAAACAATTACGCATTCTGATTGGAGAGGCGTATACCCAACGATTACTTCTGTCTCGCGAGTTGGCGCGCTTGTCGGAACTTACTTTGCTTTAGTTGGTTTGGTTTTTGTTGCGCGCATTCCATGGATTGAACGATCTGTTGGCCATGACCGCCTTGTGAAGTGGCACCGCAAACTTGGGCCTTGGTCCTTATATTTAATTTTCTTCCATGTCCTTCTTGTTGGACTCGGATATGCGGGTGGAGATCGGATCTCAACGGCAGTTGAACTATGGCGAATGACAATTAGCTATCCATGGATGATTCCTGCAGATGTTGCATTTGTACTCATGATGCTTGCTGGGGTTACTTCATATAAGAAAGCACGCGCCAAGATGTCATATGAAACTTGGTGGACAATTCATCTATATACATACCTAGCTATTGCGCTGGGCTTTATGCACCAAGTACTTACCGGGCCAATGTTTATTGGACATCCACTCAATCAAATTTATTGGAAAGGTTTATACATCGCTGCAGCATTCGTTATTGTGTGGTGGCGCTTTGTCATACCAACAGCGCGTTCGCTACGCCACAACCTGAAAGTCGATCAAGTTGTTGTTGAAGGCCCTGGCATTGTTTCGATCGTCATGCGAGGACGCCACTTGGATAAACTCAATGCTCAAGGGGGACAGTTCTTTAGTTGGCGCTTCTTCCAAGCTGGCCATTGGTGGCTATCGCATCCTTATTCTCTCTCTGCAGCCCCTCAAGAAAAATTCTTACGTGTAACTGTCAAAAATCTGGGTGACCACTCTGCTGAAATTCAAAATCTTAAACCTGGAACAAGAGTCTTCTTCGAGGGCCCATACGGAACCTTTGTTGCATCTAGAGCGTCTCGCGGTCATATCGTTTTAGTAGGTGGTGGCGTTGGAATTACTCCTCTTCGCGCGCTTATGGAGGAGCTAGATGAAACCAAAGATGTTGATGTTCTCTTCCGAGCTTCCAGTGAAAAAGACATTATTTTCCGTAAAGAACTCGATGCTCTTGCTGATTGGCGCGGCGCAAGAATTCACTATCTGATTGGTTCTAGAAAAGATCATCCTATGAACGCCAAATACATATCTAAATTTGTTCCAGCTTTTAGAGACTCAGAAGTGTATGTATGTGGGCCAACTCCACTTGTCGATGCAGTGAGAGAGGCCGCTCGTTCTGTTGGTATCCCAAAAGATCGATTCCACGATGAAGCGTTTGAATTCCATGCTGTATAAATGCACATATCTAAGGAGTATTAGTAATGATAAGTAAGAGACTCTTCCTCATACTCGGCGGTACAGTCGGTGGTCTCGGCGCTGTTGTATCGATTACTCCACCTCAGTTTGGTACTTCAGGTGGTCTTAAAACGCTTGGAGGTAAAGCAACAACTCCTGCACCGGTTGCACCTGCGCAAACATCCACTGCAGTTCCTACGACTCCAGCACAGCCAGTGCCAAATACACCTGCGCAAAAAAAGAAAACAACTAAAAAGCCAACCACTACACCTGTAGCACCTGCGCAAACAGCAGCACCTTCGGTGCCACAGAGCACTGGAGCATCGGGAACATTTACTGGAAATGCAGCACAAACTGCCTATGGTCCTGTCCAAGTACAGGTCACAGTAAGTAATGGAAAAATTACACATGTCTCTGTGCCGGTGTATCCAAATAATTCAGGACAAGATCGCTCTATTAATTCTCAAGCAATTCCACTCCTCATCCAGGAGGTAATGCAAGCACAATCTGCAAATATCCAAGGAGTGGGTGGCGCTTCTTACACATCACAAGGTTTCTATGACTCACTCATCACCGCTTTGAAAAAGGCAGGCATATAAGTAAATGACCGACAGGGTCCACGTTCAGGCGGAAATTGATACTTGGGGAACGATTCTTCTTGTCGATGCAGCATCAACACAAGTAGATGAAGCAGCCCTTAACGCTGGAATAGATGAAGTAAAAAGCTACGTCAAACTTATAGATGAATTTTTCTCACCTTTTAAAGAAACTTCAGAGGTGAGCAAGCTCAGGCGTAAAGAAATCACGATTGAGCAGGCATCCACGCTAGTTCAAGAGATCTGGCAATTATGTGAGCGAGCGAAGGAACTTACACGTGGGTCTTTTGATCCGTGGGCTGTGAAAAAAGGATTTGATCCATCCGGTTACGTAAAAGGTTGGGCTGCTGATAACTGCATCAAAATTCTCAAAAAGCATGGGGCCGAAAATATTCAGATTAATGCGGCAGGGGACATTAGTGTTGCAGGAGGTCTGGGGGATGGAAAGCCTTGGGCAATTGGAATTCGTGATCCTGATAATAAATTTCAAGTCGTTAAAGTATTTGAAGTTTCAGATGGAGCTATCGCTACTTCTGGAACATATGAAATTGGCTCTCACATCACAGATCCTCATACAGGACTCATTGCAATTGGCGCACTTAGCGCAACAGTTATTGGTCCAGATGGTGGTTTGGCTGACGCGCTTGCAACAGCACTTATTGTTGATGGACAGGATGGAGCTGCACTTCTTACACAGCCAGAACTAGCCGACTATTCTGCATGGGTTATTAATCGTCACGACAAAACTGCGTGGGGCACCACTAACCTGCCAAATAGTCCCAAATAACTCTTATTACTTCTTATCTCTACAGGTTAAGGTAGGGCTATGAACGTCACTGATCGCCAATATGCTCTTGATCTAGATGCAAAAGATCCACTAGCTAAATACCGCGAATTATTTTTTAATGACGACCCAGACCTTTGCTATTTAGACGGGAACTCATTGGGCAGGCTTCCCAAAAAAACGATCTCAGTTGTCAATGATTACCTACTCAAAGAGTGGGGACCGAAGATTGTGAATGGTTGGGCAGATTGGATCGATGAAGCCGAAGTAACGGGCGATCTCATTGGCCGAGCAGCGCTAGGCGCTGCAGCTGGCCAAGTTCTTGCATGTGACACAACTTCAGTCAATTTTTATCAACTTGTTGGCGCTGCACTTGCCGCACGTCCTGGTCGAAAGACAATTATCACGGATAAGGGGAACTTCCCTACAGATCGTTACATCCTTCAAGGATTAGCAAAAAAACATGGACTAAAACTTATTGAGATCGATAATGAAGTGGGAAGTAGCGCAGTACATGAACGGATCACACCTGAACTTCTTGAGCCGTATATGTCAGAGGATGTTGCTTTCATTACCTTTGAAGTAATTCAATATCGTTCCGGAGCAAGAAATGATGTGAAAGGGCTAACAGAATTTGCTCGTAAGTACGGCGCAC
>Ga0304728_1001248_pt1 | contig 18345 bp, 18 predicted proteins | sample C_130625_MF_Meta_FD_190476 | JGI IMG/M metagenome (GOLD analysis project Ga0304728, IMG submission 190476) | Freshwater microbial communities from Lake Croche, Canada to study carbon cycling - C_130625_MF_MetaG (v2) (version 2) | ecosystem: Environmental > Aquatic > Freshwater > Lake | place... | reverse complement strand
ACAGCCTTCGCGGGTTGGGCGGGCCTTCCAGGCTCTAGGCAAGCATATCGCTGATAGTGCAAAGAGCATGTCTTTAGCGGGTTGGAGAAAGAACCTAGGGTTAAGCAGCCAAGCCTAGTTAGTATTAAAAAAGATTCCAAGGTTCAATCCCTTAAACAGACTCTCCCTCTGGGAGGGTCTGGAATCTTTTTTTAGCCCCTGGTACCCCCCCACCATAAAACATATGTACTCTGGTATAGTATTTTGAAACCCGGGCTTTATAGCCCACAACCAATTGAATAATGCAACTTGGTAACCAACAAAAACATATGAAAGTAGATCCAATAATGTTCACCTGCTCGTTCTTTGTGTTCCTTCCAGCAACACTGTTAGTAATGACGATATTGTCGGCAATTGCAACTTGGTAACCAAACACCATGAAAGTAAAAATCACGACCAAGTACATCGGTGGCGATTATCTAAGCGAGCTAAGTTACAGCTCGTTAAAGACGGCAATGCCGAGGATAATCGACACCTATAACCCTCAGAAAGGGATCCGGCACGCGCTAATAGAGTTCACAGTGGGAGTGGGTGAAAAGAAATATGTGTTGGAACACATGCCATTGATCAGAGACTATAACTGGCGTGACATACAGGTCATGCTAGAAATGCTCGCTGACATAGAGAATGCCTCACTGGCTGTGTAATCTAGTTTAAAAAGAGGTTGGGTTCTATCCCCAATGCTCTTTTTTTAGCTATCGACCCCTCGGCGAAATTCGTGAATTTAATGGTATAATATATTGATGATTATATCAAATCTTAACCAAAAACTGGAAAGCGTTAATCATTTTTTTGATAACGCTGGATGGCGGGTAAAACCCGTACAAGACGAAGCCTTCTCTGCTTTCGCTTTCCTAGGAAACGAAAACAAAGATGGCTGTTTAATGATTCAATGTACAAATACTGGATTTTTTGTTCAGTACTGGTATTTGAGCATTAAAGAAGTCTTGCGGGAATGGTTCTATGATGACGAGGCCAAGCGTGAAAAACTTGGAGGTTATCGCAAAAAGCTACCACAATCTGCTGGCACGGCAAATCTCGATTCTTTTGATGCCCTGGTCGAATATTCGATCACTGCTATCGAGGAATGGGAAGACTGTGCTAAGGATAAATGGTAGTTTTTAAAAGAAAAGCTGGTTTGGGGGAAACTCCAGATCAGCTCTTTTTTTTAGCTAGTAACCACTCAAGACAATATCTATAATACTAGAACTATGAACAGCAAACAGGCAAACATATCAGCTAACTTTGAGAAACAGATCATGAATCTTCTCAAAAAGAACAAACTCACTGGATTCAGATCAGGAGCAGCAGCAAGAGAAGCAATGATGGGTGGAGGAGTAGGAGGAGCGGTAGGACTGGCTGATGCGATGAAAGACGACAGCTCAGGCAATGTACCTGATGATGATAAAATGTCTCATTATCTGAAGTCTATCCTAGGATATGGAACCGCTGGTGCAGGAATAGGTGCAGGCTTTGGATTAAAAAAAGGATTAAAGCTTAAAAACCAAGCAGCCAAGGCTCATCTTAAGGATCTCTTGCCTGGTATAGAAAAAGAACTAGCCGTAGGGGTAGATCCCACATTGATGGGTGAAGCTAGAAAGAGAGTATTAAACCAGATTGAGCAGCATCACCCAGCAATGGACTATGAAACATTCATGGAGAACCTGGCTAATGAAAAAGCACACGCTCCTATGGTTGACAAGAAACCAGGCTTCTTTGAACGTAGAGATATAAAGAGCGAATCAGGGAAAGCTAAAGAGAAGTTTGAAGCGGGTAGGGCAGAACAAGCGACAAATAGTGCAAATCAAGCCAAGGCTGATGAAGCTATGAGAAAGGTGGAATCTAATCTAGAGCCTGCAAAAAGATCCGTAGAAGATATTATCAAAGAAAGGCAGATCGGTGAACCAGGACCAAAGAGCAGGCCTTCTGGTACTACACCATTAGCTCCAGGCAAAGCAGGAGCAGGATTCAAACCATTATCTAAAGACACAATACCAGGAAATGCTCCAGCAGCTCCTCCAGTACCTGCCCCAGCCCCTGAAAACATATTTCAGAAGATGCACAAAGAAACCACTGAAGAAATAAATAGATACCTGAATCATCTAAGTGGCGGCGGAGCATCTATACTTGGACATGCCGAGAATCTACAGGCACATAAAGAGGATATAGCTAATTTCGCTAGAAAAGCTCATGGTAGACAAACAAGATCAAGAGAATCACTAGAGGAGTTGAATGATAGAATAAACGCTAATCATTCAAAACTGTTCGGTAGGCAAAATACACCATCACCGGCAAATTCTGCCGCTGCCCCTGCAGTTACTGCCGCAACCACACCTACAACAGCAAACTCTAGTCAAGGATTTCAGAGCTTCGGTAGTATGCTAGGCCAGCTCACTGGTAAACCCTAGTAAACCAGTAAGGTATTTAGGCATTATTTGCTCTATATATGTTTAATCTCGTACAATTGTTAGCGAATAGGTCAAAAGTTGCAGGAGAAAACGGCAAAATGGAAAAATCTGCCGTTGTACTAGGCAATAGTTTACCTAATCCAGGTCCAACAAGACTAGGTCAGCTGGCAGGTGTTAACGAAACCAAATCTAGTCATCAGACTGGGCTAACTAAAGAATTAACGAATCCATATCAACCTAGCGTTGCTCCCAAACCAGCTGAGGGTCTATCAGCATTCACAGGTAATGATGCAGTTAAAGATGTTTCTCATAGTCCCATACGTTCAAATGTTGCTCCCGTCGCTCCGAAGCCAGCTCAGTTTACCAGGATACCACGAACCACTGAACCTAGAGGAGTGGGTATTGGTAAGGTAGCAAGGAATACAGGAATAGTGGACGTTGATGGTAACGCTTATGTGAACACTGAGGATGTGGAGCTACTGGGTAAACTAGGGTTTAGCATAGATATTAATGAGTATATTGGGCTAGAGAAGACAAGTGAGGCTTTGGATCTATACTCGTACATAGAGAAAGAGGCTGGAGTTCCTAAAGCTGTAAGTAAAGCTGTAGACAAGGGTGAAGCTTTCAGTGGGTCGTTTCTAGAAGATATGGAATATAGGGTTCCAAAGGGATATGAGATAAAAGGTGATCTTTGTTGTCCTGTTGAGAAGAAGGCTTCCAGATTAAGAGACAGTGTAGATATAACCTCACATAGTGATCCTAGCGGCTTGCAGGAATACAAGGCAGCTATCGGTGACAAGCAGATAGGTAATATGCTAGTAGCTGACGTCGAAGGTAAAGGCAAAGTAGTTGCTCACAGCATACTAGAGCCAGAGTTCCGTGGAATGGGTTTGGGTAAGAAACTATATGGCGAGGTTATGCGTCGACAGCCTGAGGGTGTGTTACATAGTGGTCCTGTAGTGAGTGATGATGCTAAACGTGTGTGGGATAGTCTAAAACATAATAAGGGATATAACGTAGTTGGTGAAGCTCCTGAATTAGTGGGGCAAATAAATAGTAAGGCTTTAAATATTCCAAATAAAATTAAAAAAGTGTTGGCTGCTCCTGCTGCAGCTGAAGTTAAGGGATCTCTATTAGGTAAAATAAAGAGTCTATTGGGTGCTGTTAAAAAAGCTGAAGCCACTCACAAGTTAGATAAGGAGGCTAGTGAGAAGACTGGTTCAGTTGAAAAAGAGTCTTTTGAAAAGACTGCTATAGGTAATAAAAGTGTTAATAGGCTGTTTGAGTCGCTAGAAAAAACCGCAGCAGCTGATCCAAGTCAGTCTATTCTAGTAACAGGTCATAGTGGCGCAGGAAAAAGTACACTAGCCAAAGCTCTGGCTGAAAGATTAAAGCTTCCACTAGAACGTGTGGATGCTCATCCGGAGTTTAAAGAATATGTAACCAAAGACGATCATGGTCGCTGGCAAAAGTCTCTTACTCCAGGCACAGAAGAGCATACTTTCTATACTGATCTAGTACACCGAGCTAATCAGCATACACTAGAGAATAGTCCAGCAGCAGCAATCATAGAAGGAGCTCAATTAGGTCATATGACTCCTGAAGAGCTAGCTAAATACAAAGCACATATTGTAGTTGGTGGTGATCCTGAGCAGAGTATAGCGCAGAGAATAGCTCGATCAGCTAAAAAGAAAGGTATTACATTCACACCTGCTGAGATACTCGAGAAGCAACAAAAGGCTAGGGCGGTTGTGGATTTTTGGGCTCCTGGCATAGAGAAGTTTAAAAAGCTTCCAGGTATGCTTCACTATAATCATACAGAACACGAGCTGGAACCACTGCTCAAGAAACTGCAGGGTATATTACATAAAAAAGCTGAAGAGACTCACGAACTAGAAAAAACTGCGTCGTCTGCAAGCAGACGTATCATGGATATGTTAGGAACAGCAGATCAGGGTAAAATAAATGAAACACTAGACAGAGTAACAAATTTAGGGAAAAACAATGAGCAACCTAGGGCGGTACAGGTGCCCTCTAATGATGGTGCCCAATACACTTCTTACACCCCCGCACCGATACAACAAAACTCTAGCTTTTCTGATCTGCTGGGAAGCAAGCAAAGAGAACTAGCCAATAGATATGGAGGATATAATACTGATAATAATAGCAGTGTAAACTCGAGATTAGCCAATAGATATCGCGAGATGCACCAGACGAGTAATCGGTCTCCTGAAGAAGGGCCTCGTTCGACCAAAGTAGAAGATCTTAGAGATGGTGATAGTTTTAGTCGGCAGAAAATAGATGCCAGTCTAAAAGGAAAAAACGTGAGCGGTGTCTTAGATCCTCGAGGGCATTCTCAAGGTGTATTAGCTCAATTTAAAATAGATAACCCTAATTTTACAGAGGAACCTTATTTCACACCACATGGAACAGATACAAACCTTGATGTGAGAAAAGATAAAAATGCACTACCTCCACTAAAAGATCGTGTTGGTCAAGAGCATTTAGATCCAACTAAAAGAAACACTTTCGAAACTGTATTAAACTCACAAAACGTACGCTCAGACGCAAAGAGATTAAATGCAACACAGTATTTTTTACCTTCCACTGAAAATAAACCTGGTAGCATACACACATCACAACTACCTAACGCGCTACAAGGATATATGTATAAGGGAAATCCTATAGATACCATACAGGCGGCTAAAAATTTAGGAGAAGTGTCAAAAATGCCTGTAGAAAGAGGATTTTTCTTTAGTGGTGAACCTGCAGTATCTGCAAGATATTTAGATTCGACGGCGTTGACAACAGGTAAAGTTGGAACTCCCATGAACCAACAGCAACCTGATTATGTTGCTCCTGCAGGATTTCGCGAATTGAGAAGATATGCGAACAATGCGCGAACTTCAAAAAACAGCATAGCTGATTACATGCAAGACAAATTAAAATATTCTCCTGCAGCACAACCGCAACCTCAGGCACCGCAACCTCAGGCACCGCAACCTCAGTCACCGACACCTCAGGCACCGCAACCTCAGGCACCGACACCTGATCAAGGTATGCCGGCTAACTATATGCGTACATCAAGAAGCCGCGCGATTCCTCCACCGGGAGCACCAGTACAAAGCCTAGCAGGTAATCTTTCAAAGGGGTTAGGTGCAGCTCAAACCGTTGCAGCCGGTGTTGGAGTAGCTAAAAACATATACGATGGTAATTATGGGCAAGCTGCAGCAGGAACTGGTATGATGGCTGGCGGTAAGCTATTAGCTAAAAACCCAGTAACCGCAAAGGCTCTTCCCGCTTTAGGAGCATATACTAGCGGGGTAGACACCGTGAATAAAGTGAAAGATAATGACTTAACAGGTGCAGCCATATCTGGAGCAAATACGGTAGCTAACGGAATGATGATGTATCCTCCAACAGCCCCCTTGGGTGCGGTAGCTAGTGCTGGATTAACTGGTATTGGTATGGCAAGAGACGCATATAGAAACCAGATGGTTCCAAATCCAAACTACGCCAAACAAAGTAATGGTGCAATGAGTGACAGTCAAAAGCTTTATGCTCCAGGTACACCTGCAGCAGTGCCTAGAAAGGATGTCGGCAGTAAACCGCAAACTGCTGCACCACTAGCTAAACAGGGAGAAGCCACTCACGAACTAGAGAAAGAGGCTAGTAAGGCGTCTAGGCGGGTAATGGAGATATTGCGTAAAGCTAGTCCTACTAAAAAACAAGAGCTTATAAAAAGGCTGCATAAAAATAACATAACTCAAAGTAGCGATCTAGATAAAATGATTTTAGCTAAGCCGATGGCTAAATTTAAAGACTTCACTCTAAGTGAGAGCATTGTGGATAAAATGTTACGTGGAACTGGTCACGAGAGAGACAGTGTAGCTGATAAATTTAATCTAGGAACCACAAGAAAGGACATCACATCAATTTTAAACGCAGACTCCACCGGGAAAACGCATTTATTTGGGCAGTATCCTATCAAACAGGAAGGCCTGGGAGAATTGTTATTTACTCCACATCTAGCAGAAGGAGATGAGTTAAAAAGAAAAGAAAAGTTAATTAAATATTTGGCAGACCCTAAAAGTGTTAGATTGCACGGAAGAAATCAAGGCTGGCAAAAACAGTTAAATTACGAAACGGTTATAGGTAAACATAATATTGTAGATCCTTCCAAAAAATTAAAGGCTAACTATTTCATCCCTGTAAAAAAGCCTTCACCTTCCACGGTGACTGCAAATCTTCTTCCCACTTCGGAGCACGGATATATGTATAAAGGAGGACCTTCTGACAGCTTGCAAGATGCTCGCAACTTACGTAAAGCCGTAGATACCAGCGGATATTTCTTTAGTGGTAATCCTGAGATTTCTGCAGGTTACGCAGGTGAGGCGAAATTTTTACAGCCTGCAGGTTTTCGAGATTTGCGATCCCATCTATCAGTTGCGCCAGAACTGCGTAAAAAACATAGACTGATGGCGAGTAACTTAGAAAATTACATCAAGCCTGACCCTGCAGTGATTTCTAATCCTAGCCTAAGCACTAAGCTAAAGATGTATGGAAAAAATCTATTAGACTCGTTTAAAAAAGCTGAAGCCACTCACGAGCTCAAGAGCAGTAATATCAAAGCTGTAGGATACGACAAAAAAGAAAAGGAACTAGAGGTACATTTCCACAGTGGTGGAGAATACAAGTATAGTGATGTCCCAGCGAGTCTCTTTCATCGTCTACTGAAGGTGAAGAGTCCTGGAGGGTTCTTCCACAAGCATATCAAGAAAGACAACCCTTTTGAATACGAACGCTTGAACAAGGCTGCAGGAATTCCTGAGCATGTAAGGAAAGCTATGATCAACGGCGAGCGTGAGGTTCTTCAGAGATCTCAGAAAGCTAGTGTGGCTAGCCGACTCAACAATATAGCTGCAAAGAAGCATAAGGATGAGTTGTCTCGTTTGATCAACATGGGTGAAGAAAAGGTTGTCTATCCACCCAGTGCGTACAATAATCAAACTAGTCTGAAGTTGAGCCTGCCAGAGATAGACTACGAAAAGACTCAGAAATATATATTACCCCGTAAAACGTCATGAATTTAAAAAAAGCATACATCACCGGATTCGTTAAGAGAGCGAATGACTATGGACTCAGTGAACGAGAAGCTTTAAGCTTGTTCAAGCAAGCAGCTCCAGGATATAGAACTAACTCTCAGATCGGTTCTGAGATAAACAATATTAACGCTAATCCAATCAAGACTACTGGTAGTGCTGCTGTTATGGACTTTCCTCAAAAGGGTGTTGTTCCTCCAAAGCTTCCAGCATATACACCAAACAACGAACAACCTCATCAGGGACCAGCTACATATCTAGAGAGTATTCCTGCGTTAGGGCATTTCATAGGGCCACCAGCACGAATGATGGAACATGACCCTGTAGGTGCAGGCCTAGGATTAGCCACAGATGCTCTCGCTTTTGGAGGACCCATCGGACTAGCTGCTGCTGGAGGAGTGTCGGTAGGTAGCAAGGTTAGAGACATGAGTAACTATCTCGACAGAAAAGCGGATATTGCCAAGAAGATAGAAAACACGAATAGCCCGGTACAAGGATAAATATGAACACAGATAAAATCAAATTCGGTTGCCCAGTAGCCCCAGCTGACTCAAGAGACAGAGCCTACAAACCTCGACTAGACCAAACAATATTCCTTGATGTGGATCTTAGACCTCAGTGTCCAGCTATCAGGAATCAAAAAAATCTTGGAGCATGTACAGCTTTCGGTACAACAAGCTTGTTCAACTTTGTCAGGATGAAGCACGGACTAGCGTCATGGCTTCCATCTCCACTATTCACATACTATGCTACACGGGAAAAGTATGGTGAGCAGAACATGGACAATGGCGCTTATGTTCGTGATGCGCTAAAGAGCACTGTGAATGATGGTGTAGCTATGGAGCGTGTGTGGCCTTATGTTGTATCCAGGTTCACTGAAAAGCCTTCTCCTCAAGTATACGCTGACGCAGAAAAACATCAGACTCTAGAGTATCTGAGCTTATCCCGTACAGATAAAGCGGCATTGCTAGCTTGCCTCAGTGAGGGTTACCCGTTCGTGTTTGGTATACCTGTGTATCCTAGCTTCATGAACCCAACTGGTGGCTTCGTTCCTCTACCTGATAAAGTTACAGAAGCAAGTATAGGCGGTCACTGCATGCTCTGTGTAGGCTACAAGAAAAACTCGGATGGAGTTGAGGTGCTTATTGTACAGAACAGCTGGAGTATTTATTGGGGTGACAATGGATATTGCTATATACCACTGAGCTATTTTATGGATTCAGCTTACGACGTGTGGACAATCAGAACTACTGAAGCTCCTGTTGACGATGTGGCTGATGAACCCCCAGCTCCTGAGCCTGAGCCTGAGCCAGCTCCTGAACCCCCAGCTCCTGAGCCTGAGCCTGAGCCAGCTCCTGAACCCCCAGCTCCTGAGCCTGAGCCAGCTCCTGAACCCCCAACGCCAATTCCAATTCCAGTTCCTGAGCCTGTAGTAAACGATAGTAAGACCAGTAAGATGGGTATTGTGGTGATATTAATATTTATTTTATTACTATTACTGTTTACAATACTCTAGTATGAACCAAGACAGCTTTTCTAGTTTAAAGGATTTCGGTATCGACGTAGGGTCGCTAAAAGCGTACAGGAGCTAAGACGTATGCCTCTAAAGCCTAAAAAAATAACTGAATTACCACCCGCAGAGGCTTTAGGTGAGGGAGATCTTTTCGTTGTCGAGAATAACGATATAACGAAAAGGATTACTCTTGAAAACCTAAGCCATGCTGTAGCTGGACGTATTCAGGAAGCAATTGCTGGGGCACCTGGTAATGCTGGCCCTGTTGGAGCTACTGGAGCAACAGGTTATTTTGGACCTACAGGCTTAAGAGGGGCTACTGGCGTTGCTGGTTCTACGGGAGTTCAAGGACATCCTGGTTCTACTGGCGCTACAGGATCTGATGGGGCTACTGGAGTTCTTGGCCCTAAGGGCAGCACTGGAGCCGTTGGCGCTACAGGAGCCTCAGGTATTGGAGATACTGGAAGCACAGGAAGCACAGGAAGTAGAGGAGAAATAGGTGCAACAGGAAGTACAGGGGCTACAGGAAGTACAGGATACGTCGGCGCTACAGGAAGTAGAGGATCGACAGGCCCTTCAGGTGATAGAGGTAATGCTGGTGGAGTTGGCGCCTCAGGAGCCACAGGATATCAAGGAGCCACAGGATACGCTGGTGACACTGGACCTACAGGACAGGGAGCTACAGGAGCCACAGGATCTACAGGGGCCACAGGAGCGAGAGGATCAACAGGGGCAGGAGCAACAGGATCTACAGGAGCAACCGGATATACTGGTTCTTCAGGGGTTAACGGAGCTACAGGACCTATAGGAGCTACAGGATACGACGGCGCTACGGGTCCATCTGGTGGACCTACAGGAAGCACAGGAAGCACAGGTTTTGATGGAGCCACAGGGCCTTTTGGCGCTACAGGCGCAACGGGAGCTAGTGGATTAGGTGCCACAGGTGCCACAGGGGCTACAGGAGCCACAGGATACGCTGGAGCTACAGGATCAGGAGCAACAGGATCAACGGGAGTTAGAGGATACCCTGGAAGTACAGGGGCAACTGGCTACACGGGTGCAACAGGCTCGACTGGGGCTACCGGATATCAAGGGTCTACGGGATCTACAGGAGCCACAGGATACGCTGGTTCTACGGGATCTACGGGAGCAACAGGACCGAGAGGAGCAACAGGAAGTACAGGGGCTAGTGGATTAGGATCTACGGGAGCAACAGGAGCCTCTGGTAATACTGGGGCAACGGGAGCTAGCGGATTAGGTGCCACAGGGGCTAGTGGATTAGGATCTACGGGAGCAACAGGAGCCTCTGGTAATACTGGGGCAACGGGAGCTAGCGGATTAGGTGCCACAGGGGCTACTGGAGCTACAGGAGCCACAGGATACGCTGGAGCTACAGGATCAGGAGCAACAGGATCGAGTGGATCTAGAGGATCAACAGGCGCTACTGGTGGCCCTGGTTCTACAGGACTGAGAGGCTCTACTGGACTAGGATCTACAGGGGCAACAGGCGCTTCAGGCTATGAAGGAGCTACAGGATCAGGAGCAACAGGATCGAGTGGATCTAGAGGATCAACAGGTGCGACAGGTGGGCCTGGTGCCACAGGTCCGATTGGCTTGAGAGGTAGCACGGGTGCAGGAGCAACAGGAGCGAGTGGAGCTACAGGATTAAAAGGGTCTACCGGACTTAGAGGACCAGCAGGAGGACCAACAGGAGCAACTGGAGCTACAGGATTAAAAGGGTCTACCGGACTTAGAGGACCAGGAGGAGGACCAACAGGAGCAACAGGATCTACAGGAGCAACAGGACCTATAGGAGCTACCGGTTACGTTGTAGCGTATAATTTAAATGGAATAACTTCATGGCAAGACAAAGCTTATACTCCAAACGCAGTTGTGTCTTACACAGATGGGGAAATTTATCTGTGTGTGGAAGATACAAATAATGGAGTTTATTTATACTCTCCTCATTACCCGGCACCAGGAACAAACTATTGGAGACCGGCTGGCATGTACACTGATCCAGCTGTCTGGTCTAGTAATGACCTGGCTGCTTACAATGGCACTTGGCAAGATATGGGTTATTACGTTGACGCTACAGTCAACTATGGAGTCTACATGCAGATGACCGCTCCTGGTAGCTGTAGTACCTATAATATCTGTGAGGGAGAACCTGATTATGTTCCTCCCACATACGAGACTAAGCCTGCTTGGTATATCTGCACTACAGACACAGTTGGTGTTGCTTCGTGGTCTTCAACTTATCCTAGTCCTGGAGTAGTGCGCTTCTGGCATAAGCTATACACGTCTCCCGAGAGGGGTCCGGCAGGCTTCCGGGGTCTTGCAGGAGCTACTGGACCGTCTGGTGGTCCGACAGGAAGCACAGGAGCCACAGGAGCTACCGGATACCAAGGGGCTACAGGAGCAGGAGCTACAGGGGCTACGGGAGCCACGGGGGCTAGTGGCAATATTGGAGCTACTGGAACATATATAGCTTATGATTTAAAAGGTATATGGCTGCAAGATACCAGATATCTGCCTGGGGACGCTGTAGCAGCCAACAATAATTCTTATCTCTGCATACAAGATACACAGAATGGTGCAATCTACACCCCTGTAAATTTCCCTTACCCCAACGGCGGCCAAAATTCAGGGCTGTGGTCCCTGTCAACCGGTGAGGATACTGGTGAAAATATAGCAGCTGTACAGCCTTGGGTGGATAAAGCCTACGATCAGGGGGATGTTGTGTTAGACCCTGCGTCACAGTCTAGTGCGGCTAAATATCGTCTTACTGAATACCTATGCGTAAGAGACACTAACGATGGACTCTTCGAGAGTTATCCTGCTCCTACTAACTCTGATTATTGGGAGGGTCAGGAGATTGTGGGTTATCCAGCTGCTCTCCGCCTCATACCCACATACGCTAACCAGCGATACTTGCCGGGAGCGATTGTTGTTCTTGCAAGTTTTGACGACGCTCCAGCAGATCCTGCTACATATAATTATACGTATTATACCTGTAACACGACTACAGCTGGATACAATGGTGCTTTTGCTTATTTAGGGCATCCTGCCCCTCCTCTCGTAGGAAGCAGCGTTTACTGGACGTTTGTACCCGTGGCTCCATATCAAGGAGCTACAGGTCCTCGTGGTCCTGGTGTTGGAGATATCGGGGCTACTGGAGCCACAGGATACGATGGAGCTACAGGAGCAGGAGCTACAGGGGCTACTGGAGCCACAGGATACGATGGAGCCACAGGATACGATGGAGCTACAGGATACGCTGGAGCTACCGGATACGCTGGAGCTACAGGGGCCGGAGCTACGGGAGCCTCAGGAGCTACCGGATACCAAGGTTCTTCAGGGATTGCTGGAGCTACTGGAGCCGTTGGAGCTAGAGGCGGTACTGGAGCTACTGGACGAGGAGCCACGGGAGCTAGTGGACTAATAGGCTCTACTGGAGCAACAGGTGAAACAGGATCAGGTGCAACAGGAGCGAGTGGAGCTACAGGCTATCAGGGGGCTACTGGACCATCTGGAGGACCGATCGGCTCGACTGGAGCTACAGGATTTAAAGGATCTACTGGAGCCAGCGGGCCGACAGGACTAGGATCTACTGGATCTACTGGATCTACTGGGTCTACTGGATCTACTGGGTCTACTGGAGCAACGGGATCTACGGGATCTACGGGAGCAACAGGATATACTGGGTCTACTGGAGCAACAGGTGAAACAGGATCAGGAGCAACAGGAGCGAGTGGAGCTACAGGCTATCAGGGGGCTACTGGACCATCTGGCGGTCCTACTGGAAGTACAGGAAGCACAGGATCTACTGGATCTACTGGGTCTACTGGAGCAACAGGGTATACTGGAGCAACAGGAGCAACAGGGTATACTGGAGCTACAGGACCTCAATTAACTGTAGAAACTAAAGTTTCACCCTATATTACAGAGAATACGTTAACATTAGATTTGGCAAGTGCTCAGTTATTCTATGTTGGACTATATGATAATATAACAAATATGGTGTTTGAAAATACACCACCAAGTCCTGGAGTGTTTTCATTCACAATTCAATTTGTAGGAGACGGTACAGGTAGGGCTGTTTCTTGGCCTACTAATGTAAGATGGGGCGGCGGAACGCCTCCAGTTATAGTAACTGAGCTAAACAAAGTAGATACTTATAATCTGCTCACACATAACGGAGGAACTACTTGGTTTGCTTTTATTTGCGATCAATATCAATAAAAGAATGTATGAAAATCTACTGCCTAGTTAAAAATGGTGAAGTGCTTGAAGGTCCCGGACCTCTGCCTTTATTTTTCCAGAATATATCTAATTTTAATTATTTATCTAACGAGGATTTGAAACCCTTGGGATGGCTTCCTGCCAATCTGGAAACTACACCTGGAGAAGTTTTTGTTGAGAATCAAATAACCATAACTGAAAATGAAGTTAAGTATATGGCTGTTAACAGGAGTAGAACAGAGGAAGAGATAAAAAATATTTCTGATCAAAATTTTAAATCTTTGTGGATAACATTTAGGCAACAGCGTGACACTTTGTTAAAGTCTACTGACATGTATATGCTGTTTGATAATTGGAGTAAATTGTCTAGAGATGCTCAAGAAAAGCTGACAGCTTACAGACAAAATTTACGAGATCTTCCAAGTGCTATCACGGATCCTACTGATTTTACTTTTCCGATATTTAAAATATAGGTTATGCCCTCAGCCACTTCAGTAAATACCAAAAGACTATTGCGATGCCGGCGTAGAGGCCCTGACACTTTACCTTCTGCACCTATTATAGAAGACGCTTATCCGACGCCTAACGGCTTTATTGCTATTTTAAAAAGGACGGCTAATGGAATTTCCAATCACGGTATAAGTCAAATTATACGCTATGAGTATAGTTTGACTGGAGCTACAGGGTCCTGGATATCTGACGCGCTTTTAACTTCAGTTATGCCAGCAACTGGAATAAACGTATCATTTAATTATAGCGGATACTATACTCCTGGAGATAAAGTATCCGCTGTGGTATCTGGCGTCACAAAACAATATTTATGCGTAACACCTTCAATTGGTCTTAATCCACTGTACGATAGCACAGGCCAAAATTGGCTTCCTTTAGATCGTTCTAACGACGCTAAATATGTTCCTCTCGGTGACACCACGAGACACGCATCTGCTTTTTTATCTACACCCACACACAACACAGCATATACTGTACGCGTTCGTGCTGTTACTTCTGTAGGGAATTCTATAAGCTCACTACCGTTTAATACTGTTCAAGCGGGACCTGTTCTTATGGTCGGTGATTCATACTATACCCAGCGTTATACACCCCAGGGCACTAAACCAAGCACAGCAATATATTTAAATACAATAGATCTTCAAAACAAATACGGGTATATTCCAGACTCAGTGAATGTTCGTATGGGTGCATATGGGAATTGTTTATCTTCATCAGTACCTTCACCTCTCGGCCCAAATCTCACTTATTATTTATTAAGATGTAATAAAACATACACTGTCGGAAATACTACCAGATATGTAGGCACAGATTTAGATAGTATAACTGCAGCCTATTTTAGTACTTATCCCAGTTGTTTGGTTGTGCTTGTGCTGCAGCAGCAGGCAGGGAAGCATTGGCCCGGATGGTCTCAGGAACCTGACTATAATGGGATACTGGCTGGCACAACCCCGGAGCCCTGGGGCGCTTTTGTTTACACGCATACGGCATAGTTTAATTACATTGAAATTAACTATAAATTTCTTGCGGTTACCAACTTCAACTATGGTGTGTATATATGCAGTCTACCCTAGTATTCTCTAAAGCTATGAGGCTTCCCAAGCATGTGTGCGGTATCTGTGGAAGATTGTGGAATCGTGAAACAGAAAGGATGCGTGCAGGTAAAACTTGTACTAAGAGGTGTGCGAGCATCAAAGGTTACCTAAGTGGAGAGCACAAAGAGACAGGTATAGAGCTAAAGTTGCAGGAATTGCTTGTTGCGCTAGATATATCCTACACTACTCAAAAACCATTACTAGGGGTTACCGTTGCTGATATATTCATTGAGCCTAATGTAGCGATATTCGCTGACGGTGAGTACTGGCACAAGGGGGCAATGAAAGAGTACAAGGACGGTGAGAAGACTCGAAAGCTTGAAAAGAATGGGTATGTGGTGCTCAGACTAGCGGAAAAGGAAATAAATAAAGATATTGCTCTGGTGAGAAAGAAAGTGACAGATGCGTATGAAAAACGTAAAATAAAGAAAGAATTGTAATTTTATGACAACACAACAAGCATACATCGAAGGATTCGTAAAAAGAGCCGCTAGCTACGGATATAACCAGCAAGAAGCTCTATATATTCTAAAGCAGGCTAGTCCAGAAACATTGAACATGAGTCCTGCTGCTCTCTCCGCAGAGCAGGCTGGACAGGGACCAATGCACACTGTATCTCAATTTCCTCCCGATGTTTCAGCTATTAATCCAGCTATGGCTAGACGTCTGAATATACCTACAGCTCCTGGCGATGCTGCTTACTATGGAACACCTGCTCCTGCTGTTAAACCAGCAATTAAAATTGATCCTGCTCACATGCATGATGCTGTGATGCAACCTGGCCAACGTTCTTTCACTAGACTAAAATAATATGAACAGCGAACAAGCACACATCGGCGGATTCATCAAACGTGCAAGTGAGTATGGTTTTAGTGAAGAAGAAGCATTATATCTTTTCAAGGAAGCTTCTACTCGCTATATGAGGGAATTTAGAGAAAGTACACCTGCAGGAAAACAGATTGAAAGCGTTATGGTTCCGGGGATGGGACAGAACAATGCGGACCTTATCAAAAATAACCCTAAAGGCATATTTTATGATTCTCATGTTGCTCCTAAAGTAAATCCTGAATTATCTGAAGGTTTGATGAGTGGACTTAAAAAGCGTATTGAGAGTATGCCTCGCTTGGCTGATCATTATACAGGTATTCCTGAAAAGGAGTTGGAACATATGCTTGCAAGCGACCATATCAAATACATGACTACGGGCGGTATAAGAGGCACAAATCCACATTACCCGAAAAGTATAGCAATGTATCCGCAAGCAAATATAGATCCTATTTCTGGTAACGTTGCAAATTCTCGAAATGATGCAATAAGTAGTTTAAGTGAAAAGGCTAAACGAAGTGTTGAATCTGGACGCTCTAACCCTTTAGCAAATATTGAGCGAGCCAATCGTAAAAACAATCTTGCCAGTGCGGAAAGACGGTTTACTAAAGAATTGGAAGAGCGGGCTTTGAATAGCGCTAAGCCATCATCTGGAATCAAAGGAGCTTTAGGTAAGCTCAAATCTCTCTTAAGAAGGAAATAATATGAACAACGAACAAGCATACATCAACGGATTCGTTAAAAGAGCAAATCAATACGGTTTAACTAGTGAAGAAGCCTTTGAGCTATTCAAAAGAGCCACAGCAGCTGATGCTCCAATGCCTGCTAAAATTCACTCTAAACCTGTTTTAAATTCTCCAACCACACCTATGGTAAATCCTCCTGTAAGACAGTTAGGTATGTCTAACAATGCTCTTAATGCTGCACAGGCTCAAATGGAGCAAGGAGTAGAACTCAATCTAGTGTCTAGATAATTATGAATACAAAACAACAAGCATACATCGAAGGATTCGTTAAAAGGGCGAATGAATATGGATATAACCAAGAAGAAGCGTTATATCTTTTAAAAGAGGCAGAAGGTCAAAAATATCATCTTGATCCAAGTCAAACATGGGAAAAACACCTGGAGCGAAGAGCTTACCAGGCAGCTAAAGGCATGAAAGAAACTATTCATCCTCCATCATCTGGGATCAAAGGAGTCTTAGGTAAACTCAAATCTCTCTTAAGAAGGAAATAATATGATTAAAAAGATTAAAGACCTGGTGCAGGGCAAGGCTCCATTAGCAGCCAAAAGGTCAGGTCATTGGTCTACAGTACGCAAACATCATCTAGAGAAGAATGGTGAATGTGCTGTTTGTGGAGATAAAGTTAAGCTTGAGGTGCATCACATCAAGCCTTTCCATCTTCATCCTGAGCTAGAGCTAGAACCAACTAATTTAATCACAATGTGTGAATCTAAAAGCTATGGAATTATTTGCCACTTGCTTATAGGGCACAATGGCAGCTATAAAGATATTAACCCAGATGTTGTAGAACATGCTAGACTCTGGAGAGAGAAACTAGATAAAATAAAGAAATAATTATGAACAGAGAACAACAAGCATACATCAACGGATTCGTTAAGAGGGCGAATGAGCATGGGTATAATGAACAAGAGGCTCTAGCTATACTCAAGCAGGCTGAAGGCTTTTTCAGTGGGATGGGTAATAAAATAGATTCTGGAATTACCAACACTACACAAGCAGTAGGTAACAAAATTAACCAAGCTACAGGGTATGTTAAGGGTTTAGGTAATAGTGCACTGGAGGGAACAAAGCAATTAGCCACTAGGGCGCAACACGCAATTACTGATCCTGTTGTAAAGCAGTACCATAGAAGTGTGGATCCTTACGTTGCAGGTTTTGAGGCTTTTAAAAATAAAGCTAACGAGCCTTACAGACAAGGCCCTGGAGAATATGATTTTATTGGTCCTCAGGTACCTAAACCTGCTCCGGTTGCACCAGCTCCTACATCTGTACCGATGAACATTCAAACAGCTGGGCGTCCTACAACTTACGTATAATATGACAACACAAAGAGCATACATCAATGGATTCGTTAAAAGGGCAGCTGACTACGGGTTTAACCGTATAGAAGCGGAGAGTATTTTTAAAAGGGCTGCCATGAAAATGCAGCAGCCTATAGTGCCTCCTCAACCAGCACCAGTACCGAATATTAACCAGCAAGATAATGAATTTTTGAATGGGGGGACTGGTGAAGAGGCTACTCAGTATATGCAGACACCTCCTCAACCAACACCTTCCAGAGCTAGCGCTATGCCTGCTCCTGTTGTTCCTCCATCTCAGCCGGTCACTGCGACGATACAGCCGACCATGCCTGAAAATCCTGCAGGACCAAACAACGATTTTTTAACAAAGGTGATGGGTAGCTATAATCCAAAATCTAGGCTAGATCAGCAGAAGGCTAATAGGATTAGACAAATTTATCGTCCTAATATGAAAGCTAACGAGATCTATAGGGACGCGCAGTACAGCACAATTAAATAATTCTTATGCCTGCAACTAGTGAATCTCAGCAACGACTAATGGGTATGGCCCTCGCTGCAAGGG